>JAEEGL016394928.1_pt1 | contig 15152 bp, 15 predicted proteins | sample 9134231 | NCBI WGS metagenome assembly JAEEGL01 (sample SAMN16246548, study PRJNA631951) | gut metagenome | biome: gut microbiome; feature: rumen; material: fiber-attached | host: Bos | place: Iran: Karaj | collected 2018-10 | reverse complement strand
TTGCGCTTCATTTTGCAAACCCCGAAAAGGTAGGCAGCTATGCAAGCTATGCCTCAAAGCTTGCATACTACGACGTTGATTACGACGTTTTCGCTTCCTCCTACTATCCTTACTGGCACGGCACGCTCGCAAATCTTGCGGATTGCCTTGACAACGTCGCAAAGACATACGGAAAAAAGGTCATGGTTATGGAGACCTCTTACGCCTATACCGCCGAGGACAGCGATTTTAACGGCAACACCGTTTCCGACGGCGGCGGGATAATAAAGCCCTACCCTTTCAGCGTTCAGGGTCAGGCAAACAACGTGCGCGAGATAACGGATACTGTTGTAAACCACATGACGAATGGCATTGGGGTAGTTTATTGGGAAGGCACGTGGATCAGCGTCGGGACAAGCTCCTGGGATGAGAACCATGTGCTTTGGGAAAAATACGGCTCCGGCTGGGCTTCGAGTTATGCAGCAAAGTACGATCCCGACGACGCGGGCAAATACTACGGCGGGTGCGCCGTTGATAATCAGGCGATGTTCCTGCCCGACGGCAGACCGCTTGAATCGCTGAAGGTATTCAACCTGATGCGTTGGGGAAACGAGATACAGGTACTCCCCGATGCGGTGGACGATACGCTGATGGACGTAGATCTGAACGGAGAGATAGAACTGCCGGATACTGTCATGGCCGTTATGACGGACAATTCGCGTCTGCCCGTTCCGGTCTTTTGGAACGTCGCTCCCGCAGATCTTGACGATATGAAGCTGCACGGGCCAAAGACCTATACCGTGAAAGGAGACGCGGAGGGGCTTGACGCGACGCTTTATATCAACATGATCGAGTTCAATTTCCTTGAGAATCCCGGCTTTGAATCGGGAGAGCTCGCGCCGTGGACCGTTGTCGACCGAGCAAACGAGGACGAGCTTTACGTCGAGGATAAACTTACCGATTCGAAATCCGGCCAGTGGCACATGCATTTCTGGTCCGCCGCTGCGAATTCCGTTGACTTCTCGATTGAGCAGGCGGTCGACGGGCTTAAATCGGGAGACTATAAATTCACCGTCTCTATAATGGGCGGCGACGCCGGTGAGACCGAAATCTACGCCTATGCGCTTATTGACGGTAAGGAAGCTGCGCGCGCTCCGCTCGGCATTACAAGCTACGGTAATTGGGACACCGCGGTGCTTCACGGGATCCATATTGAAGAAGGAAGCACCTTGACCGTGGGTATTTCCGTAAAGTGCGAAGGCGAGGGCAACGGCGCATGGGGCAAAATAGACGACGCAATGCTCAATTCGGAGGGCTGATCGAATGGTTGACGAATTGACGGCGGCCGAAAAGGCGCGAAAAAAACCTGACGCCGTTTTGATAACGCGCATTTGCGCGGCGCTTGCCGCCGCGGCGGTATTCGTGTTTTATGCCTCAAAAAACGCGGGCAATTACCCATTTTGGAGTTTTATACTGCCGTTTGCGTCGCTTGCGCTGTTCACGCTTTGCGTATGGTTTGCCGTACCTAAGCTTATAAAGCTTCTTAAAGGATACGATGAATTTGCCGCGACCGAAACAAAAGACAAATCATCCCCCACAAAGCGCTTCATCACCATCTGCGTTTTCGCTCTGCTTCTCCATTTCGTTCTGTTAATAATCGGAGCATGGCTGTACGGTGCGATAATTGGCGCTGAGGATGATCTGCTTTTATACTGGCGGGACGCATGGATGAAGCGGAATACCGACGCGGGACACTATTTGACTCTTGCGCGGGATTGGTATGTGAATACGGGAGATAACCGTCTGCTTTTGGTCTTCTTCCCGCTGTTTCCCATGCTCATACGTTTGCTCGATCTTATCGTGCACGACGGTTTTGTTTCGGCGCTGATAATAAACGCAGTTTCGGTCTCGCTGATGAGCGGCACTGTTTATTTGACTTTGAGACAGTGGCTTGGCGACAGACGAGCGACCGCAGGCGCGTTCATCGCCGTACTGACGCCCGGCGCTATCTTCTTGAATTCGCCGATGACCGAGCCTCTGTTTATGCTCTTTTGTGCTGCAGGCTTCCTGTTTATTCAGAAAAAGCGTTACATCGCCGCGGGCGTCTTTGCGGGCTTAGCGGGCATGACACGCTCGCTCGGGGTGCTTATGTGCGTGCCGATATTCATATCCGGCTTATCGGACTTGATAAGGCTTGCAAAAGAAAAAAAGAAGGTCTCCCCCATCGTTTGGAAGCTTGCGGGGGCGCTTCTTATCGGCGTTTCCGGCACGCTGTTTTACCTTGGGCTCAATTACAGTCTTTATAAAGACCCGCTTAAATTCCTTGAGTTCCAATCATCGAATTGGTACCAGAAAGCATGCCCGTTCTTTGACACCCCAAGGTATGCGCTCAATAATCTTATAAATGCGTTCAAGGAAAAAGATTCGGCTTACCTTGCATTTTCTTTGTGGATACCGAATTTCATTGCCATATTCGGATCGCTTGCGCTCATGTGCGCCGTCAACAAAGAGATGCCTCTAACTTTTACGGCGTTCTTCCTCTTCTATTTCGCAGCGGCGATAGGCTGTACATGGCTTCTTTCGGGGATGAGGTATATCTGCGCAGCAGTGCCCGTTATCGCAGGTCTTGCTTCTTTATGCAAAAAGAGATCGGCAACCGTTATCATATTTACAACTGCATTCGTACTGTACACAGCATATACCTTGATGTACATGTTAAGATGGGCGGTATATTGACCGAAAGCGCTTTATGTGCGAAATTTTCTGTTGACAAATCGGATAGTTCGGTTTATATTTACGGGGAAAGGGGAAGCTTTGTGCGGCTGAATGCGCCGTACCCTGCGATCTTTTCAAGTATTTTCACAAAACCTTAGGAGGATGTAAAATGAAAAAGTTCTTAGCTATCATGCTGGCTCTTGTCATGATCCTCGGTCTTGCCGCTTGTACCCCCAAGCCCGGTAAGGATACCGACGATCAGGGCACTGACATTGCCGGCGAGTACGCCATCACCGTTTGGGTTCCCCAGGCGGCTGTTGAGCTCACCCAGAAGCAGATCAACGAATTCAACGAAAGCAACGAATTCGGTGTGAAGTTCAATGCCACCATTCAGGAGGTTTCCGAGGCCGATGCCGCCACTAACATGATCACCGACGTTGAGGCCGGCGGCGACATCTACTTCTTTGCTCAGGACCAGTTCGCAAGGCTCGTAAAGGCTGCCGCTCTCTCCAAGCTGGGCGCTGCCGCTGCCGAGACCGTCAAGGCCGCCAATGACGACGGCGTTGTTGCTGCCGGTACTGCGGGCGAAGACCTGTATGCTTATCCCCTCACCTCCGATAACGGCTACTTCATGTACTATGATAAGTCCGTTATCCCCGAGGCTGACCTTGACTCCCTTGAGAAGCTGATCGCCGACTGCGAAGAGCAGGGCAAGTATTTCGCTTTCGAGCTCCAGACTTCTGCCTGGTATCTTGCCTCCTTCTTCTTCGGCGCAGGCTGCAAGTCCGTTTGGACCACCGACAACGACGGCAACTTCGCTTCCGTTGACGATGACTTCAATTCCGACAAGGGTCTCATCGCCGCCAAGGGCATTGAGAAGCTCGTCAAGTCCTCTTGCCACGTAAGCTCCTCTCAGGCTTCCGAGTTTGCCAACGGCGCGGCTATCGTCGTGACCGGCACCTGGGCTTTCGAAGACGTTAAGAACGCTCTGGGCGACAACATGGGCGCCACCGACCTGCCCTCCTTCGAGGTAGACGGTCAGCAGTACCATCTCGGCTCCTTCAACGGCTGCAAGCTCCTGGGTGTTAAGCCCCAGACCGACGCCAAGAAGGGCGCCGCTCTGCATAAGCTGGCTCAGTTCCTGACCGATGAGAAGCACCAGATGGAGCGCTTCGAGACCCTCGCTTGGGGTCCCGCCAACAAGGTCGACCAGGCCTCCGACGCCGTTCAGGCTAACCCCGGCCTTGCCGCTCTGTTTGCACAGAATGCTTACTCCGTACCTCAGGGTCAGATCCCCGATCCGTGGTGGGATGTAGCGAAGGTCATCGGCGATGAGATCAAGAACGCTACCGACGAAGCCGGCCTCAAGGCTGCTCTTGAGAACTACCAGACCAAGCTGAACGGCATCTTCACGACGCTTGCTTCCGCTGATTACGTCTTTGTAGGCGCATGGTGCGATTGGAACAACACCGATGAGAACTTCATCATGACCGCTAACGGCGACGAGCTCTCCATCACCCTTGACGTTCCCGAAAGCGACTACATGGGCGGCCGCATCGTAAAGAAGGGCTCCTGGGACACCGATCTCGGCTATGCTCAGGTAACCACCGGCGCCGACCTCATGAAGGTCGTTGACGCTGCGGACAACGGCGACAACAATATCATCTTTGCCGCTCCCGGTAACTACACCGTAGTTTGCAACACAGCCACCGGCGAGATTACCATTACCGCCAACGGATTTGACGATTAGCCCAGATCCGGGTATTGAAGTTTTCTGAAACTTTGATCGGATCCGGTCTGACAAGGATCGCGGTCGGAGCCGATAAAAGGCTCCGACCGTTTTTTTAGGACTTTGGGGGAGGTTCAATATTTATGCATAAAAAAAGCATTGCATCTCCATTGTTCCGCGCCATTCTCGGGCTTGCATTCGCAGTGGTGTGCGGATACTTTGCCTCAAAGCTCATTGGGCCGCTCTTTTTGAAGGAAGGCTCCGTTGAAGCAAAGAACGTTATTTGGTGCGTATTCTTCTTTCTTGCGGCCGTAATACTGCTGATAAACGGGATCTCGGAGCTCTTCCGTGCAATAAAATTCAACGGCATGGTCGAGCGCAGCGGCATAAAGGTGCACAAGGAAGAGCATAAGACTTTCGGAGATTTCATAAAGAAGATCGGCAACGGAATAGCCGGCTTCTTCAAGACAATAGGCAATGAGTTCAAGGACATTGCCGAAACGTTCATTCACGGCGATTGGAAAACAAAACTCTCATTCTTCGTTATGGGATTCGGCAGCATTGCTAGAGGACAGGTCCTCAGGGGCGTGCTGTTCCTGATATTCGAGATAGTCTTTATCGTCTATATGATCGTTGCGGGCGGATACTGGCTCTCCATGCTGCCATCGCTCGGCATCACGGGACCTTCCGTTTCGTATAATGAGATACTCGATCAGTACGTCACAAAGTACAATGATAACTCCTTTAAAATATTGCTGTACGGCGTGCTGACAATATTCTTTATCATAGCATTCATCTACACCTGGCGTCTTAACGTGAAGCAGAACAAGATCTCCGAACAGATCTTAAAGTCCGGCAAGCCCTTGAAGAGCGGCAAAGACGATCTGCGCTCTCTTGTAGACGACCAGTTCCACAAGACGCTTCTTGCCCTTCCGATGACGGGCATTATCATCTTTACCGTACTGCCGATCGTGTTTATGATACTAGTTGCGTTCACCAACTACGACGGCTCGCACGACGGCTACTACAACAACCTGTTCACATGGGTCGGCCTTGACAACTTCAATACAATGCTTTCCTGGAAGGCGGTAGGAGGCGGTCAATCCTACGCCGCAACGTTCGGCGAGATACTAACGTGGACGCTGATATGGTCGTTCTTTGCCACGTTCACAAACTATTTCCTCGGTATGCTCGTTGCAATGGCTATCAATAAGAAGGGCATTTCCTTTAAGAAAGGCTGGCGTACGATACTCGTTATGACGATAGCGATACCTCAGTTCATATCGCTGATGTACGTATCGAAGATGTTCGCCAAAAACGGTCTTGTCAACGGAGCTCTTATCGCGCTCAATATAATCGACAAGTCCTCCCCCATTCCCTTCTGGGAAGATCCGACACTTGCCCGCGTTATGGTAATACTCATCAATATCTGGATAGGCATACCGTATATGATGCTCATATCCACAGGTATCCTGATGAACATTCCTCAGGATCTCTATGAGTCCGCCAAGATAGACGGCGCATCTCCGTGGCAGCAGTACAGGAAGATCACGCTTCCCTATATGCTGTTTATAACCGGGCCGTATCTTTTGACGAGCTTTACGAGCAATATGAACAATTTCAACGTAATATTCCTGCTGACGGGAGGCGCGCCATCGAATCCGGCGGCGTCAAGCGCCGCGGGGTCTGTCGGATACACGGATCTGTTGATAACGTGGCTGTTCAAGATAGCAACCGGCGCCCAGGCGCAGTATTACATGGCCTCCGTCATAGGCATTATGGTGTTCGTTGTGATAGCGGTCATCTCGCTTGTCGTTTACAACGTGCTCCCGTCCATTAAGAATGAGGAGGATTTCCAATGATGAAACAGAAAAGCATTTTCCCATCGTTCATCAAGATGCTGATCGGCCTCCTTGTATGTGCGTTGGGCGCGCTTACGGCTCTGCGCGGACATCACTACCACGCCGAGACAAACCTTGTCGGACGCGGCGTGGCGCTGTATGTTATAGCCGGGCTTATAGCCGCTGCCGGTATTATCATAATAATACTCGGCATTATGGACGCCATCCGCCGCAGCAGGTGCAACAGACTTCTTGAAGAAGGCGACAGGGCGTCTGCCTCCTTGCTGGAAAGACACATGGGCATGAAAGCGACGAGCACGATCTCGAACGCATTCATCTATTTGCTGCTTGCGGTTATAAGCGTAATCTGGCTTATACCGTTCGTATGCATCATACTGCAATCCTTCCGCATCGAGAGCACTTCTCCCGTAGGGTACATAGTGCCTCACCAGTGGGGTTTTGACAACTACATAAAGCTGTTCAACACCAACTTCCCGAGATGGTATCTGAATACCTTTATAATCGCCATAGTCACTGCTGTGCTGCAGACGATCATAGTGCTTTGCATGAGCTACGTGCTTTCAAGATTCCGCTTCAAGATGCGCAAAACTCTCATGCAGTTCATGCTGATACTGGGTATGTTCCCCGGTATGCTCTCAATGATCATACTGTACAGGGTATTGAAGGACCTTGGCATGACTCAGGCAAACGCCGTGCCGGGATTGATACTTGTGTATGTTGCTTCGTCCGGCATGGGCTACTATATTTCAAAGGGCTTCTTCGATACGATACCGAAGTCGCTTGACGAGGCCGCCCGTATGGACGGTGCGACGAGGGCGCAGGTTCTGTTTAAGATCATACTGCCGCTCTCAAAGCCCATTATCATCTACACGGTGCTGACTGCTTTCATGGCGCCGTGGGCGGATTTCGTATTTGCCCGCTATATCTCCATGAGCAACCCCGTCGGTATGAACGTGGCGGTAGGTTTGAATACCTGGCTGAATAAGGACCAGATAGACTCTATGTACACCATGTTCTGCGCAGGCGGCGTTGTGGTCGCAATACCCGTAACCGTGCTGTTCATGTGCCTGCAGCGCTACTACGTTGAAGGCGTAACAGGCGGCGCTGTAAAGGGCTGATCCCCGGAAAGGAGTAATTTGAAATGGCTAGCGTTAAACTGACAAACGTAAAGAAGATATACGACAACAACGTGGTGGCGGTACACGACTTTAACCTTGACATAGCGGACAAGGAATTCGTCGTGTTCGTCGGGCCGTCCGGCTGCGGCAAGTCCACCACTCTTCGCATGATCGCAGGTCTTGAGGAGATTAGCGACGGCACGGTTGAGATTGACGGCGAGGTCGTAAACGACCTGCAGCCCAAGGACAGGAATATAGCGATGGTATTCCAGAACTATGCGCTGTACCCCCACATGAGCGTTTACGACAATATCGCCTTCTCACTGAGGCTCCAGAAGATGCCCGAGGACGTGATATTCAACAAGGTAACGAATGCCGCCGAAATACTGGGCATTACCGATTATCTGATGCGCAAGCCCCGCGCTCTTTCGGGCGGACAGAGGCAGCGCGTTGCGATTGGCCGCGCTATGGTACGCAATTCAAAGGTGTTTCTTATGGACGAGCCTTTGTCTAACCTTGACGCCAAGCTTCGCAACCAGATGCGCGCCGAGATTATACTCCTCAGGCAAAAGCTCGACACGACGTTCGTTTACGTCACACATGACCAGACCGAAGCCATGACGTTGGGCGACCGCATTGTTATTATGAAGGACGGCTATATCATGCAGGTCGGGACTCCCACCGAGGTGTTTGAGATGCCCGAGAACCTGTTCGTTGCCGAGTTCATAGGCGCTCCCAAGATGAACATCATCAATACGGAGCTCATTCAAAACGGCGGCAGGTACTATGTAACTCCCTTCGGTGCAGCTATCCCCGTTGACGGCGCAAAAGGCGAGCAGCTTTCCGAACGCCGCATACAGCCGCAGACGATAAAGCTCGGTATAAGGCCGGAGCACATCCGCATAACGAACGAGGCCGGCCCGGCCAACATCCCCGTTACGCTTGAAGTCAACGAAATGATGGGCAGCGAGCTGCATCTGCACGTTTACACCGAGGACGGAACAAGGCTTATCGTAAGGGTCCCCACCATGGAGCTTGAGCCCTCCGTTCGTGCGGGTCTTGTAAACGGCGCGAAGTTCTATCTTGTCCTCAGCTCGAAAGCGATGCATTTCTTTGACTGCGAAACAGAAAAGAATCTGTTGTGTGCTGAGTGATATGCGCTGAGAAAAGCCGCGCCTCTGCTGTTATCCGTGGCGGCGCGGCTTTTAATCATTTGATTCGGAGGATTTATGCCGACTACGGAATCGATCATGCTGCAGACATTGGCTGTACCGTGCGCATGCCGGTGCAGATATTGTTTGCTTTGCGCAAACGATGCTGCGCCCGGGGCGGATCTTGCGGAAAGCGACTTATTTGCACTGCGTTTTAACGATTGGCTGAAGGAAAACCGCCCGGATATCAGCTTCAATTATTCGTTCGGCTACTCCATGGAAAGGCCGGATATGGCCGAGGCGCTCGATCTGCTCAATTCAATGGGCTCCGAAACCGGAAGGTTCCTGCAGCTTGACGGCTTGAAAATGCGCACAAGATGCGAATTGGATAAGCTGTTTGAGCTATACCGTAAGCACGGAGTGCAAAGTGTTAACCTGACCTTTTACGGGAACGAGGCTTATCATGACTCTTTTTCCGGTCGGAAAGGGGATCGCGCGCTGCTTCTCCGAACGCTTGAAGCAGCTAATGACGCCGGCATTTCCGCATCCTGCGGGTACCCTTTGACCAGCGAAAGCGCAGTTTTTGCGGAAGAGACGCTTGATGAATTATTGGATCGCGGCGCAAACCGAGTATGGTTCTTTATACCGCACAGCGAGGGGCGCGGCTCGTCGATAGAGGGGATTCGGCTTCGTAAGACCGAGCTTGATAAACTGCCCGTCTCCGTATCGAGCCGGCTTAACAGAAGCGTATTCAGAACGGAGAGCGAATGGCTGAGCTCATCTGAACTCCCTGCCGAAAGCAAGCGCATGCTGATCATATCGCTCACAAAGGAAAACATTCGCCAATACGCGGAAATGGGATTCGAAATGCTCATACAGTTTGCTGAACGGCTCGACGAAGCATATTACAGCCTTTTCCCCTCATTCAAGGAGCTTGCGGAAGAATTCGGTAACCGTGACGGAGACAGCCTTTTCAGTTACCGTGATCTTTTCAGCAGATACCGCCGATTGTTTTCCAAGCGAAACGGCATCGTCTGCTATGACGTGACGAACGAGAGGCAGACCGGAAGCAGAAGATACTAAAGGTTTGATAGCGGCGGCATTTATGCAGGCCGCCTTGTTTTTTTTGCCCGAATATGGTATTATGCTTAAATGAAGAGCTTTGTTCAGGAGGCTGTATGGAGAGGCGTTCCATGCGCGGCAAACTGCATATATCGACAATTGACGCGGACAGCGGAAGCCTTGCCCGAAAGTACGGAGTTGGTTTGGAAATAGCCGAATTTTGCTGGGCGCATAATCTTGATGTCGACCGCGAGTCACATATCGATTTCTGTCGGGAGATAATGCAAAACGCCACCTCGTTTTGGTTCCATGCTCCATTTGCGGAGCTTGCCGCCTGTTCGATAGACCCGAAGGTGAGGACGATCACGGCTGAGCGTTACAAGGAATCGATAAAGCTTGCCGCCGAACTTGGGATAAGCCGAATTGTCATTCACGGTGGGTTCATACCCAAGGTGTATTACCCCGAATACTATGTTGAGGCTTCCGTACGATTCTGGAAGGAGCTTCTGCCCCATCTTTCGGGAAACACTCTGATCGCGCTAGAAAACGTTATGGAACCCGGGCCTGAGACGCTGATACAAATAGTACAGGGTGTGAACGACGAGCGTATCGGGCTCTGTCTTGACGTGGGTCACGCAAACTGCCGTTACTCGACAGTGCCGCCCGAGGCATGGATCGACGCAATGGCGCCTATGTTGCTGCACGTTCATCTGCACAACAACGACGGCGCAGACGATCTGCACGCGCCATTGGGATGCGGCGCGATCGATATGAAGCGGGTTTTGGATAAGCTTCTGGATCAGTGCCCGAATATTACCTGCACGATAGAGAATCAACACAGCGGCGAATCGCTGGAATGGCTGGCGGAGAACGGATATTTATGACGGAAACCGAGCTTAAAGAATACATAGCGGGCATACGCCCTGCGGACGCAGCAGCCGCAGAGCTTGCTGCCGCACGTCAGGCAAAGCTTGCAAAGCCTCCGGGAAGCCTTGGCAAGCTTGAGGATATCTCGATAAAGCTTGCGGGGATCACCGGCAGAATACTGAACGAGATCATCAACTGCCGTGTGCTCGTATTCGCCGCGGATAACGGCGTTACGCGCGAGGGCGTTGCGGTAACTCCCACCTCTGTCACGCTTGCACAATGTATCAATATGACTCGGCATAAAACGGGCATGAGCGCGTTAGCTGAGTATTTCGGCAACAGCATTCGCATTTACGACGTTGGTATAGAAAAGGAATTTACCTATCCCGGCATAGAAAACCGCAAGGTGCGGCAAGGAACGGACAGCATAATGCGGGGCCCTGCGATGACAAGAGCGGAAACGATCGCTGCAATAAGTCACGGGATAGCTGCTGCCGACGAGGCCGCGCATGACGGCATGGACGCTGTCGGCGTTGGGGAAATGGGCATCGGCAACACTTCAACCTCGGCTGCGGTTCTTGCGGCGCTTACCGGAAGACCGGCAAGCGATACGGTCGGGCGCGGAAGCGGACTTACCGACGAGGCGTTTGAAAACAAGATCAAGGTAGTGCAGAAGGCGCTTGAAGTAAACGTACCCAGTGCATGCGACCCGATAGATGTTATAAGTAAAGTTGGCGGGCTTGACATTGCCGCTATGACGGGCGCTTTTTTAGGGCTGGCAGCAAACCGCATACCTGCAGTTGCAGACGGATTCATATCTGTCACAGCGGCGCTTTGCGCGGTAAAGCTTTGCCCCGCCGTACGGGACTTCATATTTCTTTCGCATGCTTCTGCGGAACGCGGCTATAAGATAGCGGCGGACGAGATCAAATTGGAACCCTTTATGCTGCTTGACATGCGTTTGGGCGAGGGCTCCGGTTGTCCGATAGCTTTTGAAGTTATAAAAGCCGCCTGTGCCGCAATGAACGGTATGGCCATGTTTGAGGAAGCGTCGATAGACGACGCTTATCTTGACGATATCAGGTGCCGCGTATGAGGGCGCTTATTATAGGCGGCAGCAAGAGCGGAAAAAGCGGCTTTGCACAGGAGCTCGTTTTGAAGCTTGCAAACGGCGGACGGTCCGTTTACTGGGCGACTATGGATCCGACGGATGAAGAGGACGAAGCCCGCATCATGCGCCACCTGGAGGATCGATTCGGGCTTGGCTTTGAAACTGTGGAGTGCGGCAGAAACGTTTTAAATGCGGTAAATGAGGCGAAGTGCGCATTCGTACTGTTTGACAGCGTTACTGCGCTTTTGGCAAACGAGATGTTCTCTGGCGGCTCCGTTGACGCGGAAGCCGGCGTAAGGATCGCCGAGGAGCTTCTTGAGCTCTCAAACTCGGCCGAAAGCTTCGTTTCTGTGTGCGATAACATTTTCTGCGACGGAACGGTTTATGAAGAGCTCACAGAGCAGTATCGCCGTTCGCTTGCTTTTGTAATCAGAAGGCTTGCCGAAGAATTCGATACCGTTTGCGAGGTAGTCTGCGGCATACCAAAGGTTATAAAGGGTGAGCTTCCCGGGGGGCTGTGTGTAGAATGAAGAGTTGGATCTATTCGTTTTTCATGTGCTGGGGGATGTTTCTGGCGCTTCCCTGCCCGTTTCCGAGGTGGGATGAAAACGCGAGGGATAAGATGCTCGTGTGCTTTCCGCTTATCGGCGCTGTAGTCGGCGCGGTATGGGCAGGCTTCGCAGCGCTTTTGGGGCTTATAAAAGCCCCCGCTCCCTTGACCGCATTTATTATGACAGTGACGCCCTTGCTTGTAACCGGAAGCATACACATGGACGGGTTCATGGACGTCTGCGATGCAATGCTGTCACGAAGAGAGCTTGAGGAGCGACGCAGGATACTGAAGGATCCTCACACCGGCGCCTTTGCCGTGATCTCGGCGATAATGCTCATGCTCGGAGTTTTCAGCCTGTTCCTCTGCCGCGAGATCGGCACAGCGGACCTGCTTGCTCTTGGTTCCGTGCCCGTCTGCACGCGTGCATTTGCAGGCATAATGGTGAAGCTTCTTCCGCCGATGGAAACGAGCCAGTATGCCGCTCACCGCAAAAAACCCGCTCCCTCGCATATTATTTCACTTGGTATAATGCTTGCTGCGGCAACAGCGGTCGTGTGGGTTTTTGCAGGGCTTAAGGTCGTCGTGCCCGCGGCCGCTTCCGCAGGATATGCAGTGTTCGCACTTATTGGATTCAATAACCTTAAAGGCATGAACGGTGATATTTCCGGGTTTGCTTTGATACTTGGCGAGGCTGCAGGCATTGCTGTACTTATGCTTGCGTTTTAAGGAGGAGTATGGAACTGATAATAGGGGGTGCCTACCAGGGGAAGCTGAGCTTTGCGGTAAAGGATCGCGTGTTTAAGCAGGACGAGCTTTACGATATGACAAACGGCTTGCCCGATAAAACGTACCCGTGCCTGTACCATCTTGAGGCATTCGTAAGGGACGAAGCCGGGAAAGGTTCGGATGCAGACGCGATACTTGCAGCGATAATGCCTATTGCCGGCGACGCAGTTGTCATCTCGCGTGAGATCGGCGCCGGGATAGTTCCAACGGATCCGTTTGAGCGCAGATTCCGCGAGATACACGGATCAGTGCTCCGCAGGCTTGCAGAGAAGGCAAACTCCGTAAACCGCGTCATCTGCGGGCTGAATGAGAGGTTAAAATGAAGCTGACGCTTATCCGCCACGGGAACACCGAAGGAAATGAGAAGAAGCTTTATTATGGGAGCACCGATCTTCCCCTTTCAACCGAGGGGCGGGATTCGCTTGCACGCCTTGCCGAAGTATACTTTTATCCCCGGGCGGAAAGGTATTATACCAGCGGTATGCTTCGCACGGAGCAATCGTTTGTAATTCTGTACGGCGATATTCCTCACGAAAAGCTTGAGGACATGCGTGAGATAGACTTCGGCTCGTTTGAGATGCGAAGATACAGCGAGCTTATCGGCGATCCCGATTATCTCAATTGGATAACGGGCGATAATGAAAAAAACGTATGCCCCGGCGGTGAAAGCGGCGAGTCCGTGACCGCACGCGCTCTGCGCGTGGTGAATATGCTTCTCGATTCAAACGAGGACGCGGCTGTCATAACGCACGGAGGCGTTATCGGCGGACTGATGGCAAGATTCTTTCCTGCCTATGCAGGAAGGTTTGCCTACACGCCCGAGCCCGGGTTTGGCTACACGGTAACGTTTGACGACAGGATTCCTGTCTGTTGGAATGCAGTGCCGGGAAAGAGAAAGCAATGAACACCTTTGATCTGATCTACGAACAGGTAAAGCGCGTGCCTCGCGGCTGCGTTGCGACCTATGGGCAGATAGCAAGGCTGGCAGGTCATCCGAGGGGAGCAAGGGTCGTGGGATATGCGCTGCACGTTAACCCGGAGCCCGGCATAATACCATGCCACAGGATAGTAAACCGCGACGGTCGGCTCTCCCCCGCCTTTGCGTTTGGCGGTATAAACATGCAGGAAAAGCTGCTTCGGGATGAGGGCGTGGAATCAGAGAACGGCCGCGTTGACCTTGACAAATACCTGTGGCGGCCATAGATCGGGACATAATAACCAAACACCAAGAAAGGAGTATGATATGTACCAGGAAAGCGACGACAAACTTAAAGGGAGCAAGCTGACGGACACGGTGCTGTTCATTGCGCTTATCGCCTTTTTCTTCATTGCAGGCGGGCTTGCAACGGCAATGCGTGCCAAATTCGATACGCCTCTGCCGCTCTACGCTGTGGCGATCGTTTTTGCGGGCCTGATTTACCTTGTGTATAGGCTCAGGATCGTAGGCTGGCGCTATACGGTTTTCTATAAGGAGCCGGAGCCCGAATACGATCCGCGCTTCGGAGAAGAGATAATACACGAGGATTACCCTTATCCCGTCGGAACGGTAGTGATCGAGAAGACCGTCAGCGCAAAGGGCGAGATACTTGCCGTTATCAAGCGGGAGGAGCTTGAGGCGCTGCTTGAGCCCGGAGAGCAGTATAACGCGGACGAAGAAGCGGTTCTCGGGCCGAAAAAGAAGGAGGCCTCGTCGTCCGTCGTTTTCAGCAGGGATGGCAAGACTTACCGTGCATACTTTACGCCCAGCGCGGAATTCAAAAAATATGTGCGGGAGCTTATGAGCACCAAATGAGCAGACGGCCTATCAGAGACGCAATTATAGAATACGACGAGTCGAAACCGGCGCGCTTTCATATGCCCGGGCATAAGGGCGCGCTGTCCTCATTTGACGTGACGGAGATCGGCCCGACAGACGACCTGCAGTCGCCGAACGGTCCGATCCTCAAATCCGAACGGCTCTGCGCAGAGGTGTATTCCGCACGCGATGCGTTTTACCTTGTGAACGGTTCGACGACGGGCAATCTTGCAATGATGCGTCTTATAGGGCGCGGAAACAGAGTTCTTCTTGACAGGGGGTGTCACAAATCTGTTATCGCGGGAGCCGCGCTTTGGGGCGTTTATACGGTATCAATATTCCCCGGCCCCGATGGAATGTACACGCTGGAACAGATAGCGATCGCTTGGGACGAAACGCCCTGAAAAGCAGTCAGTCAGTCCAC
>JAEEGL016323211.1_pt1 | contig 15152 bp, 14 predicted proteins | sample 9134231 | NCBI WGS metagenome assembly JAEEGL01 (sample SAMN16246548, study PRJNA631951) | gut metagenome | biome: gut microbiome; feature: rumen; material: fiber-attached | host: Bos | place: Iran: Karaj | collected 2018-10 | reverse complement strand
CTAGAGGATAAGTTAACCTCTTATTTCGATAAATCACTTGAAAGATATACGACATCATATTCAGTTGATTTTTACTACTATAATCAAGAAGATGAATCGGTATGTCGAAGCGATTATTGCGACGCTGTTGAGATTACTTTAAATGCCAAAGTTATGGTGGCAATGACTTATCAAAAATCGGCCCGTTTTTACATTCAAAAGAATAACTAATGGATAAAGAAAAACTATTATCTTTTATTACTAATTCATTTTTAAAAGATTTATTTATCGATCCCGATATTACCGACATCTCATATAACGGGCAGAGCATCTATTATCTTCACAACCATTTAGGAAGACGAAAAAGTGACATTCAAGTTAGTGAAACTGAAATCCGAGATTTTATTAGACAGGTCGCTAATTTAACGGAAAAGCAATTTTCCTATCAAAGTCCTAAACTTGATGTGTCAGTGGATAAGTATCGAATTAACGCTGTTCACACATCAATTGCCAGAATTAATAACGAAAAATGTATTAACTTTTCCATCCGTATTGCGGGTGATAAACCTCGAATTACTAAAGAGTCAACTTTTCTAAATGCCGAACTCAATGCTTTATTTGAAGTTTTAATTAATTCACATGTGTCAATTGTGATAGGGGGTATCACCGGAAGTGGTAAGACTGAATTTCAAAAATATTTGATTAGTATTGTTCCTAACTATTCTCGTCTTATCATCATCGATAACATTTTGGAACTCGATAATTTAAATCTCGGTGAAACATTAGATATCAATGTTTGGCAAGCGGACGAAAGAAACGAAGAAACAACTATTCAAGAATTAGTAAAAAATGCTTTAAGAAGCAATCCCGACTGGTTGATTGTCGCAGAAAGTAGAGGGAAGGAAATGATTGAGGTGCTCAACTCGGCGATGACGGGGCACCCTATTATTACCACACTGCACGCTTTTGACATAAACTCAATGCCTACTCGTATCGCGAGAATGGTGATGATGAATTCAAAGGAGCAGAACTTTGATGTATTAATGCAAGATATCTTCTATAACTTCCGGTTTTATATCTATCTAAAAAGAGAGATTAAAGAAGATGGCGCGGTCCTTAGGTACATTGAAGAAGTTAGTGAATTTGATGAAAAAGGTCATAAGTCGTTTATTTATAGCTTTCAAAAGGGGATAAAACAATATTTTCCTTTAAGGAAAGAAGTATTAGAAAAACTGAAATTTCAAAACAACAAAACATTCATTAAAACATTTGTGAAGGAGGAAAAATGAATAACGTTCTAACTATCGGAATTATTATCTCGGTCATACTCGGTGTCGCTGGTTTTGTGGCGAGTAACAACTATATCGTCGGAAGTGTCGCACTCATCCTATCCATACTTTATTTCATCTTCCTAGCGAACCCGATGATCAAAAAATACCAGACCAAAATTAACCGATTCAACCAATGCTATAACTTCATAAACAATTACATTGTTTCTTTAAGTATGAAGAATTCTATTGTCGCCGCCTATGAATCAGCGATATCGAGTATGCCCGAGAGTTTTTCCCAGAACATCGAAAATATTGAAACCTTTTCTGAACAAGATAAGTTAGAACACATTCATAAGTATTTCCGATTTCATATCTTTTCCTTATTTATTGATTTAATCAATATTTATCAGGAAGAGGGAGGTGATATCTTAGAGATGAGTCATTATCTCCTAGAAGAATCCCGACAAGTAGAAGAATACATATCGACAAGCAAATTGATTACGAAAAAGAAAATGGTGGAGTTCGCGATACTTTGGTTGCTCACCATCGGAATTATGATCTTTCTCCGATTTGCCTTATCGCAATTCTTCATCACAATTTCGCATCAGATTTTCTATCCCATTGGTATAGGAATGATATGTCTCTTTTGTTTGTTTTCGATTCATTTCGCCATATTAAAAATGTGCAAGCTCAACGTTAGGGGGTGGAACGATAGTGAAAAAATTTGATGATTTATTGCTTTTTATCTCCGCAAACAAAACAAAAGAATTGATAAAAATAATCGCTATTAATGTGTCGATTATCGCTGTGATTGCAGTAGCGACAATCTTCTTAAAACAAATCATGATTGTCTTTGTGGGAATCATTGGTGTGGCTATAGCTGACTATATGATTTTCAATTCTTACAAAAGTAAGAAAAACGCTATTCTCGATGCGAGGGAAAATGAATTTATTAGTATTATTGGTTATTTCCAGTTTTACATCTCTAATTCATACAATGTGTATCAAGCTTTTCAGGCCCTCCAAGCATATGCCTCGCCCTGGATGGAAGAACAAATCCAATCGATGATTTTGGAAATTGATAACGATAAAAGTGTTAAACCTTTTGTCAACTTTGCGAATAAATTTCGAAATAAAGTGACGAGCAACGTCATGCTTTCCATCTATCAAATGGTGGATGAAGGGGAGAGCAACCTTCATATGATGCAGTTCAACGCTTTATTCGAGCAACTAAATAAGAATCATCAAAAAGAACTCATCGATAGTAAAGAAAGAAACATGAGTTCTATATCGTCCCTCCCTCTAATCGGGGCGGGTGCTATTACGGTTTTGTTAACATTTGGAATCATCTCGGTCATGGGGGAAATGATTAATGTCTTATAAAATAAGTTTTATTTTGTCGATGGTCTTTGTGTGCATGTTTTTTCTCTTCTCTGGAGACATGATTTCATTGCAATTTCTCTACAGTGATTTAGATGCAAAGTCTGTGACCATTTCCTACCTCATATCTGAGCATGGTTCTTTAGATCAAACTTTTATCGAAAATATCGAAAACAAATATAGTGTCGACTTTGTCTCCGCGGATAATTACACACCATTATTTGGAGAAGAAGTGACATATGTCATCGCTAAAACATATAAACCATTAATGATGTCGAAAGAGACTATGACTGTCTCCATACAAAGAACGACAGTTATTGGTTATTTCCATTAGAAAGGAGAATTTATGTCAGAAATAAAAGGACAATTATTGGGAATTATTTTAGTCTTATCAATCTTTCTCACTGTCAGCGTCGCTTTAACGGCAATTTTCACTAATATGACCAACTCAGTAGAAAGCAAAGTAAGTGAAGTGGTGGAATTCGATAGTTCCTCTTCCGCAAACCCATAATAGTATCAGAAAAACGATTCCAAAATAAAAATGGGGTCGTTTTTTCTTTAACTTTGTTATAATAACGCTGAGGTATTGACTATGAATGTTATTGAAACCGTCAAATCTATTCTTGCAGAAAAAGTCGATGTTTCCAGTTTAAAAGAAGAAGATTCTCTTCAAAGTTTAGGCTTAGATTCCCTCGATTTAGTGGAAGTTATGCTCGCGATTGAAGATGAACTAGGCATCGAATTTACCAGCGAAGAAATCGCTCAACTTTCGACATTGAAAGACGTCGTTAAACTCATTGAAAGAAAAACTAAATAATTTCTTGTCTAAATAATACCAATATGGTAATATCTTTCATGCGCTGATTTATCGAATCAGTGCGTCATATTCTCCGTGGCCACCTAGCTCAGTCGGTAGAGCTATCGGCTGTTAACCGATCGGTCATAGGTTCGAGTCCTATGGTGGCCGCCACAATTCTGGCCCATTGGAGAAGCGGCTTAACTCACATGCCTTTCACGCATGCATTCATGGGTTCGAATCCCGTATGGGTCACCATTTTGTAGATTAAGGACTGATTAAATTGTCAGTCCTTTTATTTATTTGTGCTATTATAATCGCATGGAACAAACTGCTACTGTCAGTGTGAGAAAACAGGAAAGAAATAGTGCTTTTGAGATATTGAGGCTCTTCGCTATTCTTTTTATCATTGCTCACCATTTTGCCACCCATGCTGGTTTTAACTTTGGAGCATTAGAGCAGACCTCAACTGTTATTTTCAACGGAGCGTGGATTGATTTTATCAGACAACTAGGAAAAATCGGGGTTAATTTGTTTATCTTAATATCTTCATTTTTCCTGATTGATAATACAAGATTCAAAACAAAGAAATTTATAGCGCTTCTTTTAGAAATGCTCACTTTTTCAATCATAATTGGTGTTACATTCTTTTTTATCAATAAAAGCACATTTGATTGGGAGTGGCTGAAATCATTACTCATGCCGTTTGGAAGTAGCACGTGGTGGTTTATGACCAATTACTTGCTCCTATATTTGTTCTCACCATTACTCAATCGCGGAATTAAGGCATTAAATAAACAAGCCCACCTAATTCTTACAATCACATTCCTCGTGATTTGGTCTTTGATTCCAACTTTACTTCAAAGAGATTACGCTTTTACCAATCTCGGTTGGTTCATCACTTTATATTTGATTGGCTCATATATTAAAATATATGATGTTACTTTAAAGATGAAGCCTTGGGCTGGAATATTGCTATCTGTCGGCATATTTGTCTCTTGGTTCCTAATCAAGTTTGTTTTTAGTTATTATTACAAAGGCGGAAATTATTTCCTCACCAGGATTCTTTATTGGTTTGATTTATATGTGATGAATAACTCCGTACAAGTGGTGGCCACAGTCATTCTTTTCATAGCGTTTAAGAACATTAAGATGAGAAATATTAAACCAATCAACTTTGTCGCTGCGACATGTTTGGCTAGTTATTTATTCCACGATCATGGAAACATTAGACATTACCTTTGGATTGATTTATTCAAAAATGCAACATGGTCATCATCAGTATATTTATTCATCTATTCTGTTGGTGTCATCTTTGCGGTCTTTTTAGCAGGAATTATCATCGGTATCGTATATCGCTACACATTTGGTTTAGGGTATAACGCATTACTAAATCTCCTGGATAGAAAGTGCCTCTACAAAATCGATAACGCCTTCAATAAACCAAAGGAAGAAACAGAAGTTAACAGCATTGATTAATCATTGCTGTTTTTTATTTCAAAAACTAATATTTATTTATAAAATAAGAAGAGATATGAAGAGATTTAATAACATCTCCCTTTACCGTATTATCGCCACACTTTGCATCTTGCAATTTCATATTTTTTATATTCTTTATCCAAGAGCCATTCCCTATGAGATGCTTCTCAGCAAAGGTGTGCAAGGTTTAACCGCTTTATCAGGTTTTTTATATTCCCAAAAACTAATTGCTGATTATAAGAAATTCTTTAAAAACAATTTTGTGAAGTTGCTTATTCCTGCGGCAATTTGTCTACTCTTTATGTTCACATGGGATTTTATCTACATGTTGATAAGCAAGAACTGGGATTACATGTTGTTCCTCACTCATCGCGCTTATATTGGGAGAATTATCACTCAAGCAGATAATTACTATTATCTAGCCTATATTCTTGTTTGCTATGCTATTACACCGTTATTACAAAGATGTGATAAGTGGAGCTATGTCACAGTCGCTGGTGTGATTCTCGCTGAAGGTTTCATCGCTTTCTTTAACGGCGCAGCAATGATTATGGTTTCTTATGTCGCCGGATATTATATCGGTAAAAAATGTTTCAAGACATTCACTGATATAGAAGAGAAATATAGTGTTCCGACATTATTAATATGGATTGGCATTTTGATAACTTCACTGGGTTTATATGTAGCGATGAATACAGTTAGTTTTGGTGAAGCTTATTATCTCACCCGTTTGCAAAGCACAGTAAAGAATATCGCGATGACGACTTTTGGTGTCGCCACATTATTCCTATTCTTGATTGCCTTGAAGTTCTTAAATAAATATAAATCCCCATCAATTTTCAAACTTACTGACAGATTATCTTTGATAATTTATTTATTGAACCAAGCCTTTATGACTGGTGCGATGAGCGTCACCCTATATGCGAAACCGATGTGGCTAATTACCATTCTTATCTACGTTCTTACCATCGGTTCATCTATCGGCTTATTATTCATCTGTGACAATTTCATGAAAGGACTTTCGACGGCTGGAAAGCCAAGAAAAGGCCTTATCATTTCATCATCTATTGTTGTTTCCACCGCAATAACATATTTCAGTAGCGGCTTTATTGCGATGGGCATTGTCAAAAAGAACTTTGTCGACAAAAGAAGTGGAGATATTAGCGAGTTAAATAAAGATGTCTTTTATAAAATCCAGAAAGTGCGATCCGACTTCCCGTCATTAGATGAAAGAGAAGTGATTGAATTCGCCTGTAACGGAGAAACTCTTACCGGTTATTTCTATGAAGTTTCTTCGCCAAAAGGAGTTATTATCTACGCTCATGGTTTAAGTAATATGGCAGATGCTAATGGGGCTCAGGTACAAAACTACTTTGTGGAGCATAACTGGGATGTTTTTGCTATCGATTTGACCGGTTGTGGCCGCAGTAGTGGTAAGGGCGTTAAAACATTGCATGAGTCTCGTTATTGCCTCAGAAATGCCGTAAAAACCATGCGAAACTATGAAAAAGTAAAAGATTTGCCGCTGTTTTTGATTGGCCATAGTTGGGGTGCGTATGGAGCGGTTGCCTCAACGGAAGATGTCGATGGTGTTTCAGCGGTTGTTTCCTTTTCTGGTTACAATAGTCCTTATGACATTATGTATGGATTTGCGGAAAATAATACTTCGAAAGCTGTGATAGTTACTAAACCAGCAATGGAAACAGCTTTGCTACTTTCCGCTGGTTCTGATTCTTTCTTTACCGCAACTACCGCGATTAAAGATAATCCTGATGTTGAATACATTATTATTCATGGTACGGAAGACGAAACAATTCCTCTTCAGAGATATTCCATCTATGACAATGTTAAAAATGGTCAATATTCTAATGTTACAACCATTGAATTAGAAGGTTTGCATCATAGTTCTCCTTGGAAGACCTTAGAAGCCGAGACTTATATCAGAGCGGTTGAAGATGAATTTAAAGCATTAAAGAAACAATATAATAAAAAGATTCCTTATAGTGTTTATCAGGAGTTTTTGGATTCTGTTGATAAAGAAAAATCCAGTGCGGTAAACACTGAATTATTAGGACAAATAGATAGTATTTTTACTAGTAAAATAGCCTAGTGTTTTTCACTAGAAAAAAGATTGTATGTCAAATTGTGTTTGGCATTTCTTTTCTTTTTTGGAAGAGGATCTACCCACACTCCATCTACTTTCTTCTTTAAACACTTTTCTCCATAGCAGAGACGACAGAATTCTTCGACATTGTTAAAGGAAAAGAGTTTATGTCCATCAAAATCATATTCTCTAAATGGATAAATAACTTCTCTGGGATAAGCGAGGTTTTCTTTCTTTTCGGCCCAATCTTGGAAAGGGATAATCACTGTTTGGCTAACAGTGGGGGAATCTTTATATTGCTCAGCGGTTTTTCTTTCAAACTCTTTGAGTTTCTTTTTCATCTTAAAAGGATGGATTCTTAAGAAGGCATCACTAATGACATAACCAACCATTCTATTTTTTGCATATTTTAATAATTTGCGATGTTCTTTAACATCAGAAGGAACACCCATAAAAGCAACAATGTCAATAAAAATACCATCGCCATTTTTGCAGCGATTTGGCAATGTGTACCAGAAAGTTTCGTGGATATAGGAATTCTTGTATCTAATCTTGAAAGTTGGAATGAGAACATTAAACCTTTTGTTATCCTCATAGCAATCAAATGAAAATTCATCACTTAAATCTTCTTTGAGAGCTTTAGTTAGTCTTTCAATATCAAAATAGTCAATAGCAATATCCATATCATCATCCCAAGGGATGAAGCCACCATAATTAATGATGCCTAAAGCACTTCCAAAAGATAGAGCATAAGGGATGTCATATTTGCGGCAGATGCGATCGAGTTCTAAAACCATCTTTAAAAGTAGTGGATGAACTTCTCTCACATCGTGGTGTTTGCCATTGACATCTTTCCCTAAATCATAGGGATTGTTGTCGATAATAAAATCGCTATTAGCCATATCTACTATATTTTATCATAATTGCCCTAATAGATTTCTATTAAATGATATAAAATGAATGTATGGATAAAACCGTTTTAGCGTATATCAGAATCAATCATCAAATATTGATGCTTTACCGCAACAAGAAAGAAAATGATATCAATAAAGGAAAATGGATTGGTATCGGTGGTCATCTTGAGAAAGGCGAAACTAAAGAGTTGGCTTTGATGAGGGAAATTAAAGAAGAAACAGGACTCACTGTTAAGCATTTTGAATACCGCGGCAAATTATTATTTGTGAACGATGATTTCGAAGAAATAATGTATCTCTATCTTGTTGATAGTGTTTCTGGAGAACTCATCGATTGTGACGAAGGCGAATTACAATGGGTTGATGAAGATAAAATCATGAAACTAGATATGTGGGAAGGGGATAAAAAGTTTCTTCCTATACTTCTTAAGAAAAATGATTTTATTAGCTTAAAACTTATTTATAAAAACGATCGATTTGTCAAAAGTGAAAAGTGGGATGGTAAGTAATATGAAAGTTAACGGATTGATGGTTAAAATTCTTAGAAAGCAAATCCTCGGTCAAATCAAAAGAAGAAGAAAAGGATATCCACCTCACGGAGAATTTACTGAATATTTAAATATCCCTTATATCAATGATGGAAATCCACAACATACATTTGATATTTTCCTTGCGAAAGAGAATAGAAAAAGTATCTGTATCATCGATATTCACGGTGGTTCTTATATCTTTGGTCACCACCAAGATAATTATCCTTTCGCCTATGTTTTCCTTAAAGAAGGTTTTGATGTTGTTACGTTAGACTATCAGCCTAACGACGGCAAGATGGACACAAAAGATTTAATTGACGATGTTGCTAAAAACATCAATTATTTGTTCGCTCATCTAAAAGAATATAATCTAGAAAATGATCAATTTGTTATCTCTGGTGATAGTGCAGGTGGTCACATCGCTTTAACAATTACCGAAGCTTTGCTCGATAAAGAATACGCAAAAGAACTAGGTTATGAGTTTTCAAACATCAATATTAAAGCTTGCCTTGTCAATGGACCGGTCTACGACTTTGTCCATATTGGGGAAGGTGCCATGACTAATAGTGGCATGAAGAGAATGTTTGGCCCGAACTATTTGGACAAAGAAGCTTTTGCTTTAATATGTCCAAAAACCCATCTTTCTTCCTTGACTTGTCCATTATTCGTTTCCACATGCAAGAATGACTTTTTAAGATTGCAATCTCTAGTTTTAAATGAAGACATGAAGGTTAAAAATAATAAGTTCAAATTTGTCGATTTAGATTGCGATGATAAGAAAGTCGGCCATGTCCATAACGTGATTGCGACACAACTTCCAGAATCTATCGAAGTCAATAAAGCTATGATGGTGTTTATAGAAGAAAGCATAAAGTAATATTTATTTACTTTCTTGCCTATAACTTCATTACTGGTTTATAATCTTTAAGCAACTTAGGGGTGTAGCACAATGGCAGTGCAACGGTCTCCAAAACCGCTGATGCGAGTTCGATTCTTGTCACCCCTGCCAATATACGAACAAAAGTGCGTTAACTCGCACTTTTTCTTGTTACTTTTAATGTAAATTGTCACTCGCTCAACTTGGAAAAAGTTTATATACTATAAGGGAATATTATTTCCCTAGCAAAGCTTAAGTTTCGATTATGAAGAAAATACAAAAGGTATTCATCAAAGAACCATTCTGGCTTGCGTTTCTCAAACCAATCGTCAGAGTTTTTGCTCGTATCTTTTGGGGATACAAAATGAAAAGCTTTTATAAAGCTGAAAAAGGGGAAAACATCATTATCTTATCTAACCATCAAACAGATTTAGATCCAGTCTTGGTGAGAATGTCATCTAACCGTTATTTATATACAATTGCCACTGATAACATTTTTTCTGATCCAAAGAATGTCAAATGGCTTAAAAGACTAGGCGCAATTCCTAAGAAAAAAGGTGTCGCTGATTTAAGAAGTATTTTTACCATGACATCTATTGCCGCTAGTGGTGGTTCTCTTTTGTTATTCGCTGAAGGCAATCGAAGCTATGCCGAATTTCAATTTTATATTGCCGAGAATATTGGCAAGTTATTGAAGAGAATGAAATGTACAATCGTACTATTCAATCTTCATGGTGGGTTTGGTTCAATGCCGAGATTTGGCTCTAAAAAGAGAAGAAAAGGTCCGTTCTATGGCGAGATTAAAAGAGTTTTGAAATATAGCGAATATGAGAATATACCAGATGAAGAGTTGGCCAGAATAGTGATTGATAACTTAAAAGTTATAGACGCTGAAAGTGGCTATTCTTATAAGAGCAAAAGAAGAGCGGAATATCTGGAAAGAATGTACTTTGTCTGTCCAAAGTGTGGCGATATTCATTCCCTAAAGAGCGAAGGAAATTATCTCAAATGCCATAACTGTGGATTAGAAGTTGAATATACCGAAAAACTATCATTAAAGAGCGATGATCCAACATTTACTTGGACGAAACTTAATGATTGGTATGAATATCAAAAACAATGGGTGAGAGATTATGAAATCGAACCAGGCAAAATTATCTTTGAAGACGAAGATGTCACTTTAACATTATCCAACCCATATCAAACCAAAGAATTGCTCAACCAAGGCAAACTAGTGCTAACCGATACAACTTTATCGGTGGCGGATACTGTTTTTAATTTGAAAGATATCATGATTGCATCTCCTGTTTCTGGGAGAAATCTCTGTTTGACGATCAATGATGAGAATTATGTGATACGTGGTCAAGAAAGATTTAATGCGTTAAAATACGTGTTGATGTTCAATAAACTGGACACCAGAATGAAAAAAGAAGGATTAGATAAATATTTTAATATTTAAAGGAGTTAATGTATGGAAGCTTGGACGTTTGACTTAACGGCATTTGATTCAGTATGGACTTTTATATTACAAGTCGTTCTTTTATTAGTCGCTTTATTAATTGCTAATACATTAAGAAGGGTCATTCCTTTCCTTAGAAAAGCATTTATTCCTAGCGCTCTCATCGGTGGGCTTATTCTCTTCTTAATCAACTTGTTATTTGTTTATGTTTTTCATATCGATTTAATTAACAAAAGGATGATGCAAATCGTCACTTATCATGCTTTAGCAATTGGTTTTATTGCCTCGACATTAAAGATTGCCTCTAAAGATAAAAAAGTTCCATTTATGAAATCCGTTCAAAATGGGGCGATTACCGGTGGAACATATATGTTACAAGCAGCATTAGGAATTGCTGTTTCTGTTATTTTCTTTGCCATCGGCGGCAAGTTATTTTACGACGCTGGTGTGTTGCTCCCATTAGGTTTTGGGCAAGGTCCAGGCAATGCTTTAACATGGGACTTAAACTTTACCGCTTTAACCAATCCGGAGAATCCAGCAGACTGGACAGGTCCTGTTTTTAGCGGAGAAGGTTCTGTTGGTTTAACCATCGCTTCTATTGGTTTCTTGGTGGCCTCAGTAGTGGGTGTCATTTATATGAACATCTTCAGACACAAAGGAGAAATCGTCCATCAAGAAGCTGTTATTGAAAGAAAAGTCGAAGATTTCGAATTACAAAATGAAATTGAAGATAGTGAATCTGTTGATAAATTCTCCATTCAAGTGGCGTTTACCGCCTTATGCTATGGTATCGCTTTTGGCATCATGTTCTTCTTTGCTAAGCTAAGCGATTGGACTGGTGTTAAATTGTTTAATTCCGTAGCCTGGGGATTCAACTTCATTTGGGGCGTTATCGCTGCTAACTTGGTGAAGATTGTAATCAAACTACTTCGTAAGGGCAAATTGATGCACAGACAATATATCAACAACTATCAAATGGACCGTATTTCCGGTTTTGCCTTTGACTTAATGATTATCGCCGGTGTGGCCGCGATTGATATCGAAGCGGTTGGTAATTACATCTGGTTCATTATTGCTGTCGCAGCGGTGGGCACAATTGCCACAATCTTCTATGTGAGAATTATGACTAAGCTCTGCTTTAAAGATTATCAACACGAGGCTTTCTTAGTGAACTTTGGTACGCTAACAGGTACCGCGAGTAACGGCATGATTTTCTTGAGAGAAATCGATCCTAACTATCAAACTCCAATGAGCAACATCTTTATTGTTTCTCAATTACCAGCCATGATCTTTGTTGCCCCATTATTGCTATTGCTTAATATGTCGGCCAGTTCACTTACAAAATGCTATATTGCATTAGGCATCTTCTTTGGATTATTCCTCATCTATTCAACGTTTATCATTCTTTCTGCTAAAGGAGTTTTCTCTAAAAAGAAGAAAGAAAATGTAGAAAACCCTAAGTAGATTCTATATAATCAAATCTCGGTTGTGATATCGTTCACTCCCGAATTAGGGGTGTAGCACAATGGCAGTGCAACGGTCTCCAAAACCGCTGATGCGAGTTCGATTCTTGTCACCCCTGCCAAAAGTTAAAAATGTGTCGAATAAAATCGGCACTTTTTATTTATAAAAGATACTGATTTTGATATAATAATTTAGTTATGAAATATAAATACTTATTTGTGTTAACAATGCTTCTATGTTCATGCGTAGGTAAAAACAATTCCTCTAGTGGTGATGATGTAAAAGAAGAAGTTATTTCTTTATTTAGTGATACTTCTCGCATGTATATTGATTCAATCGAAGAAGACAAATCATGCTCACTAAAGACTTTTCATCATAAGAACTTTGGAGAAATTCCTTATGTTTTATTAGATGAGTATTGTGAGACATTTAATAAAACTGATTTGAATGAAAAGAAGAAGTATGAAATTAAGGATAATAAGTTCATAGTTTCTGGATTAACCAAAGGTTCATTTGTCTTTGATGCCGAAAATGATACAGTTACTAGCTCAAGTGATTGCACACATGTATTTGATAAAAATAGATCAGTAAATAACGGCATTCCTTTTGATATATTCCGTTGGTCTAATTCCACAAGTTTTGTCAAAGAAAGCACAAAGACAAAATACCTTAAGCAAGGTTCCGAAAGAGTGTATGACTGCAAGAAATATAACTTTGATATTGTCTATGAGAACAATAAATATTACGCTCCTTTCAGCTTATTAACATATTTGTTCTATGGATATCTAAATACAACGTTCATTTATAATGGCAAGAATTACTTTGACTGTGATTGTATCACAGGAGAGCATCCAGAACTGACATCATATTGCTATTCATCAAGTGGTGATTTTTTACTTGATCGTAGCCTTGGCAAATTAGGTGCTCAATTATTTAAAAAAGTACAATCTAAAGAAGCAAATGAAGTGTATCGCTTCGAAAGCATTATTGAGAGCAGCCAACAATTAACTGTTTTCTCGTTAAATAACAACGGTAAAGGCACATTAAAAACCTTTGATAGTAGTGGTCAAATCATCGATGAAGGTGCTTTTGTTAAAGTTGATTATCAACTAAATGAATCTAAGACAGAAATGGAAATGAAATATTATTCCGTTTTAGATGAGGAAGATACCGAACCAATATCTGATATCACAACATTAAGAATTAACCTCGATGAAACTTATTTCAACAAACAAACTAGAAGCCAAGTGGTTGCGGATTACACATATCAAGAACTCCGTTTTGCGTTCTATGAGTTATATGGAAACACAAAACATACATATCTAAGAGATTTCGATAATTTTATCAAAGATAAGGATTATAAAGATAAATTACTTTCATTAAATATTTCTGAATATGATGATGCAATGTCTAAACTCTTGCTTGTCGGAGTGGATGATGGCCATACAACAATTCAATACCCATCTATCTATGGCAATCCTACATTCTCAAACACAAATTACTACTATATGAGACATGAAGGTCAAAGAAGAGGAGGCATCACGGCTGCACGCAATACTTATCTAACTAATAGAAGTACCGCAGGCGTTTCTGAAGGTTTAGAAATTGTCAATGAAACAGCATTCATAACCTTTGATGGTTTTTCGACCAATACACAAATCAAAGCCTATGGGGAATACAAAGATACTAATCCGAGTGATTATGTCTCTAATTCCATGGATTTGTTCGCATCTTCTTTTAACAAAATTGAAGAAAACACAAATATCAAAAATGTCGTCATTGATTTAACTTGCAATGGTGGTGGCAACGTCGCTTCCTTAGCCTATTTAGTAAGCTATTTGACTAGTGATCCAACAGTAGTATTCAATCTTAAGTTAAATGACTCCACAAGCGAATTCCATTATGAAGTTGATTTAAATCAAGATGGCGTTTATGCCGGTGAGAGAGATACATTTGAAGGTAAATATAAATTCTATGTTTTGACAAGTGAATCATCATTTTCATGTGCAAACTTCTTCGCGACAATTTGTCACAATTTAAACATTGGTAAAGTTATCGGTCAAAGAAGTGGCGGAGGCTCATGCGTTGTTTCTTATCTTTGCAATTCTTCTGGTTTTATTTATCGTTGTTCTAGTGAATTTACTTCTCTTCTTTTGGATAACGGAGAATATGTCACAAATGATAATGGTGTACTTCCAGATATCGAGATAGACCCATCTCAATTTTATAATCGCACTTATATCGATAGTATCTTGTAGAGCAAATCATAGATTTACCATATAATAACCATGATGTTTAATTAGGAGGCTTAATAATGAAAAAAGGTATCAAAACAATTACTTTACTTCTTCTTGTTGGTTTTTTGGCGGGATGTTCGAAAAACAATCAAAATCCTTCCCATTCTTCCGAAGATCAAAACTATGAAGATCGTGTAAAAATCATGGACTTTACCATGCTTGATGTCACTAGTGGCATCACCAATTCGAATGATCCTCGGTATTTCGAAGATGCAAAACCAATCGATTATTATCGCAAACAAGATAAAATCAGAATGTATTATCTTGATGAGATTAACGACGTTTATTATATAACTTTAGATAATTTCGCTAAGGTATTTAAGGATGATTTATTAGATGGTATTACATCTACTAATACCGAATCTAATGGCGTCGCAACATGGACATTAACTAAAAACAATAGCGAATTGTTCAAGATGTCCGTTGATGCTCATAAGAAAACCATTTCTATCGATTCGGCGATGGAACCTACACTTGTGAAACCAATTTATAATGGCAGAAATGGCGTGAATGATTATTGCCAAATGACAAGTGAATTTGTTCCTGGATATGAAAACAAAACCAGAGTGTTCAACTTTGCAAAATATAATTTTGATATCTTT
>JAEEGL015827848.1_pt1 | contig 15152 bp, 8 predicted proteins | sample 9134231 | NCBI WGS metagenome assembly JAEEGL01 (sample SAMN16246548, study PRJNA631951) | gut metagenome | biome: gut microbiome; feature: rumen; material: fiber-attached | host: Bos | place: Iran: Karaj | collected 2018-10 | reverse complement strand
TGCGATCTGCTCCTGAGTAAGTCCTCTTTCCTCACGAAGTCCCTTAATATTTGTTCCAATGCTCATTTGCATACCCTCCTTATGCCCTCATCATAAAGAGAAACCTAAATCCATTCTAGCTAGTATGGATTTAGGTTTCAAGAAATAATTCAAGTATGACTTGATACGCCGAGCATTTCTTATGATCTGAATTCAACTGTGCTAAGCTCAACAGCACCATTTTTCAATATGCCGATGGCCCTGGCAGGATAATCCTGTCCTACTTTAAATTCATCTTCCAGATTTTTGATAACTCTATTGGCAACCTTGGAGATATGGACAGATGCTCTATATCCTCCTTCAGCGATATGTCCTATTACAAGCTGCACTTTCCCTGACTTTGTAGTTATAAAGTTTTCAACATGAAAAGTAACTTCACTGTCAATAAGCTCCTGAAGTTGCGACTGGGTGGCTAAACCTTTATCCACAGTAACTGTTCCCTCAAATTGTTTTCGCAGTTTATCAAAACTCTTTAAGTCATTGGGTGAAATGTTGTAGGGATTAGGATCATCCGTATTTTCTGGAGCTATCATGTTGCACATTTCGATTCCTATATCCCTATACTCTTTATCTCTGGCAAGCAGCTGCAGCAATAATCCTATTGTGAGGCAGGCCTGTCCAAATCTGGTATTTTCACTATCCTTACTAGTATATCTGTCAGAATCCTCTAACAGATGCTTACCGTAATCAGAGAAAAGCTCCCTTAGGGAGCCTAAGTCGTTGTCTGAAAGCTCTTCAACATTTATCAGTATATTCTTATCCCAATCAATAAAACCCTGTTTTAAAAGACTAAGCAGAGTGGTATAGCTGACTTCCAGCGCGTACATTTTCGGAAATTCCCAATTTCTATTTTTGTCCTTTCCTCGTTCCAGCTTTTTAAAGAAACGCTTTGAATAATCCACTGCTTCCTGAGCAAACTCTTCGTTAGTCCTTCGTTTTCCCCACAATTTGTAGACATAATCACAGTTAAGTTCTTCATCATCAGGGAGATACTTAAGACACAGCTCATAGTACTTTTTCCATTCCTGAGGATTACTTTCATGGTATTTCGCACCGTCATAAACTGCTGCTCTTCTTATTTCACTAGGCGCAGCTCTCATGGCAGCAACTTCTTTAAGGGCCAGATCCCTTGGCCCCCTCTCATCCTTATTGGCATCACGCCTTAAGTCCACTGACCTCTCTACAAAGTACTCTCTTTCTTTTTCCTTGATATAAACGTACTTTTCACCTTCAAATAAAGAATCACAAAGAGCCAAAAGTGTATCTTCTGAGAGCCTTGCTCTGACAGGCTTGTCCTCATCTCTTTTGATAACATCAATAAGTTTCCAGTCCTCCAAAAGAGATAAAAGCTTATAAACCCTGTCTTCTCCCATATCATCAAAAATCCTGATAAGCATTCTGACAAGCTCTGACGCGTCAAATTCCAGAGTCTTTTCATCTACAATTCCAGAGATTGCTGCAAATACCTTTTCGGCATCCGGACCATTTTCTCCCATCTGCATAAAGGCATTTCCATATAGAAACTTCATCATCTCCGAGCTGGTACCAAGCTTATAAACAAAATCTTTCATATGTTCGTCATACGCACAGCTTTTTACTCTAAGCTCATTGCAGACATACCGAAGTGCGATCATACGACCTTTTGTAGCTTCAAAGATTTCTTTAATAGCATTTTCATCATCCGAAAGCTTATTAAGGTTATCTTCGATGCTGTTAAAAGAACCATCAAGCTTTGCCAGATTATTTAAGTATTTCATAATAAATGTTCTTGTCTCATCAAGATTTAGCTCACTTACATCTATTCTGGTACCTGTGGAAATTGCATTCCTGTTTCGTGTAGTAATAAGAACCTTCACATACTCAGCGCTGGCCTTACCAAAAAAGCCAAATATCTTTTCCTTTTCGATATCCGGCAGAGTTTCAAAGTCATCTATGACCACAAGAAGCCTTCCGCCACTACCATCAGTGCCAAATTCTGCAATCTCTTCATAAGCATCACCCAGCTCATTATCAGCAACTTCCCTCTGTTGCCAGACTCTCATTATTTCACGGACAACATCATCACATCCGCAGATCGCTCCATCAAGAGTATTTATATTTCCAAGCTCAATATCAAACTCCCTGTTCTTGGCACTTGCAAAGACAATAACTTCATATGATGAGGTTTTATCCTTGGACAGTTTCTTTATCAGATGCTGAACACATGCAGTCTTTCCAACGCCTCCATGTCCCCAGATGGTACATATAACACTGGATCTGGACTCGTTTCCGCTTACCTGGGACTTTATCCTCTCCTCTATACCGGTGATATTCTCAACATATGCATCCTCAATATAATTAGGTTTAAAACTGCTGACTAATATACCGGTATCCGGATCTGTAACAGCCTTGTCATAGGAACAGGCACTGGCAGTCCTAAATTCACTAAAACGGATATCACGGTATAGATCCTTGCGGTCACCACTTCTTGGATAAAGTGCATTTAATCTGAATTTTCCATCCTCAGGAGATTTTAGGGTGCTGAAAACATATGCCTGATCTTCAATTGGATCTATATGGACAAAAGGAGACAGTTTATAATACTTGCCGTCAAGTTCCATGAAAGTCCTAGGAAATTCCTTCAGTTCCTCGCCCTTTTTGTCAATACGTTTGGGAGATATAGAAACCTTTGTGGGAAGACTTCCATCAGAAGTATATCTCCATGCTTCATATGCTCCGGTTTTCTCATTTAGCTTCATCAGCACAACAAAAGAGATATCTTTTCCAGATGACAGCATTGGTATATGTTTTTTCAGCTGGATCATATCAGATTTAAAGTTTTCCTGGGCAATATCGATATAGATAAAAGTATGGGCATAATCATTCCTATGCCTTACAAAATCCACAAGTTTCTGCAGCCCTTCAGCAGAAAAGAGCTCTTGTGTAAGTTCATCCTTTTCACCTAGAAAAAGCTTATCCAGGATTTGCTTCTTTTCCCCCTCTGTATTCTTTTTCTGAAAATCAGAGGCGATGATTTTTTTTCTTTCGGCTTCTGCCAGATCTGTGTGGTACCACAAAAATCCGAGACACAGATTAAGGCAATAGGACAAGCTGTTTATCATAAGCTTTTCATGGCCTTTGCCATCAGGTCCTATAATATCCATTCTGTTTTCAAACTTTCTAAGTATACTATCCATATTATTCCCTTCCGGCTGTCAGTAGATTCTGCGCATCCTCTAAGGTAATAGTTCTAAAGAGCTCCGGTGTCAGGTCATCAGAATCCAGCATCGGGCTAAGGCGAACTGACTGCGCAGCAATAAGGTCTTTCATGATATTATCTATTCCGCCTGCGTTGCCAAAACCGTTTCGTTTCATCCTTTTTCTGATGATCTCCTTTATGACGTCAGAAGCACCATCTTCAAGAACTCTGTTGTTCTTTTTGAGCTTGTAGCAGAAAATATCATAGAGCTCATCCTCTGAATAATCCTCAAAATGGAACTGATTAGGAAATCTACGCTCTATTCCCTGGTTCAGGTTCATAAGGCGCTTAATTGGCCCCTCGTAGCCTGCAAGAATGATCATCAGCCTGTCGCGATAATCCACAGCAAGAGTAAGAAGTGTATTAAGAGCCTCCATGCCAAACTGATCGTCTGGTCCGGTACACAGAGCATATGCTTCGTCAATGAAGAGAACTCCTCCTATCGCTGACTCTACAACGCGCCTTGTCTTTATTGCAGTCTGTCCCACATATTCTGCAACAAGATCTCCTCTTGTAACCTCAACATATTTATCACCGGCAGGAAGAACCCCCATCCTGTTGTATATCTGACCAATGAGTCTTGCAACCGTGGTCTTACCAGTTCCTGCATTGCCAAAGAACACGGAATGAAGGAAAAAGCTATCGCTGGGTTCTTCACCCATTCTGATACGGGCCCGTTCCAGGTAGATCCGATCCTGCATTACCCGTACTTCTTCCTTGATCTTAGAAAGACCTATCATCTCCCCAAGCTTTTGCTTGTATTCTTCAAGAGTTGGTCCGCTGCTCTTTCTGTTTCCACACTCCATGATATCTTCTTTTATTACAGTTATTGGCTTTAAGTTCTCGCCGCCCTCAGAGAGAGAACGTGCCTCATCATCCGATATTTTTGATCTTCTATTCACAATCCTTATAACGTTATCTGCTATATTTCTGACTCCCCGGCCATTACCGAAGTTTGGTACTGTTGAACGTTCCCTTATAAGGGCAACAGCCTCTTTCCTTGCCTCATCATCAAGAACCATTGGAAAGTCATTTTTACGAAGCATTCCTTCAAAGATCTGAAAGAGCTCTTCCTGAGAATAATCATCAAAGTGAAGTTTTGTCGGTACTCTGCTGGTTATACCAGGGTCGTATTGGGACAATACCTGCTCCATGTTGTCATAACCTGCAAGGATCACCATGAAACGGTCGCGATAATCCTCCATCATCTTGATCAGCACACCAAAGGCCTGTTTTCCGTAGTCATCCTGATCTCCTGATACGATCCTGTGGGCCTCATCAATGAACAGTACTCCGCCCATAGCCCTCTCAACCAGCTCCTTTGTGGCCTTTTCGGAGTGACCCATATATGCGCCAACAAGGGCTGATCTGTCAACTTCTATGAAAAGATCCGGTTTTGGCAAAAGTCCAAGTTTTCCGTAAATCTTGGCCACAAGCCTTGCAGTATCTGTCTTACCAGTTCCTGGATTTCCTATAAACATCATATGAAGAGTTCTGCTGCGCCTTTTAATTCCTGCGCTGCGCATCTTTTTATCAAATTTCACATCCTCTATAATGTTCTGAATTTCCTGTTTTACACTGACAAGGCCAGTCTTATCATCAAGTTCCTTCAAGATATCTTCAAGTGTCTCTCCACTGTCATCTTCATCAACAAAATCCCGGGCGACAAGGAGCTTGTCCTGCTCTCCGCTCTCCATGTAACGGAAGCTCTTTTTTTCGAGTGCATCACGTATAAGGGCCTTAAGTGCGTATGCCCCTGCAAATCCCGGAAGAACAGCTTCACTTCGGATCTTTCTGTCAAAGATATCTTCTGCATCTGGGTCAAGTTTTAATCCCTGGTCTTTTATAAATCCAAGTGCTATTGTCTTTAGCTCTTCCACGTCATATGAAGGAATACTGATAGACGTCACTACCCTGGACAATCTTGGCATCTTCTGGATCTGTTTTTCCATTGCCTCCTTTTCACCAAGGAAAATATAGAAGCAATTCTGAGTCTCATTTGCAGCTTCCAGAATAGAAGTGATCAAAAGCCACATTTTGACATTATCTTTTCCATCATCCTCATCCGATATAAGAAGCTCTGTATTTTCTATTATAACAGTTCGACCTTCAGACGCTATCTGCTCAAAAAACTCTCCTGGCTTTGAAGCATCTATTGAAATAGCATTGGTAATAATAGGTTCTTTGCGATCTGTCATGCTGTTATCGTAAAGAAGTTCACTTATGATCCTGGCTATGGCATGCTTGCCTGAGCCTGAACCTCCACCAATAAAAAAGTTCCATGGAATAAGTAGTTCACCGCCACTACCGCTCCTTCGAAGATCATCCCCCATAAGAAGCGTATTATATTGTGCACTCAGATCACGCTTAACATCAGATAATCCGATCAGGTGTTTATCAGAAAACCGTTCCTCAATTTCTTCGTTTACACGCCTTTCTGAATGCTTATCAACCTGTGAAGCAAGCGCTTTTGCACTTTCACTTTTCGTAGTTTCCTGCCTGTTTTCATCAGCTGTATCCTTAGCCTTAGCGTCATCTTCTTTCAGATCAACATCGGTTTCCTCATTGGCAACTTCAGGTCCTTTTTTTCCATCCAGCGAAAAGAAATCCTCGCTGTCCTTACCACTTGCTGTGTCCTTTATATATAACCTTATCTTCTCGTTCTCATCAGCAGATAGTGTCACTATAAGACGCTGCTTTTTTTCAAGCTTTGGAGCCCTAAGGACTCCTCTGCCCAGTAAATACACATCTGTCGGGTTGTCACTGTCACCTTCCGAAACCTGTATAACGATTTCTCCTCCAAGTGATCCCATATCAAGATGCCTCTCAACTATAGGAAGTGCCTCTCCCTGATGTAAAAGAACATAATTCTTTTGGCCTACTATAAGTCCCACACTTTTACTTAGAAATTCCTGAGACATTTATTACAAATCCTCCATACGATCATTTTTTCAAAACTCATACCCCAAGATCAGGGTCCCCTCTAAGCACCTTTACAGCGCCATCAGGGTAGATCAGACAAATGGCATCGAGATAAATCTCCGCCGCCATGCATCCTGCACCCTCATTCCGAAGCGCACTGTCGCCACGTCGAAGCTGCTCTTTTGCTTTCTCGTTATTTTCAGCTCCACACCTCTTGATAAGCTCTTCTGCATCTGAGTAAGCCTGATGCTCGCCAGGAGAAATAATTCCCTGTTGCGCCAGAACATCCTGATAAATACTCCAGAAAATAATAGTCAGGAAAAAGCTTCCCTGGGGCATTTCCTTTTCAAGGTCTCTGCCAACTTCTTCAATTTCTTTATCTATTTCTTCAAGAGTTTTTATCTCTTTGGTCTTCTGCAGATTCTCCGCGCTCTCATTTTGTGATGTCTCTAAAGGCTCATTAGTCTCGTAATTTTCTTCAGATGAATTACCAGCTTTTGCTTCTTCACAGGCAAGGATCCTGTCTCTCTCTGCTCTGAGTTTCACAAGCTTTGAGAGATTTTTCATATATTCAGGGCTTCTTTTTCTTGCCGCATCCCGGTAAAAAGCTGCAAGTTCTCTGCGGCTTCTCCCCTCTTGGGCGTTTTGAAGTTTTGCAAGAGCATCCATTGATGCCTTTGCGTCAAATGCATTACCCGAAGCGCTATCGCCTCTTTGTTCAAATTCCACTTTTCCTATATTCACTTAATTACGCCTTTTCCTTTCGCTATTATTCAATCCGAAGATCCTCTTCAAGTGCTTTTTCTTGCATGCTCTGATACTTATTAGCTAAAAATTCATCATGATCAAAATTGTACTTACAATTTCGTCCTATAAGAACAAGCTCATACATTGCAGAATAATTTCCCTTGTCAGCGGCTTGCTCTAAAAGCTTTAGACCACGCTCAGGATCATAAGGAAAAATAAAGTTTTCTCTCTTTTGCACATTGGGTTCCAGCATCTGTTTTGCCATAAGGAATTTTGCTGGTGATAGGCCTCTTTGTGATAGCTGCTCTATTCTTGCCGCAGCAGTTGAAGCCTGAGGTGAATGAAGAACAGGCAAAAGATTTTTGAGCTCCCTAAAGTTCTCTACCTGTGATTCCAACCGATCAAAATGCTTTTTGCTGTTCTCTTTAAACATGCTATCCTGACCAATTTTAAACCACTTAACTGCCTCACTCCAATCTGCCTCTGTTCCCTGCCCATACTCATATCTAAGCCCTAATAAATAGGCTGCTTCTTTCTTCCAATCGCTTCCGGCAGCTGCTTCTTTTAGTGCATTGAATTCATCAGCAGAGAAGTATTTACTGTATTTCTGGACATTTTCTTTGACAACTTCCTCTTTTGTTTTTATATCTACCTTTTTAATTTTATTCTTTTCTATTATCAGATCTGGTATTCTATCTGCCATTTCCCAAAACAGTTTTTCTTTTTCTATAAAGTATTCATACCAATAACTCTTGTTAAAATCCCCATAACCGTATCGGTACGAACCAGTTTTTCCAAGGAAACGAACTGTAGTAAAAATATAGTTTACATCCTGTATCTTTCTGATACCAAGTCTGTCAGAATAATTGATCCCCTCCTTGAAGAATCTGTCAACCATTACCTCCATGCAGAAAACATAAAATGGAGAGAACCAATGTTTTGATCCATAATCACAAACAATCTCTCGTAGTTTTCTCCATGTCCAGTTTTTGATTTCCTCCTTTTTCTCGATCAAAAAATGCTGCTCACTATTATTACCATAAGCATTATCCCTTATCAGGTTTACAAAGTCACCTTCTCGTTTAGGGAACAACCTAATTGGATTCCAGCTCAAGGAAAGTGGCTGAGCAAGATCCTCTTCTTCTACATCAAATATCCTGCACAAATTACCTATCTGCCTTACTTCGGACTCTCTTTCAGGGATAAGTAGCCCATCGTATAAAGGCTCTTTCTTTATTTCAGCATAAAGTTCATTTCCCCATTTATTGAGGACACTCTCGGAATCAGGAATAGTTTTGTCTATTTCATAAAGCCGCGTAAGATACCCATATACAAGACTAAGAAGCGGTCTGTCTTTATAATGCGATCCCTTTATCAGCCTGCCTCCCCAATCTATGGAATAATAGTTCCAAGTAAGATCAATAAGCCCTTTGACATAATAGAGCTTATCTTTTTCAGATACAGTCACTCCATCAAAAAGATCAGAAAGTTTGATCGACCTGCCCTCACTATCACCTGCCTTAGCATTTTCTCTGGGCGCAACAAGTATTTTTTCCATTCCATAGAGTGAATACACCAAAATCCTAAGTGCCTTGATATCCCCGGCCCGAACTGCCATATGAAGCCATTTAAGCGCTGACTCAGGGTCTCTTTCACATACCAGCCCTTCAAGCAGCACAACCGCTCTCTGCCTCATTCCAACTGCATCTTTTCTGTTTGCAGCATCACTAATAAGTTCTGAGCCTTCCCACTGCTTTGCCGGGTCATCACTTCCATATAAGGCTGCTCCTTCAAGACTTTTTGTAAGTGGTCTGCTTTCGTCAATGCCCAGATCAGCATCTTTGTTATAGTATTTAATAAAGCAGTCCCCAACTTCCTTCCAATCTTCAAAACCCTCGGGAAGAGATATTCCCCCTAAATTTTCTTCACGAATAAGAAGCTGAGAAATAGGAGGAAGCTCTTTTGCATCTGACCATAAAGATATTTTCTCAGAACCATTTTGTCCCAAAACTTTTTCTTCTTCCCATAGAGACAACTCCTGTTCATCTTCAGTTGCATCTTCCCATAAGGTCAGCTCCTGCTCGTCTGTTGCAGGATTTTCTTCCCATAACGTTAAATCTTCATCTTTCATCCCAACACTCCATCATAGATCACAGATGCCCTGAAGACATCTGCCTTGATCCGATCATTATCGGTATATCTTCCCTTTTCATCAGGGCGGTCATCTGTCATAAAATAACCATTGTTAAAGCTCAGCATAAAAGCCAATATCAGATTGTATTCAGATGGTGCAACACACCTTTTCTCTAAAGCATAATTTCCATAACGAATCGCATCCTGCATAAGATCATTATTTACGCAGTATCGAATTAAAACACTAAGGCATGTTGCAAATCCCTTATCAGTCAATATTGAAGCCGCTTTATCTATATCGCTCATCAGTGCATCAAAGAAGTAATAGCCGAGCTTTTCATTTTTTTCACGTAAATTAAAATTTCCAAAATCTATAAGTTCCCTTAAGGAAAACTTTTCAAGCAGACGATCACGCCGCGTATATGGATTTGGATCATGATCTTTGCACAGTTCCAGCGCCAGTGCAGATAGCGCGTACCAGGAATAAGGTTCAAGCACTTCTATCTGTTTAGCTTCTTTCCATAGTTCAAAGTCATCGTCATATGAACCATCTACTAAAGCACAAGCTATACGTTTCATTTCGTCATATAGCTTTTCCCCTGTTCCTTCTTTGATCTCGGTAATCTCTGCCTTATCATTTTTAGCTTTTTCAAATTCGTACTTAGCAAGCTCTACCAGGCATTTGGCACGTGATTCTTTGTCAAAAATATTGGTATCTTCCTCGAGCCTGGCTCCATGCGCAAAACAATATGATCTACCATATACTGTCCCCTCTGAAGATATGTCGAACCTGCTACGTACAATTTCCACAAAAGATCTGTAGTACCACAAAGTCGATGATTCATTCTCGATACTATTAAGTATATTGATAAATCTTTTACCATCAGCTACATTCTGATCCCTTGAAAGCTCTTTATTATGTTCTATCATCTCTTTAAAGATTGAGATTGCAAGGTATAACTTGCCTTCATCAGGAAGTTTGTCTTCATACTCACTTAGAAGTTCTTTTACCTCTTTGTATTTCGGAGGATCTTCCTGTAAAAGCTTTACAACATCTTCACGGAATCTTTCATTAAAAAGCTGAATTGTTAATCTTTTAATTTCTTCATCCTTACGCTTTGCTTCTTCCTCAAAACGCTTTTCCTCTTCTTCCTTGCGCTTTTCCTCTTCTATCCTCGCTCTTTCACTTTCTTCATACTCTGCTATAGCATTCATGATTCTTTCAGCATCCGCATATTCTTTATAGCCCTTGGGAATCAGTGAATTCTCAATAATATCCTTACAAATGGTTTTCGCCTTATTGAAATCTTGCCTGGTACCCTCTCCATGGTAGTAGCAACGAGCAAGGCCAACTCTACACAGTTGTGGAATAACACGATAATAATCCGGTTTGTATGAGGCAACTTCTATATTTGATCCCTTTTGAAAATGATCAAATTTCTTTTCATCATGCGCATTCTGTGCCAATGACCATTCATATAATGCTGTTATTCCTTCATTATATTTTCCAAACGAATTTGTTATTGTATCAAAATCATATTCATCTCCCAAGAATGCCCGAACATTAAAATTTACATTACATGCTGCCTGACAAAGTGCCCAAATTGCCTTTCCAGCTTCTGGTATGGGGCTATCTTTTATTTTATTCATTACTTTATTGACGCCGACATAATCAGGCGGTACCTGATCCATCATTCGGCTAATGTCATCTTCAACCGCCACATATACGGCGTACTTTTCTTTATACTCTTTCTCTCTCTGTTTTCTTTTTATCTCACGCTCTTTTTCTTTTTTCTCTTTCTCTCTCTTTTCCTGTAGGTCCTTAAGGATTCCCATAATCTTAATCCTCTTTCTTTAGTCATAAATCGTTCTATTATGCGGATCAGAATTCGCAACATCCTGAGGGCTCAACCAAGTGTAGCCCCGCTGTTCAAGAGCCTGCTTTTTGTGATACCAGTAAATGTGGCAAAAGCCCATACCCTTGGGATAGTCCTTAAACTTTTCTTCAAGCTCTTTTTCAACTTCTGCAAGAACCTCTTTAGGGATATTTTTATTTACCTCAGATGCATCATTATCCTCAAGGTCAAAAAATTCATCATCATCATCGCCGCCTCTTTCCGGATAATGCTCCGGAAACAATCTCTGGCTTACACCAATTCGACTCATATTTTTCCTCCATGATCACTCTGTGATCTTTTATAGCACATGCAATTTGTCATTCATGCGCCTTGTCAATCATTTCTTTAGTTACCGTTACTACTGTCCCCTTTTCCATGGACGGTGCATTAAACAAAATGTCTTCAAGAGCTTTTCTTAATACTCCGTTGAGAGCCCTCACTCCTGTTCCTGTCTTCGAAGCAAGATCTGCCAGTGACAAAAGAGCTTCATCCTCGAATTCAAGAGTGATCTTATCGTCAAGAAACAGCTCTTTCTGGATGCGCTTTATTGGGCTATCCTCTGCATCCTTCATGATGCGAAGTAAAAGATCCCTGTCCACAGCATCAAGAACTGCCAGATTGCACAGCCTTCCTGCAAGTTCTGGTTTTATGCCGTACTCTACAAGGTGCTTAAGTTCCACATCCCTTGAATGCATTATCTTGTGGTCAGATATCTTAGGTTTAAGGCCAAAGGCATTCACGCCGCTACAGTCTCCTTCACTTGCCATATCCTTGAGCACGATGTCCTCAAGTCCTTCAAAAGCTCCCATGCAGACAAACAGGATATTACTGGTATCTATCTCAAAGTCTGTATCATCGCTGCTTTTCCCTGTTCGCTGCGCTGTGTCAATGACAGCTCCTTCCATCATTCCTAGAAACTGCCCCATTATCATGTCGTTATTGTCATGACCCCTTACTCCATTTGGTCTGCACAGCTTATCAAATTCATCGCAGAAAATGATCCCGTGCTTTGCAAGTTCCAGATCTCCGGAAGCTTCCTGGATGAGCCTAAGCAATAGCTCTTCCTTATTCCTTCCCCGGAAAGGAGTTGCAACCAGTGCCGATACATCTTCTAATACCACAGGTACATCCACCAGCTCCCTTATCCTGCGTACCAGCTCTGTCTTACCGCTTCCTGATGGACCAATGACAAGGACATTAAATTTGGATATTCTCTTGTCAGGGTAAGCCATTCTTAAATAGTGGTTAAAAACAGCAGCAGAAAGAAGCTCTTTTGCCTCGTCCTGACCAATTATGTATGTATCAAGTTCCTTTTTGATCTCGCTTGGAGTGTTCTTTTCAAGAAAAGAAATAGCGCGGTTTGAAAGTTCATCCCTTGTCACATTAAATACATTCATGACATCAGACAGTTCACTGCACCAGGATGAATTACATCCACCTATGGGAGGAACTTCTTTTCCCTCCTCATGGGTGTCTATATAGCGAATAAGCCCTCTTCTGCGGTATCTGTCATATTCTGTTCCTATGTCTGATGCATACCAGTACAGAAAGTCCCTTGCACAGGCATAACGCGCCAGTGTCCAGCCGCCCATAAATGAAGTGCGGCCACCATAAAGAGTAATGTATTCCTGATCGTTTAGAAGTCTCTCTTTCCTAGCCTCTTTTATCTTCTGTACCAGTTCATAATTATCTTCTCTGATCGTTTCTCCAAAACGACATCTATCTATCAACTTTCCTTCCTCTTTTAGAGGAACAAGTAAGTTTAGCATTGCGATCAGGGTATCGTCATTTTGGTCTTCTTCTGGCACACAGGTCCTGATATGAAAGTACAGCCAAAGAATAGTTTCATATATTGAAAAACTTTTCCCTTCCTGCTCTTTAAATATCGTACAGGCTCTCTTTACCATCGAAGCGCCCGTCCTGAAATCGCAGGATTCAAAAAATGAATAAATACTCAAAGCATGGCCTCCTTAAAAGAGCTGATCCACTCTGCATAAATTTCGCCGCCTTTTAGAGACAGTTTTGCACATCTGCAGTCTCTGTGATCCGGAGCCTCATACATTACGGGAGAAAGCATCTTTCTAAGAGCAATTGATAAGCCCCTGGCTCCAACTTTATAAGACATTGCCTTATCAACTATTCTTTCAATTACATCATCTTCAAGAACAAGCTCCCCACCACAAAGAGCATTAAATTCATCCTGAAATCTCTCTAGTATGCTGTTCTTTGGCTGGGTAAGGATTCTTTTAAGATCCTCTCGTAAAAGACCGTCAAGTACAGCGACGCTTCCAATCCTTCCTGCCAGCTCACGCTTCATGCCGAAAGATATCAGAACATCTGTCGTCACACTCTTTGAGTCCATTTTTACCTGGCTGTCTTTTTTAAGTGAAGCATCAAAGCCTATGCTTCCACTAGTCTTCATTTTCTTATCTGAATCTTCCCTGATATTCTCTTCAATTCCCTGAAATGCACCTGCCAGGATAAAGAGAAGTCTTGAGGTATCGAATAAGACTTTTTCGCCTCTGAATGTAATGGGTATCTCACTTCCTTCGATGACAGTAAGGAGCTGACTCTGGACCTCATCATGGGTATCTATACCATTTTTGTCATAGGATGGGATAAGAAGTTTATCAAACTCATCCATGAAAAGTATCCCGTTTTGTGCTTTTTCAAGGTCTCCATTTGCCTTGTTTAAAAGCTCTATCAGAAGATGTTCCCTGTGGAGACCTCCTGAATACTGGCTTCCGTTCATTCCTGAAACATCAATTATGGCAGCAGGAAGCATGGTAGCGTCGATAAGATGCCGCACTAGCTCAGTTTTTCCGCTTCCTGATGGGCCAACCAGGAGCACTGCGTCAGGAAGAAACTTCTCTCTTTTGTGTTTGATCCGCTTCATATGACCATAAATTGCAGTTGACAGGATCTTTTTTGCCCTGTTCTGTCCAATGACAAAGCGGTTTAAATATGCATAGAGCCTTGACGGTTCTACATCCGGGGCTTTAAAAAGATTAGTATGCATCTCCCTAAGCAGCTCCATGGATGATAAGTATTCTCCGTCCTGCCAGGGCTGCTTTTCATCCTCATTACTAAACCAGCTAAAGTATGCAAAAGGAAGTTCCTCCAAAAGCCACTCAATTACCGGTTCCGCAAGGGTTTCAAAATACTCATGATCATATTCTATATCTTCGCGCAAATTACAAAGGAGCCTGAAAAAAGGAGCCTCTTCACTGCCGTTTTGATATTCTTTAAAAACCTCCCTTGCCTGATCTATAAACCAGGCAAGGGCATCTTTATCTCTTTCTCCTCTTAACGATCCATTGAATTCTCCATAGCGGACGGTCACAAATGTCTCAAGAGACTCAATCTGCATCTTGGGAAACCTGAACAGATAGAAAATGTTTGAAGGTATTCTGTCCGGATCGATCTCGCCCTTATATTCCAGGATCTTATCCTTTACATAGCGCAGGTTTGCCAGCATAAAGCGCCTGTCTCTAAGATCCTCCTGCTGACCAGCATTCCATAAAAGAAATTTAAGCCCGCTTTCAAATTTATCCTCTGTCCATTGACCATCGCACAGCATATCGGCCGTCTTTATAAGAAGCTTTTTGTCAGATTCAGAAAAGGGGGTATTTATCAAGATTTCAGCAACTGCTTCTTTGTTGTTTTGCAAAACCATTTGAAACATAGAACGTCCAACTAAACCGGAATCTCTATGGGTTCCAAAGTAATCCCTCAAAAACAAGGGATAATCCCTCTTTGAAATGTCCTCATTATTTTTTAAAAAGAATATCAGCTTTAATACGCCCCTCAGTTCATCATCATTATCGATGCTTACCTCTTTAAGGTACATATTGATCCATGCATCTATATAGGCAAAACCTTTAACAGTGTTCCTATTTTGGAATAATCTGATCATCTCCGAAATTCACCTCTGATGTATATCTCTTTTATACAATCATTTGCTATTGGGCGACATTTTACTGATAAGCTCAGAAAGTGCTTCGTTCTGGGCTCTTACCTCATTTATGGCCTCTTCAAGATCTTCCTTAAAAACTTCTTCAAAGTCCGCTATTTCGATTCCTTCAAGCATGTTGCCGTCTTGGACCTCCGGTAATAACGAGCTATAGTCGCTTGTACCATCGATCACATTCTGCATCATCATAGCTGCAGCTGTC
>JAEEGL015363913.1_pt1 | contig 15152 bp, 11 predicted proteins | sample 9134231 | NCBI WGS metagenome assembly JAEEGL01 (sample SAMN16246548, study PRJNA631951) | gut metagenome | biome: gut microbiome; feature: rumen; material: fiber-attached | host: Bos | place: Iran: Karaj | collected 2018-10 | reverse complement strand
TCTGACCTTCATGTCGGAGGTGGTGGTGTTCATCGCCATGATAGGTGATATCTTTGTGGGCGAAAACTTCATGGAGATCGCGACGCTGGCGGTGACGGTGGTGCTGGTCCCTGTAATCGCCCTGACCTGCCTTCGCATAGACAGGCTCGATCTGGCTGTCCGGATCATAGTGGTGGGGCTTGTGTTATTCGTTCTCCCCGCATTATTTTTCTACGGGGGAGGGCTCAGAGGCGGCGGGGTGATCTGGATCATCTTCGCCTATATGTACGTGGGACTGGTGCTGAAAGGCAGATGGCGGAACATAATGTTCGCTATGATCACTGTCTTATCCATGTTCTTTTATCTGGCGGCATATTACAGGCTTCCCCTGATAGAACAATATCCTCATTCCGAGAAACAGTATTACGCGGATTCGTTTTTATCCCTGATACTGGTGGGGATACTGTGCTACGTCATGACCTGGGCTCAGGGACGGCTGTTCAAAGACGAAAACGAGCGCGCGAAAAAGGAAGCCGAAAGGGCCGAGGAGCTTACCCGGTCCCAGAACCGCTTTTTCTCCAGCATGAGCCATGAGATCCGCACTCCCATAAATTCCATACTGGGACTCAATGAACTCATCTTAAGAGATCAGAGCGCATCGGATGACATCGTCCGCGACGCCTCCGGGATACAGGGCGCCGGGAAAATGCTGCTGGCCCTGATCAACGACATACTTGATTTCTCGAAGATAGAAGCGGGGAGCATGGATATCGTTCCCGTGGACTACAGGGTCGGGGATATGCTGTCGGAGATCGTGAACATGCTTTGGCTCAGAGCCCATGACAAAGGTCTGGAATTTGAAGTGAGCGTGGATCCGGAAGTCCCCTCCGTGCTGTACGGCGATGAGGTCAGGATCAAGCAGGTGATGATAAACCTGCTGAACAATGCGGTCAAGTACACGAAGGAAGGCCACGTGGGACTACGTATTGAAAGCAGGGATCTGGATGATGACAAAGTCGAACTCCTGATATCGATCTACGATACGGGAATGGGAATAAAAAAAGAGGATCAGCCCTATCTGTTCGATGCTTTTAAACGGGTCGACGAGGGCAAGAACAGGCACATAGAAGGCACCGGTCTCGGGCTCAGCATCGTGAAGCAGCTGGTGGAGCTGATGGACGGCTCCATAACAGTCAATAGTGTGTACGGCGAAGGATCTACTTTTACCGTGATGCTGAAGCAGGTGGTGTCCGACCACAGCAGGGTCGGGGAGCTGAACATACATAACCAGCAGGTGGTCAGGAAGAGCGCCTATGAAAGCAGTTTCCTCGCTCCCGAAGTCAGGATACTGATCGTTGACGACAATGAACTGAATCTGGAGGTCGAAAAGAGGCTTCTTGAGGATACGGATATGAGCATCGATACGGCTATCAGCGGAAAGGCCGCGCTTGAAATGAGCCAGAAAGCTCACTATGACGTTATCTTCATGGATCATCTCATGCCGGGAATGGATGGCATCAAATGTCTTGAACTGTTGAGGGAGCAGCAGGGGGGGCTTAACAGAAACACCCCCGTGGTGATCCTGACGGCCAACGCCGGCAGCGAAAACAGGGAGTTGTACAATCAGGCAGGCTTTGACGGATATCTTGTGAAGCCCGTTTCCGGAGAGGCGATGGAAGAAATGTTGATCAGTCATATCTCCAGGGAAAAGGTCATTCTGAGAAACGAACTGCTGGATGACAATGAAGATATTCAGGCCTCGGAGAGATATGCGGAGAAGCTGCCTGTGATCATTTCATCCTCCAGCATGTGCGATCTCCCGGATCCCGTTATCAGGAAACTGAACATACCCATCATACCTTTTGTCATTCATACCGATGAGGGAGTGTTCAAGGACGGCGTTCAGGTGGATGCATCGGAGCTTTCAAGCCATATCAGTCAGGGGAAGGATGCAGTCTCGTCGCCGCCCGATGAGGCGGCTTATACGGAGTTCTTCGTAAATCAGCTGAAGAAAGCCCACTATCTGATACATATAGCGATAACCACCAGCATGAGCGGGGAATACGCCATTGCCTGCGAAGCGGCGAAATCCTTTGACAATGTGACGGTCATCAATTCGGAATGCCTTTCAAGTTCCACCGGACTTCTGGTGCTTATCGGCCGTAAGCTGATGCAGCAGAATCTGCCGGTCAAGGATATCATTTCCGAGCTTGAAACGGTGAAGCGCCGTCTGAAGTGCAGCTTTGTCATAGAAACCACCAGATACATGGCCCAAAAAGGCCTGGTGAGTCAGAGGATCCACAGGATCGCCGAGGCTCTGAACCTGCATCCCTCACTCAGGATCCGTAACGACAGGGCCGGGATCGGGGGAGTGTGGCTGGGCAGGACCAGAAGAGCCTACAAGAAATACATCAGCAGCGCCATACCGATGGATACCATTCCCGATTCCGACGTTGTGTTCATTACCTATGTGGACATTCCCGAGGACACGCTCAGGTGGATCGAGGAGGAGATCCGGAAGATCGCCTATTTCGAACATGTGGTTTTCCAGCAGGCTTCTGCAGCCATATCCTCCAACTGCGGGCCCGGCACTTTCGGCATACTGTATTTCCTTAAGTCAAATAAAACCTATAACATCGCTTCTTACATCGAGAGTTCGCTTGCATCGATGAGATCCGGGGAGACAGGCTCTGATGAAGAATCTGAAGAAGAGTTCCGGGAAGATGATGAAATGCAGGAGGAAGCCGTGACGGACGTTTCCGCGGACGGGACGGAGGAGTCCGGCGCCGACGTGCAGGAGATGCCGGCCGCCCCCGAAGCTCCGGCGGAAGACCCAAAAGAGGAGCCCTGGTATAAAGCCCTCACCTGCATCGATACGGATGCCGCGATCAAAAACAGCGGGTCTGAGAGCGCGTTTAAGACCGTTTTGAAGATATTCTACGATTCCATAGATGAAAAGCACGAGGAACTGGAGAGGTTCTACTCGTCGGAGGACTGGCAGAACTATACCATCAAGATCCACGCCCTTAAAAGTTCAGCGAGGCTCATCGGCGCTCTCGATCTCGGAGAAAACGCCCAACTGCTGGAAGACGCCGGAAAGGGAGATGATATTTCTTACATTAAGGAGCATCACGCTCCTGTCATGGAGAAATATATGAAGCTCAGGGAGGACCTGACCCAGCTGTTTTCGGAGGAAGCGGAAGACTCCGGAGAAGACGACAGACCGGAAGCTGATGAGTTCCTTATCGAAAGCATATACGAAGGCCTGAGTGAGGCCGCAGACGCGATGGACTGCGATATGCTGGAGAGCATCATGGAGGAGATAGAGGGGTATTCGATCCCTGCCGGCGAAAGGGAGAAATTCAAGCGGATACGTGAAAAAGCCGGGAATTTCGATTATGACGGGATAAAGGAAGAACTGGGAAGATAAAAAGGAGGAGCTGATATGGATGCTGTTGCACAGGAAAAGATCACGAAGATCCTGAAGGGGGAGATCAAGTATACTTCCACTAATCTTGCATTCAACATGATGATCTCGAAACTTCAGAAGAAGCTTCAGGCGGATCCGGGAAGTCTTGATTCGTGTCTCACCGACATGGAGGCGTTTCTGAAGAAGTATCCCATTGTTGCAAAGGTTGACCTCGCAAATATCACCGCGCTTTGATCCCGCGTGATGAGGTTCCGGAAGGAGGAATGAAAATGCTTATCACACTTGAAGAAACATCGGCATTGATCAACGAAGGAAAGAAACTTCACATAGCGGGTGATGATTCCCTGCTGAGCCGGCTTCCCAAGGGAAACTGGATAGGGGGGACGACGCCTTATTTCATCAGCGAAGAGGGCGGAGCATTCGACAAGGACAGGCTGTTTGTGAGCGAACTCCCCTTCGCCGAGGAGGTAAGGGTGGCGACCTACGGAAAATACAACGTCTTTCAGATCGTGGAGGAGTGTTATGACAACGGACTTACAATGATCATAATGCCCTACGGTTCCGAAGTCCTCGCAAAGTATTCAAAGGAGGCTCCCGATGTGGAGGAACTCCTGATGCATCCCGTCTTGGGGTGGATCGCCGGCGCCGATCTGGAAGAGGGCGAGAACGGACGGATAAAGGTGTATGACGGGACCACGGGAGAGTCTTACACCGACAAAGCCGTAGTCATGTATATTAAGCTTCCAGAAGGGAAGACCGCCATGATCAATCTGATCAACATTTTCACCGATGACAAGACGGATCCCGTGATAAAGTTCAATGATAACGAACTCAGCGTGATCAAATGCAAGGTAAACGGCCAGGAGGTTGCCTTCGCAGATTACATCGAAAAGAAGGGGATCGACACAAGGATGCCGCTGGTGGCGGATTATAATGGCGCTTATATCAATACCTCCATAAAGAGCATCGAAAACGGCAGGGTGAGTTTCTACGCCCCCGTATTCCGGGATGTGGAGTACCGTTTTGCCGTTAAGGTGGAGGATTACGCCACGGAATTCAAGAACAGGATCGACGCCGCGGGCGCCCGGGATCCTTTCTTCTCCTGCAACTGCATACTGAATTATCTGTACGGGGATCTGAACGGAAAGAAGACTCCTCCGTACACCGGCCCCGTCACTTTCGGGGAGGTGGCTTACCAGCTTGTAAACCAGACACTGGTGTACTGCGAGATCGTGGGATAATCCGAAAAGCATGGAAAATGTCATCAGGATAAATGATGCGGTAAACGGCTTTGCCTGGGGGACCTTCGGGCTTTCCCTGCTCCTGGGCACGGGGCTTATATGCACGCTTGCCACCGGATTTTTCCAGATCAGGCATATCAGGCACTGGTTTTCCATGACCTTCGGTGTCATGCGGGACAGTGGCCGTATCATCAATGACGCCGGCGCGCTGTCGCAGTACCGGGCTTTCTGTACGGCGCTCTGCGCCACCATCGGAACGGGAAATATAGCCGGAGTGTCCACCGCCATCTGTCTGGGCGGACCGGGGGCCGTCCTCTGGATGTGGATCGCGGCCTTTTTCGGGATGATGGTGAAATACGCCGAAAACGTGCTGGGGTTGTATTATCGCCGGCGCAATTCCGAGGGGGCCTGGTCCGGCGGACCCATGTATTACCTGGAGGACGGGCTCGGCTCGATGAAGAACTGCAAATGGCTCGGCAAACTGCTGGGGGTGCTTTTCTGCGTATTTACCGCCCTGGCCTCCTTCGGCATCGGAAATATGGGACAGATCAATAAGATCACCCTGAATTTCGAGTCTGCTTTTCTCTCCGATGTGGACTTCGGCATGTTCATGGGAGCGCCCAAAGTCAACTGGCTCATAGGCCTGGTCCTGATGATCACCGCTGCCGTCATCATCCTTGGGGGATTCAGACGCCTTGCCGCCGTATCCGAAAAACTGATACCCTTTATGTCCGTGGCTTACATTCTCGGATGCCTAATCATGATCCTGTTCCATGTACGTGAACTCCCCGCCATCTTCGGTTCCATCTTCAGGTTCGCCATGGGACCTGCCGCCATCAGGGGCGGAGTTGCGGGCACTGCGGTGCAGGTGGCCTTTAACACCATAAAGAACGGCTGCAAAAGGGGCGTCTTTTCAAATGAAGCTGGACTCGGATCTTCCGTCATGGTCCACTCCAACAGCTGCGCGAGGGAACCGGTGCGACAGGGATTATGGGGGATAGCGGAAGTGTTTCTGGACACCTTTGTCATATGCACCATGACGGCTCTGGTGGTGCTGGGGTCCGGAGCCATAGACCTGGAGACCGGGCTTGTAAATGAGGGCGTGAACGACGCCACGCTTGTGGCAAGGGCTTTCGGAGAGGTTCTCGGAAAACCGGGAGAGTGGTTCGTGGTCATGTCCATCACCCTTTTTGCTTTCACAACGGTGCTGGGCTGGTCCTATTACGGCGCAAAGGTGATGGAATACCTGCTGGGAGTCACCTGCGGAAGGATCTACCGCTTTGTGTTCATAGTTCTGATCGTTTTCGGGGCAGTGATGGAATCCAACCTGGCCTGGGATATTTCCGACACCTTCAACGGCCTTATGATGATCCCCAACCTGATAGGGGTGGTGGTGCATATACCGCTTTTGATCCGTCTCACCGGGAACTACACCGGCAGAAGGATCAGAGGAAAGGACGTTACGCCCATGCTATCATACGATCCGGATATCCAGAGGGAAGCGGAGGCTGCGGTGGCAAAGGGCATGGATTGAATAAATCGGACTCCTGTTATAAAATAGTCTTTCGTAATGCCCGGAAAGGTGTGGCAGCCCGGGCGTAAGGGAATGCTGGGAGGTTTTATTAATGTACAACGGGATTTTGAACATCGTCATCGTGGTCCTTCAGTACAGCGTCGTGGTCAAGGGCATTGAGAGGAAACTGAATGACGAGGGGCATAATGTCACTGTCCTCACGGATGGCTTTGAAAAGATAAGGGGTCTGTCGGGTTCCACGAACATCTTTATCCTGTATCTGCCGGGAGATGTGGCGGATAAGCTGGACGTGCTGGAGAGGATGTCCTACGTGATCGGACAGGTGGAGAAGAGCGGCAAGAACCTGATCCTTATCGGTGAAGCCAAGGATCAGTCGGAGCTTTTCAAAAAACTGCCATCGGCCTCGAAATATGCATGGCTCAACAGACCCGTTGATACGGATGCCCTGAACGCCGCCATAGACAGCGTTATAGAGGGAAAGCCCGTTGTCGGTGCGAAGAAAAGGATACTGATAGTGGATGACGACCCGGCCTACGCAAAGATGATCCGTGAATGGATCAGGGACGAGTACCAGACAAGCATAGTGACGGCGGGAATGCAGGCCATCACATTCCTCCTGAAGAATCCGGTGGATATGATACTGCTGGACTATGAGATGCCGGTGGTGGACGGACCGCAGGTGCTTCAGATGCTGAGACAGGAACCCGCCACGGCAAGCATACCCGTGATCTTCCTCACAGGCGTAGGCACAAAGGAGGCCGTGGAGCGGGTGATGTCCCTGAGACCGGACGGATACATCCTCAAGTCTTCCGCGAGAGACAATCTGCTCAAGTACCTTCACAGTAAGCTTGGATGAAATTATCGGAAGAGGGGAGTATCATGGACAGGCTTGAAGGAGCAAGAGAAGTTTTTTCAAAGGATCTGTATGCGACGAAGCAATCGGGCGCGGTGATAGAGGAAGTGGGCGATAATTACAGCAGATGCAGCATGAGGCTCGGGTCGGAACACCGGAACGCTTTCGGCGGCGTCATGGGGGGATGTATTTACACTCTCGCCGATTTCGCCTTTGCCGTTGCGTCGAATTTCGATAAAGAAAAGCTTACGGTCTCTCTGGTGGGACAGGCGAATTTCCTCTCCATGTCAAAGGGGACCGTTCTGTACGCCGAGGCAAAGCTCATAAAGGAGGGGCGTACCAGCTGCCTTTATGAGGTCATGATCACCGACGATCTGGGAAAGGATATCGCACTGGTCTCATTTACCGGCATGCACATAGACCGGACGATGTGAGAGCGCCCCGTCTTTTTGACACTTCTGTCTTCCTCCTGTATAATATGCTTGAGTAACTGTTGAAAGTGGGCATTGTTTTGCGCCCGCGATGAGCCATGCGCTTGGATGCGTGCCTGCACGCGGATCCGGGCATATGGTGAATGCACGTCATCGGGCGCGGAGCGCGGGATGAAAGCGGCGTTGCCGGATCGGGCAGGGAGTCTCCGGCCGATCGCGCTTTCGGGATTGACGGACCGGAAAGGAAGGATTTTGGAAGAGATCAGAAGAGCGGCTGCACAGGATATACCAGGGATCATGAGCCTTCTGGTGCAGGTCGACATGGTCCACCACAATGGCAGGCCGGACCTTTTTAAAGGGCCCGCGACCAAATATACGGAGGATGAACTCCTTGAGATCCTTAAGGATGATGAAACCCCTGTTTTTGTGTGCGTGGACGGGGACGGAAAGGTTCTGGGGCACGCGTTCTGCATTATTCAGGAGCAGCAGGAAAACCATGTGCTGACATGCGTGAAAACCCTTTATATTGACGATATCTGTGTGGATGAAAATGCAAGGGGACGCCACATAGGAAAGAAGCTGTACGACCATGCGGTCTCATTTGCCCGCTCCATATCCTGCTATCACGTGACGCTGAACGTGTGGAGCTGCAATCCCGGGGCCATGAAGTTTTACGAAAGCATGGGAATGAAGCCCTACAGGGTCGGGATGGAAACGGTCCTCTAAGGACTTTAGACAGGGAAAGAGAGCATAGGATGAAGTATTTTGGTACAGACGGTTTCAGAGGCAGGGTAAATGACGTCCTGACCGTGGATCATGCGGTGATGACGGGGAAGTTCCTGGGATGGTATTTCTCCAGAAACGGGCAGGTACCCCGCTGTGTCATCGGAAAGGATACCAGGCGTTCCTGCTATATGTACGAGTACGCGCTGGTGGCCGGGCTCACCTCCACGGGGGCCCATGTGGACCTGCTCCATGTGACCACTACTCCCAGCGTAGCCTACGTGACAAGGGTGAACGGATATGATTTCGGGATAATGATCACCGCCAGCCACAATCCTTATTCCGATAACGGCATAAAGATAATCGACTCCGACGGCTTCAAGATGAAGGAGGATATCCTGGAGAAGATCGAGGAGTATATAGACGGGAAGACGGAGATAGAACTGGCGGACCATTCCCGGGTCGGAAAGTGCAGCGATTTCATTCAGGGCAGAAATAAATACATAGGTTACCTGGCGTCCAGCACCAACATTTCCCTCAGAGGCTATCGGGTCGGTCTTGACTGCGCCAACGGGGCTTCATTTATGATCGCGCGGAATGCTTTCGAACTCCTTGGGGCTGACGTGAAGGTGATAAATGACAGACCGGACGGATACAACATAAACGTTGACTGCGGCTCCACCCATCCGGAGAGGATACAGGAGCTCGTGAAGAGCGAGCGCCTGGACGCGGGCTTTGCCTTTGACGGGGATGCGGACAGATGCATTGCCGTTGACGAAAAGGGAGAGATCGTTGACGGGGATATGATCATTTATCTCTGCGGGAATTACCTGAAGGAGCTGGGAATGCTCAGCAAGGATACCGTGGTCACCACGGTCATGACCAACATGGGCATCACCAAGGCCCTTGAAGAGAAGGGGATAAAGAACGTACAGGTCAGTGTCGGCGACAAATACGTGTCCGCGGAGATGCTTGAGCACGGTTATTCCATAGGGGGAGAACAGTCCGGACACGTGATCTTCAATAAGTTTGCTACCACCGGAGACGGCATACTCACCGCCATCCAGGTGATGAACGTACTTGAGAACAAGAAGACCACACTTTCAAGCCTTACGGGAGGGATCACCAGATTTCCCCAGTATATGGAGAACGTGAAGGTGGCGGACAAGGAAAAGGCCATGAACAGCCCGGCTCTCCTGAAGGCAAAGGAGAGGTGGGAGGAGAGATTCGGTTCCGAGGGCAGGATAGTGCTGAGACCCAGCGGCACCGAGCCTTTTGTGAGAGTGATGGTGGAGTGCAGGGACAGAGAGACCTGCATACAGTCAGTGAAAGAAATGGCGGACACCATAAGAGAGTGAACTGCCCGGGACGGACAGAGTCCGATCGGGCTGAAGATCATACTGCTTATGCCGCCTGTCTGAGGCGGCGGAATGGAGATCAAAATGAAAACTTATCTTTGTACCGGATGCGCGGGGTTTATCGGAACTTCATTTGTGCACTATCTGCTGAAAAAGCATGACGACATCAGGATAGTGAACCTGGACGCCCTGACCTACGCCGGGAATCTTGAGAACCTCAAGGATATCGAAGGGGATGAGAGACACATATTCGTCCATGGAAATATCTGCGATGAAGAACTGGTGAGAAAACTGATCCGTGAATATGATCCGGATTATATCATCAATTTCGCGGCGGAGAGTCATGTGGACAGATCCATCGCAAATCCCGAGATATTCGTGAACACCAACGTCCTTGGAACCGTGAACCTTCTGCAGAGGGCAAAGGAAGCCTGGCTCGACGGGAGGGAATGGAAGAAGGGAAAGAAATATATCCAGGTCAGCACCGACGAGGTCTACGGGGCGCTGGGGCCCGACGGGTTCTTTACGGAGACCACTCCCGTAAATCCCCACTCACCCTATTCCAGCAGCAAAGCTTCCGCGGATCACTTTGTCAAAGCGTTCCACGATACCTACGGCATGCCCATCAACATAACCCGCTGCAGCAACAACTACGGCATGTGGCAGTTCCCGGAGAAGCTTATCCCGCTTATGATCAATAACGCAAAGAACCATAAGAGCCTTCCCGTCTACGGGGACGGAATGCAGGTCAGGGACTGGCTTTTCGTCGAGGATCACTGCAAGGCCGTCGATATGGTGGCAGAGGGTGGAAAGGACGGAGAGGTCTACAATGTCGGCGGACATAACGAGAGGCCCAACATATTTATCGTAAAGACCATAATCGGCCAGCTGAGCGAGAGGCTTAATGACCCTGAGATCAATGAAGGCCTGATAAAGCATGTGGAGGACAGGCTGGGACATGACAGAAGGTACGGCATAGATCCGTCCAAGATCAAGGCGGATCTGGGCTGGTATCCGGAGACCACCTTTGAAGTCGGCATAGTGAAGACAATTGACTGGTATCTGGAAAATCAGGAATGGATGGACAGGGTGACCAGCGGAGAGTACCAGAAGTATTACGAGGAGATGTACAGGAACAGGAAATGATCTCATGTAAATGCGCATGGAAAATGACAGGGAATGAGAATTCGTGAGCGCGCATGAGGAACGGCGTCAAATGATCGGATCACATCATATGCGGAGGACAAAATGAAGATACTGTGTACCGGAGTGTGCGGACAGCTGGGACATGACGTGGTGAATGAGGCTCTGAAAAGAGGGCATGAGGTCGTCGGCTCCGATATCCAGCCGGAGTATTCCGGGGTGGCTGACGGATCCGCGGTCACTGTAGCTCCCTACGTGCAGCTGGATATAACGGACAGGGACGAAGTCTTGAAGACCGTCAGTGGAATAAGACCCGACGCCATAGTTCACTGCGCAGCCTGGACAGCCGTGGATGCCGCGGAAGAGGAAGAAAACAGGGAGAAAGTGGACCGGATCAACCGTCTGGGGACAGCGTATATCGCGGAGGCCGCGAAGGCCGTTGACGCAAAGATGCTCTATCTCTCCACGGATTATGTTTTTGACGGAAAAGGCGTAAGACCCTGGGAGCCCGACGACAAGTGCTTTGCGCCGCTGAATGTCTACGGGCAGAGCAAGCTCGACGGGGAAAAGGAAGTCAGCAAAGCGCTGGATAAGTTCTTCATCGTCCGCATCGCCTGGGTATTCGGCCTCAACGGGAAGAACTTCATAAAGACCATGATCAACGTGGGGAAGACCCATGATACCGTGAGGGTTGTGAACGATCAGACCGGAACCCCTACATACACTCTGGATCTGTCAAGGCTTTTGGTGGATATGATCGAAACCGAAAAGTACGGTTATTATCATGCCACAAATGAGGGCGGATACATCACCTGGGCGGATCTTGCCAGGGAAGCCTACAGGGCAGCGGGCATGGATGTGGAAGTTCAGGGAGTGACCACGGAGGAATACGGGCTCAGCAAAGCCAAAAGGCCCGAGAATTCAAGACTTGAAAAGAAGAAACTGACTGAGTCGGGATTTAAGCCGCTTCCGGACTGGAAGGATGCAGTGGCAAGATACGTGAAGGAAGCGGGACTGTGATCTGTGCCGCCTGCCGGGGGCGGCGGAATGGAGATAGGTATGAAAGGTATCGTACTGGCCGGAGGTTCGGGCACACGCCTGTATCCTCTTACAAAACTGACAAGCAAGCAGCTCCTGCCTGTGTTTGATAAGCCCATGATATTCTACAGCATGAGCACTCTCATGCTGGCGGGCATCAGGGATATACTGATCATTTCCACCCCCACCGATACTCCCCGGTTTGAGGAGCTTCTGGGGGATGGAAGCCAATACGGGATCCATTTGTCATATTGTGTCCAGCCCAGTCCTGACGGGCTTGCCCAGGCTTTTATCCTCGGGGAGGAATTCCTGGAAGGGGGCTCCGGGGCCATGGTCCTGGGTGACAACGTATTTTTCGGGAACGGCTTCAGGAAGATGCTGAAGGAAGCGGTCACCGATGCGGAGGATCGCGGCAGGGCGACGGTGTTCGGCTATTATGTGCCTGATCCGGAGCGCTTCGGGGTAGTGGAGTTTGACGGGAACGGCAGGGCGCTCAGCATAGAGGAAAAGCCGAAGGAACCCAAGTCAAACTACGCCGTGACAGGTCTTTATTTCTATCCCGCAGGCGTGGCGAAGAGAGCGGGTGAAGTAAAGCCTTCCGCCAGAGGCGAGCTTGAGATCACGGCCCTGAATGACATGTATCTGAAGGACGGGCTTCTGGATGTGCAGCTTCTGGGTCGGGGCTTTGCCTGGCTCGACACAGGCACGATGGAGAGCCTCCTGCAGGCGTCCAATTTTGTCGAGACCATCCAGACAAGGCAGGGGATAGTCATCTCCGCGCCGGAGGAGATAGGTTTTGTCAACGGATGGATAGATACTTCGGAGCTTTTGAAGAGCGCCGAGACCTACGGGAAGAGTCCCTACGGTCAGCATCTTAAAGCTGTGGCCGAGGGGAAGATGAGATACTGAAAGATACTGAGAGTCTGACGGATAGTTATATCGAAAGGGGGTACGATATGGCTGGAAGTGATGAGAATCGGGGGTACATTACTGATAATCTGGACCGTGCGCTCTCGGAAAGATGGATAAAAGATTATTATATGCCTGTTGTACGGTCGTCCAACGGCAGGGTTTGCAGTGAGGAGGCTCTGGCCAGATGGGTCGACCCTGAAAGAGGCATGCTTTCTCCTGCGGAATTCATTCCCGCTCTTGAGGAGTCTAAAACTATTTACAAGCTCGATCTCTATATCGTGGAAGCGGTACTTCGGAAAATGAAGACCCAGGCCGGATCCGGCCTGTATGTGGTCCCGATATCGGTGAATCTGTCCAGAACGGATTTCGATTCCTGCGACATCGTTGAGGAAGTCAAGAAGAGAGTGGACGATTCGGGCATTCCCAGAGAAAAACTCATCATCGAGGTCACTGAAAGCGCTCTAGGCAACGATCCCGAGTACATGAAGGTTCAGATCGAAAAATTCCAGGAACTCGGGTTTGCGGTCTGGATGGATGACTTCGGGAGCGGCTATTCTTCCCTGGACGTGCTTCGGGAGATGTATTTCGATCATATCAAATTTGATATCAAATTCATGCAGCATTTCGAAAAAGAGAAGAGCCGCATCATGCTCACCGAACTTGTGAGGATGGCCATGGCGCTGGAGATCAAGACTGTGGCGGAAGGAGTCGAGACCCGGGAACAGGCGGAGTTTCTAAGGGAGATAGGCTGCAACAAGATGCAGGGATATTATTTCTGTAAGCCCATTCCCCTTGAGGAGATACTTGACAGGTATAAAAAAGGGATACAGATCGGATTCGAAAATCCCGCTGAATCCGATTACTACGATGTGATAGGCCGCATTAACCTGTACGATATGTCTCTTTTGGCCGCCGACGACGGAAACGACGCCTCATTCCAGAAGTATTTTGATACCTTCCCCGTGGTCGCCTACGAGGTGGACAAGGAGGGCTACAGAGTTTCAAGGTGCAACAAGGCTTACAGAAAATTCACAAAACGGTTCTTTAAACAGGCGCGCATAGATGAGCGTTTTGAATTCGCCGATCTCACCGAGGGCTCCGGGTTCGTGTATTCCGATGCGGTACGCAGGACTGCGGAGACCGGAAACAGGTCTTTCTTTGACGCAGCCCTTCCCGGCGGCTCCATGATGAGGGCTATGGTGCGCAGAATAGCAGTGAACCCCGTCACCGGCGTTGCGGCCTGTGTCCTTATTGTCATGGATATATTTCAGGCGCCCGAAGACAGGGCCCTTGACTATAAGCAGGTGGCCAGCGCTCTGTCCTCGGATTATCTGTATCTGTTTTATATCAATCTCAAGACTGACCAGTTCGTGGAATACTCCCATTCGGCCGAGGATGATTCTCTTTCCGTTCAGAGAAGCGGGGAAGATTTTTTCACGGCCAGCGAGAGGGACATTCACAGGATCATTTACGAGGAAGACCGGGAGAGGATGCTGAAGGTTTTTACCCGGGAAAATGTGCTGAAGACTATAGACGAACAGAACGCTTTCATGTTCGGTTACCGTATGATCATAGACGGAGAGCCTGTATATGTGAACATGAAGGCTGTGCGCATGGGCACGGATATGCTGCTCATCGGTGTAAATAATGTGGACGCTCAGATGAAATACCAGAGGGAATATGACAGGATGCAGCAGGAGCGCCTGGCATTTGCCAGGATAAAGGCTCTGGTGGGTGAATTTATCTGTGTGTACATCGTGGACCCCGAAACCGGACATTACAAGGAGATCACCGCCTCGGAAGAGTACGGCAATATGGACGTCAGACATACCGGAGAGGATTTCTTTGCCGACTGCCGGGATTATTGCAATAAACTCATCTATCCGGGAGATGCGGATCTTTTCAAGGCGATGTTCACAAAAGAGAAGATGCTGGAGGAGATAGACCGGGCCGGGCAGTTCACCATGATCTACAGGCTTATGATAAAAGGTCTGCCGCAGTATGTGGAATTGAAGGCATCCGTGATCAGCGAGGATGAAGGCCCGAGGATCATTGTGGGCGTGAACTACTACAGCTGAAGGGATCCGGGATCATCGCACAAACCCGAAACCCGATCGGGAGATGCCAAAGTTAGGATAAGACGACCAGAACCTGTCGTCTTATCCTAACTTTTTGATAATGTGGAAGCCCGGAGACCGAGCCGGAGATGCCAAAGTTAGGATAAAACGACCAAAACCCGCCGTCTTATCCTAACTTTTTGATAATGCGGAAGCCCGGAGGCCGAGCCGGAGATGCCAGAGTTAGGATAAAACGACCAAAAACTGTCATCTTATCCTAACTTTTTGAGAATGCGGAAGCCCGGAGGTCGATCCGGAGATGCCAAAGTTAGGATAAAACGACCAAAACCCGTCATCTTATCCTAACTTTCCGGGAATGCGGAAGCCCTGAGCCTGGTCCGGAGATGCCAAAGTTAGGATAAAACGACCAAAAACTGTCATCTTATCCTAACT
>JAEEGL012342485.1_pt1 | contig 15152 bp, 14 predicted proteins | sample 9134231 | NCBI WGS metagenome assembly JAEEGL01 (sample SAMN16246548, study PRJNA631951) | gut metagenome | biome: gut microbiome; feature: rumen; material: fiber-attached | host: Bos | place: Iran: Karaj | collected 2018-10 | reverse complement strand
TCAAAAAAAGTAATTGTTGAATAAAAATTTGAAAATATTATGAAAGTAGATATCATTTTAGCAGGTGTCGGTGGACAAGGTATTCTTTCCATCGCTTCTACAATAGGCGTTGCCGCCGTTAAAAAGGGTCTTTTCCTCAAACAAGCGGAAGTTCACGGAATGAGTCAGCGCGGCGGAGATGTGCAATCCCATTTCCGTTTGGCCGACTACGAAATCGCTTCCGACCTGATTCCCATGGGTAAAGCCGATCTGATTATCGCTGTTGAGCCGATGGAATCACTCCGCTATTTGCCTTGGTTGTCCAAAGATGGCTGGCTCATCACTAACGACCAACCGTTTATCAATATTCCTAACTATCCTGAAGAAAATATTTTAAAAGCAGAATTAAACAAATTACCGAATAAAGTTGTTTTGAATGCTGATAAGATTGCGCAAGATTTAGGCAGTGCCCGTTCAGCCAACATGGTCATACTCGGTGCCGCTGCTCCATTTCTCAAAATAGATTTTGCTGACATTGAAAATGCTGTTAAAGAAATATTTGCACGCAAAGGTGAAAGTGTAGTCAATGTTAATCTCGCTTGTCTCCGCGCAGGTTACGAATATGCTAAAAACAATAAATAATTGATTTTAAACTATCTATGTCAAATATCAATTTCTCTGAAGAAATGATAATGGTATTGGAGGATGCGAAAAATATCGCCCTCCATTATCATTATAAACAAATAGGTACGGAACATATCTTCCTTGCAATCGTAAGATTCCCTGAAGAGAGTTACACCAAACAACTTCTATCCAAATATTCCATTTCGTTTGAAAAACTCCAATACGAAATAGAGAATATGTTAGCCAATCACGACGAAGAAGAAATCGATCCTGAAAAAATCACTTATACTATTCAAGCGAACAATATTCTTCGGTCGGCAGCATTGCACGCACGGTCGTTACTCAATCCACTGGTTGAGCCACAGCACTTTATTTTAGCCACCCTCAAAGAGGGTCCCGCCGCCTCCAACAACGTGGTCAAAGCAATCCTAAATCAAATGGGTATCGGGTATCAATCTTTTTTAGCCAAAATAAAAAACGAGAACTTAACAGGAAGAGAAGATGACGATTTTGCCAGTGCAGGAGCAGATGATGATGATGATGACCGTCGCCGGTTTGTGAGCAGCAAAAAAAACAGTGGAAAAAATGGAAGCGGCACGCCCATGTTGGATAGTTTTGGAAAAGACTTGACCAAGTATGCCGAAGAAGGAAAATTGGATACGATTGTAGGTCGTGAAAAGGAATTGGAACGTATTGCCCAAATATTAAGTCGCCGCAAAAAAAACAACCCCGTACTTATCGGAGAACCCGGTGTGGGCAAGTCGGCCATTGCCGAAGGCTTGGCCATCCGCATTAAAGAAGGCAAAGTGTCTCGTATCTTATTGAATAAGAGAATTGTAAGTCTTGACATGTCGTCTCTCGTCGCAGGCACCAAATACCGTGGACAATTTGAAGAACGCGTACAGAACATTTTAAGCGAACTGGAACACAATCCTGATGTCATTCTTTTTATTGATGAATTGCATACGATGGTAGGTGCTGGTTCCGCACCAGGCAGCTTAGACGCTTCCAACATGTTCAAACCGGCTCTCGCCCGTGGAGAAGTGCAATGTATCGGTGCCACCACTCTTGACGAATACCGTCAGTACATTGAGAAAGACGGTGCACTTGAACGACGCTTCCAAAAGATACTCCTCGAACCGACCACTCCCGATGAAACCATCGATATTTTAAACAATATCAAAGACAAATACGAAGAACACCACGGCGTAAAATATGCCGATGAAGCAATCAAGGCCTGCGTTTCATTATCCAATCGCTATATCACTGATCGCTGTCTTCCCGACAAAGCCATTGATGTTTTAGACGAAGCCGGTTCCCGCGTACGCATTCAAAATGTGGTAGTACCTGACGAGCTGTTGGAAATTGAAAAAGAAATTAGTCATTTACAAGAGCTTAAGAATCAAGCGATTCAAGAGCGGCAATACAATTCTGCAGCCGAATTCCGCAATCAGGTTAAAGAAGCCGAAAGCCGTTTGGAAATGGTTAAACAACAATGGGAAAAAGAGGAGAACAACAATCGTCCGATAGTTAGCGAAGAGAAGGTTGCAGAAGTGGTCGCCATGATGACGGGAGTTCCTGTACAACGGATTGCCAAAAGTGAAGGAGAAAAGCTGCTTCGCATGAGTGATGAACTGAAAGGAACCGTTATCGGACAAGACGATGCTATTATTAAAATTGCCAAAGCCATCCGTAGAAACCGCGCCGGACTTAAAGATCCGAATAAACCCATTGGCACGTTCCTCTTTTTAGGGCCTACCGGTGTGGGAAAAACCTATCTGGCCAAAGTATTGGCAGAATACCTTTTCGATTCGCCGGATGCCATGGTGCGCATCGATATGAGCGAGTATATGGAAAAACATACCGTTTCCCGACTCATTGGGGCACCTCCCGGCTACGTGGGCTACGAGGAAGGAGGCCAACTTACCGAAAAAATACGGAGAAAGCCCTACTCTATTGTGCTTTTAGACGAAGTGGAAAAAGCACACAAGGACATTTACAATGTTCTTTTGCAGGTATTTGACGATGGTGTCCTCACCGATGGCATGGGCCGGAAAGTGGATTTCAAAAACACTATCCTGATTATGACTTCCAACGTAGGATCGCGCGAATTAAAAGATTTTGGCGGAAATATGGGATTTAGCACCACAGCTACCGAAGCCGCCCAAGATAAAAAAAGTCAGAAAATCATTGAAAATTCCCTCAAAAACCAATTTCCTCCCGAATTTCTCAATAGAATTGACGACATCGTTTACTTTAAATCACTCAATGTTGAAGAGGTGATCCAAATTATCAATCTGGAACTCAATAAACTACTGGAAAGAGTAGGATTAATGGGAATGGATGTGCGTATTACTGATAGTGCCAAGGAATTCTTAGCCAAAGAAGGATGGGATGCCAATTATGGTGCCCGTCCGCTAAAACGCGCTATCCAAAAACATGTTGAGGATTTGTTGGCCGAAGAAATTTTGCTTAAAAACGAAGTCTCCGGACTTACCATGCTGGTAGATTACGATGATGTGGCAGAAGATTTGGTCATTATTAAAAACAGTGGTGAAATAGAGGACAGATCTGAGGTGAAAACAAAAAAAGAATTGGTGGATGCAACTGCCGTCGTTGAAGAAAAATGATTAGATTCTCACGATTAGGTCTTTTCCTTTCTGGCCTTGCCATCTTATTGATATTGTTTTATTTGCAAAGATTATTTGTATATAAACATAGTCAATTCACCTATGGAATTGTAATTTATGATCAAACAGTTGAGGATGAGGAAAATGAAGTTGAGATGGATCTTTACTACTATATCGGGATGAATGCTTACCACAAGAAAGTGATGGAAAACACCAGTTTAGCCAATCAGAATGTGGTTGTCCGCTACTTTCCCAAAAAGCCCTACAAAGGGAAAATATACACTCCTGCCCGATTTTGGCTGGTTGACGCCCTTTGGATGCTATTTCCCCTCATGCTATGGACTGCTTTTGTTTTCACCCTTCTGAATGAGGACATGAAATTAGAGATAGATTGGAGGGAACACCTGTAACGCAATACATATATTATAAAAAGGGAATAGATTGGCAACGATTTATTTCGTATTTTTGCCGCCATAAAAACACTCGCTGAATTATGAACGATTTGTTAGAAAAATTAGAAGAAATCCACAAACGCTGGTTACAAATTGCGGAAGATTTGACAAAGCCAGATATCATGTCTGACATGAAACGTTACATCAAACTGCAAAAAGACTATAAGGACTTGGAACCTGTTGTGGAGGCCTACAAGAAATATAAAAACACGATTGACAACATTGCCAGCGCCAAAGAAGTGCTTCAGAATGAGAAAGATGAAGATTTTCGGGCTATGGCCAAAGAAGAACTTGAACAACTGACCGCCGACAAAGAGAAAATGGAAGAGGATATTCGTCTGCTGCTGCTGCCACAAGATCCGCAAGACAGCAAAAATGCCCAAGTTGAAATTCGTGCCGGCACGGGAGGCGACGAAGCCAGCATTTTTGCCGGAGACCTGTTCAGAATGTATCAGCATTATTGTGATAAAAAGGGTTGGAAAATTGATGTCATTTCCATGACAGAAGGCACCATGGGCGGATATAAGGAAATTGTTTTCACCATTTCCGGAGAAGGGGTTTATGGTTTGATGAAATATGAATCTGGCGTACATCGCGTACAGCGGGTACCGCAAACCGAATCACAAGGACGCGTGCACACCTCCGCCGCCTCTGTAGTGGTACTCCCCGAAGCCGATGAATTTGATGTTGAACTTCGTGAGTGTGATATCCGAAAAGACACCTATTGCTCCTCCGGTCCCGGCGGACAATGTGTAAACACCACCTACTCTGCCGTGCGCCTTACCCATATCCCCACAGGAATCGTTGTCGCCATGCAAGATGAACGCTCCCAATTAAAGAACCTTGACAAAGCAATGAGCGTTCTCCGCACCCGCCTGTTTGAACTGGAATACAAAAAATACTTGGACGACATCGCCTCAAAACGCAAAACCATGGTATCCACCGGCGACCGCTCAGCAAAAATCAGAACTTACAACTACCCCCAAAACCGCGTTACCGACCACCGTATCAATCTTACCATGTACAACCTTATCGGGTTTATGGACGGCGATATCCAAGATACCATTGAAGCTTTGCAAGTAGCTGAAAATGCCGAAAGACTCAAAGAAGACATCTAAACATTGCTTATATGAAAATAGTAATCCTTGAACCATTGGGTGTTCCTGTTGATTTTCTAAAGAATGCCATCACCCAGACTATCGGCAGTCAACATGAGTTGTGTTTTTATCCTGACAGAAAAGAAGACATCCCTTCACTCATCCAACGCTGCCAACAAGCTGACATCGTTGTTTTTTCCAATATTCCTTATAGAAAAGAGGTTATCGAACATTGTCCCCATTTAAAAGCAATCTGCATTGCATTTACGGGAATGGATCATGTGGATTTGGACTATTGCCAACAACGACAAATAAGAGTGATGAACTGTGCAGGCTATTCCACAGTGGCAGTAGCTGACTTGGTATTCGGATTAGCACTCACCCTTGCACGCAATATAAAATCTTGCGACAATGCCTGCCGCAACGGTCTGACTAAAAACGGTTTAATAGGATACGAATTAGAAGGCAAACGCTTTGGAATCATTGGTTTAGGGGCAATTGGACAACGAGTGGCGAAGATAGCCAATGCCTTTGGATGCGAAGTGCTTGCCTACACTCGCACACCCAAAGAAGTGGAAGGAGTTGCCCTCACCGATCTCCACACATTGATGAGCCAATGTGATATTGTTTCTCTTCACATTCCCTTGAACGATGATACGCGCGGTATGATTGGCGATAAGGAATTGTCATGGATGAAGTCTGATGCTATCCTCATCAATACTGCCCGCGGCGGCGTAATAAAAACCGATGCTTTGGTTAAAGCCCTCAAAGAGCACCGTATTGCCGGCGCAGGTATAGATGTTTTTGATATGGAACCCCCAATTCCCAAAAACTACGAATTGATGCAATGCAATAACGCCATTTTCACTCCACATGTTGGCTTCGCTACCCAACAAGCTTTTGAAAAACGTGCCTACATTATTGCACAAAACCTCAAGGAAATGGTTTCCTAATCTTCAGGCTTCCCCTCTTCCGTCATATTGACTAAAAAAGTAAAGTTCAATTTCCCGTAATTCCGATGCTGGTAAAAGTTAGGATGTGCTGAGAAATCATGCGCTCTGCTGTGCTCCAATATCAGCCAACCATCCGGTTTTAAGAGCTGGCGCGAAAAAACAAGTTCGGGGATGCGTTCAATCCCTTCCATATCGTATGGCGGATCCGCGAAAATAATATCCACTGGCTGCCGCAAACGCTCCAAATACTGGAAAGCATCCGCCTTAATAGCCGTAAGGTTGGTATAATTTAACTGGGAAGCCATCTTTTTGATAAAATCAACACACGGCTGGAAATTATCTATTGCTGTAACAGAGACAGCCTCACGAGAAGCAAATTCCAAGCTGATATTTCCAGTGCCCGCAAAAAGATCCAACACCGTAATCCCATCAAAGAAAAAGTAATTATTAAGAATATTAAACAAACTCTCCTTGCCGAGGTCAGTGGTTGGACGGACAGGCAGGTTGTTAGGGGCAACGATTTTTTTCCCTTTGTTTTTTCCGCTGATAATGCGCATAAATTGAGAAGTTAAATTAAATTTGATTATATAAAACTACTTCTGGCAAACAAGCAGCGAGAGATACACGAGTACCCGCACTATTCATAATAGAAATATTCTTATCCTCTCCCACCCAATCAACCAAAGGCAGGTACTGGGAAAGAAAAGCAAAGGATTTTTTAGCATCTGCCAACACCCCTGACAACAATACGGGAGTCTTTTCCAACGGCATTTCAAATTGTTGTAAAAGATTTAAAATGAAAAACAACAAGTCGTGAACCGTGGTGAATGTGAATGCGTTAATAATCTGCAGCTGATTCTCTTTCACAATAACAAAGTCGGCTTTCCCCGAAGAAAGATACAATAACAATTGGAAGGGTTCCGTGGAAAAGTTTCTTTTGAGGTGGAAATACAATAATTTGGAAAGATGATGGAACTTCTTTTGTATGCCCAACGTGTGCAATTGTATGATTGTTGTTTGACTAAAAGGATACAAAGCCAGATAATCATCTATCATATCCTCTAAAACAGCTTCGTTATCAGAGAGTTCCATAATAGGAGCAAGATATTGGGAAGCAGGTGACTGATATAACTCTCGAGGAACCAATACAGGGGGAGTCGGGTGTACAATTATAGGCACTTCTCCACAAAGATCAGTGCCAAAAAAAGAGCCGCATTCGCGTTGTAAAGCAGCAAATGAGGCACTTTTATAAGTATTAAAGATTATATTATTGGATGAATCAACCTTAGTAAGGGAGAAACCATTATGAAACAGATGAATGGATTTAAAATTATTCATCGTCGCTATTAGCTTGACCGATTTCCTTAACTTCTATAGAAGGCGATACCGTATCTCCCAATTGAATACCCACGCATTTTGCTCTTTCACGAGCATCATTTTCCAAATTCTTATACATCATTTTAGCAAAAAACCTACGCATGGCACCACTGTTTTCAGGAACGATTGATTTTCCCATATCATTCAATAAGACATCTACAGGAACATAAATGGCAAATTTCTGCACCAAACTATCCGTAGTGCATATCTCGATTTTGTATTTTTCATTATCAAGAAATGGGATATATTGGAAATCAGCCATTTCAATCTTATTCTCCCCTTCACGTTTGTCATTTAATTCAAACAGGATCTCTTCCATTTTGGCTTTGATAGGGATTCTCACCTCTTTCGTTCCATAAAGATTCTTTTCTTCCCGCTCCTTCATGGACATATTTTCAATATCTTCCTTGGTTATTCCGGCGATGACGGTATCTTTCAAATAGATATTTTTAATAACACTTTCCCCATTTTCATAAAAATCCACCAATTTATCGATATTGTCGGCATATTGCCCATTTTCCTTCTTATACAATTTCTGGAGTTCCGCAATCGCGGTCAAACGATTGGCATTCAACTCTCTGCGATAATTGTACACCTCTGCGTATTTTTGGGGACGAAGAATAGACTTAGCAGTTAACACCACCAAAACCAAAGCAATAACGCCTAAAAATGAGCCCATTATAACTCTACTTTTCATATAAATGTTCTTTTAGTTGATATAAATTTGAAATTCTAAAAACAATTTGCAAAAATACTATTTTTTTTGGGGTTATACTCAACTTTTTGCAAGTTTTTTGAAAAAAAATTATTGTAATTTTGTCGCTCAAATTAGAGGTATGTTTCATTTCCTGCAAAAGTATAATATTTTACTGCTTCTCGCCTGCACAATACTCCTTGTTTGCATGGGGGTTGAATTGTGGAATATTCCCGTAACTTTCACGCCCAATTTTATCCAACAACCTTACACACAATCACTTGCCAAAGTATTTTTACCTCACTCCCCCCTATTTACCGTCAGCGCCATATTTCTTTTTATTCTGCAAATTCTTTTGCTATTCATCTATTACAAGAGAAGTAATTATGCTGAAGAAAACATATTTTTCCCCATTTTCTGGATATTATTATTATCTTTTACAAGTCGTTATCTCTCATCTCTCACCCCTGCTTTTATTGTCAATCTTATCATTATTTTTCTGCTCATCATCAATCAAAACAAACTTAACAGCACCTATCAGAACAGGGCTCTTCTTTCCGGAATTGCCATCGGCATCGCCTCTTTATATGATTTCACTGCCACCTTCCTAACCATATATGTTATTGCCACGTTGATTATATTTAGTTCCAAAACATTCAAAAATATCCTGGTGCTTCTCTGCGGGTACCTTTTCACCTATGTTTATGTATTTGCATATCATTTCTTTGCAGGAGATATTGTTGACTATTGGGGGAGCTTTCAGCTCATCAAATCCATTTTCCCTTTGTTCACCCAAGTGCGTCTCAACCTCATAGAAACCGTCTCATTGGTTACTTTGTTTTTACTTGTCTTATATATCATCGTTAAAATTAAAATCTCTTTCGACAGCAAACTGATAGTGATAAGAAAAAGTTTAATTACCCTACATATTTTATTCATTATCACTATCTTAATGTCAATAACCACTAATTTGGCATTTCCTCAATCATTTCAATATACGATGATTCCGTTCATCATTTATTTTTCTACCTTGCAAGAAAGCACACGATTCAATCTCGCCAACGAAATAGTGCTTACCTTATCAGGGGCTGCCTATATCCTTCTTCAGATATTATAAACAGTCTCTCTTCTCGACATTTAGCGCCAAATTTGCCCAAATTCAAACGCACCACTATTTTTCGGCAGGGTATCAGCAAAAAAAAATAATTAAAAATTTGCAATAAAAATGCACTCTATCGATTTTTATCGTAATTTTGCACGATAAAAATTGCAAAAAAAATAACATTTAAAATAGACACTTTATGGCAGAAGAAGAAAACAAAACGATAGAGCCTGTGGAAGAGCATAACCACGGAAAAATCGTTCAAGTGAACATTGAGAATCAAATGAAAACGGCGTACATAGATTATTCTATGTCGGTTATTGTTGCACGAGCCCTGCCAGATGTCCGCGACGGGTTGAAACCTGTTCACCGGCGTATTCTGTATGCCATGTGGGATATGGGAATTGTAGCAGGGAAACCTTTTAAGAAATCAGCAAGAATTGTAGGGGAAGTGCTTGGTAAGTACCACCCCCACGGAGACACCGCTGTATATGATGCCATGGTACGTATGGCACAAGAGTGGTCGCTCCGCTACCCTTTTGTAGATGGACAAGGTAACTTCGGCTCTGTGGATGGCGACAGTCCTGCCGCCATGCGTTATACCGAAGCGCGTCTCCGTAAAATCACCGAAGAGATGCTTGACGATATCCAAAAAGACACCGTGGATTTTCGCAACAACTTTGATGACTCTTTACAGGAACCTGTTGTGCTCCCCGCCAAAATGCCCGGATTGTTGGTAAACGGCTCTTCCGGCATCGCCGTCGGCATGGCCACTAATATGGCTCCACATAATTTGAATGAAGTGTGCGATGGTATCATTGCCTACATCGACAATAATGAGATTACCATCCCCGAATTGATGCAATATATTAAGGCTCCAGACTTCCCAACCGGCTGCACTATCTATGGTTATGAGGGCGTTAAAAACGCTTTTGAAACGGGACGCGGACGTCTCGTCATGCGCGCCAATGTGAATATTGAGGAAGAAAACGGCAAATCCAAACTGGTAGTAACCTCTCTTCCGTATATGGTCAATCCGTCTGAAATGATCCAACGTACAGTTGAACTTGTAAAAGAAGGTAAAATTGACGGCATCGCCAATATAGAGAACCTTACCAACAAAAGAAACGGCACCCGTATCGTTTATGATCTGAAAAAAGAAGCCATACCGAATGTGGTGCTCAATAAATTGTACCAATACACCGCTTTGCAATCCTCATTCAGCATCAACAATGTGGCTCTGGTCAATGGCCGTCCAATGACGCTGAATCTGAAAGATTTGATTGAAAATTACGTGAAACACCGCCACGAAGTGGTTGTTCGCCGCTGCCAATTCGAACTCAAAAAAGCGCAAGAGCGCATGCATTTGGTGGAAGGCTATTTAAAAGCACTTGACATCATTGATGAAATTATTGCCCTCATCAAATCTTCCCGTACTCCCAATGATGCCATCAACGGATTAATGAGCCAATGGGCATTTTCTGAAATCCAGGCACGCGCCATCGTTGATATGCAACTTCGCCGTCTGACAGGATTGGAAAGAGAAAAGCTCCAAAACGAGTACGATGAACTCGCAAAACAAATCGACTACCTCACAAAAGTATTGGCAGATATCTCTCTGCAAATGCAAATCATCAAAGATGAGTTAACCGAACTGAAACAAAAATATGGAGACGAACGGCGTTCCCACATCGAACTCTCCGCATCAGAATTTAGAATCGAAGATACCATTGCCGACACCGAAGTGGTGATCACCATTTCTCATCTCGGCTATATCAAACGCACCTCCCTTTCCGAATACAAAGCACAAAACAGAGGTGGAAAAGGTTCGAAAGCCAGCGGTTCGCGCGATGATGACTTCATCGAACAACTTTACATTGCCACCAACCACAACTACCTGTTGTTCTTTACGGAAAAAGGCCGTTGCTTCTGGCTTCGCGTATTTGAGATTCCAGAAGGGAACAAGACCTCCAAAGGTCGGGCCATCCCGAATCTCATCAACATTGAGGGAGACGATAAGATTAAAGCGGTTATCAATATTAAAGACTTGACAGACAAGGAATTCATTGAAAATAATTATATCATCTTATGTACAGAAAAGGGTATCATCAAGAAGACCTCTCTTGAAGCATACTCTCGTCCGCGTACCAATGGTATCAATGCTATCATTGTTCGGGAAGATGACCACTTGTTGGAAGCACAACTCACCAATGGAAGCAACGAGATCATGATGGCACTGCATTCAGGAAAAGCCGTACGTTTCAATGAGCAAACGGTTCGTCCGGTAGGCAGAAATGCCTCCGGTGTCCGTGGTATCACATTAGCAGACAAAGATGACTTTGTAGTAGGCATGATCTGTCTGGATAATGCGGAAGCGAACGTGATGGTGGTTTCCGAAAAAGGCTACGGAAAACGCTCATGGCTCAACGACTATAGAATCACCAACAGAGGCGGCAAAGGGGTTAAGACCATCAATATCACCGATAAAACAGGTGGTTTGGTCGCTCTCAAGAAAGTTACCGATGAGGATGATTTGATGATCATCAACCGTTCCGGTATCGCCATCCGCATGCACATCGACCAGTTGCGCGTAATGGGGCGCAACACCCAAGGCGTTCGACTAATCAATTTAAAAGACAATGATTCCATCGCCGCCGTGGCGCAAGTGCCGAAACAAGAAGATGAAGAAGAGATGATTACGAATGACGAGAATATAGAAAACGACACTTCATCAGCCCCAACCAATGAGTAACCTATCCGAAAGGTCTTTGCTCAAACAAAGACCTTTCGATTTTTATATCCAACATCATTTTTCGTCTTTAAAATATAATTCATGAATATCAGTGGAATTATTACGACACTCAACGAGGAAAACAATATCGCTGAAGCTATAAAATCCTTGCAAAGAGTTTGCAATGAAGTAATTGTCGTTGACTCCAACAGTACAGACAGAACCGTTGAGATTGCACGTGATTTGGGGGCCAAAGTATATTTGCAGAGCTACCTTGGAGACGGCATACAAAAAAATGTTTCGCTACAATACGTTACCAATCTATGGGTCATCAGTATTGATGCTGACGAACGCTTAAGCGATGAACTTGTAACATGGATACAGCAAACCGATTTTGAAAACACTCCCTACGATGGCTTTGCCGTGCGCCGCCGCAACTATATTGGCAGCCGGTGGATCAAATGCTGCGACTGGTATCCGGATTATCTTGTACGCATATACCGGCACGACAAACTGCGTTTCCGCGATGTAAAACAACATGCCTTCGTGCCTATGGTTAACACATTGAAAATTAAAGCGGATCTCATTCATTATCGTTATAAGAACTGTGGAGAACTTTTCTCCAAACCAGCACGGAATTATAGTACCAGAGGAGCAAAAATCCTATACTTGCAAGGCAAGAAAGCCCATGCATTTACACCCTTCCTACACGGAACCGCAGCATTTTTCAGCAATTACCTCTTTCGCGGAGGCATTTTGGGTGGCGTGGATGGCTTTACTCTTTCCTTAGCCATTGCCTGCAACAGCTATATGAAATATGCCAAACTTCTTGAATATCAAAGGGATCCACAAGTATTGAAAGCTGAAAATTTTGACAATGTCTGGTGATGTTCCCCTCTCCCAAAAACTTCCAGCTAATACAGAACAGCCCCCACTACCCCACTCAACAAAATCAGCAAAATGGGACTCAACTTGAATTTCAAGGAGGCAATAAAAACGGTCAGACAAATAACAACACTTATCCATAATTGACGATTCTCTACCGACCAATTGCCAAAATTTTCCGGCGTGATGAGTACCAATGCCGCCGCCGCAATCAACCCCACCACAACCAATCGCAATAGGCCGATAACACTTGTTACCTTGCTGTTGGCTCTGTATTTCAAAAAAAATCTACTGATAATCATCATTAAAACAAACGGTAGCAAGATTACCGCAAAAGAGGCAAGTATCGCACTTGCAATGCCCACCCACTCCGCATAACCGGCATTCACCGCCACCGTATAACCGGAATAGGTCGCCACATTGATACCCACCGGTCCAGGAGTCATCTGACTCGTAGCAACAATATCCGTAAACTCTTGCGCCGTCAGCCAGGCATTTTCCTCCACCACTTCGTGCTGAATAAGCGCAATCATAGAATAACCTCCGCCAAAACAAACAATTCCTATCTTACAAAACGTATAAAAAAGTTTCCAAAAAATCATTCTTCCACCTCCTTTCTATCCTGCAAACAACCATAAATGTAACCACACACTATCGCTACAACAATTATCCAAACAGGAGAAACACCCCACATATAAATCAATAATGCTGAAACAACTGGAATCCATGCATTCTTCCATGATATTTGAGCAGTTTTTGACAATTTGAAAACCGGTGCGGCAATCAAAGCAACCACTGCAGGACGTATGCCTTTAAAACAACGTTCCACCCATATATTTTCTTTCCAGTAGCGGAAACCTGTTGCCAATAACAATATGATGAGAATCGGGACTGCAATATTTCCCATAACCGACACCACTGCACCCCGGAAACCCCGCAGACGATACCCAATATTGGTAGCCATATTCACAGCAAATACCCCTGGCAACGCTTGCGACAAAGATAATATATCCAGAAAATCCGTTTTCGCCAGCCAACCTCTACGATCCACCAACTCCTTTTCCATCAATGGAATCATGGCATAACCTCCGCCTATAGTGAAGGTTCCTATTTTAAAAAATGACCAAAAAAGCTGGAAATATGGTATTTTCATAGATTACGCTTGCCAACGCTGCCTCGCAACTTCAAAAAGCAAAATTCCCGTCGCTACCGAAACATTGAGTGAACGAATGGTCCCCACCATAGGGATTCGCACCGAACCGTTGCATTTGCGCAGATAGTCCCAGGCAATTCCCTCATACTCATTTCCCATAATCAGACAGACGGGTTTGGTATAATCCCGCTCGTAATATATATGCGATGCCTTTTCCGTAACGCCCACCACTTCAATACCAGACTCCTGCAGAAAATCAATCACTTCAACCAAATTGGAGTGACGGCAGATGGGCACTTTGTGCAAGGCACCTGCAGAGCTTTTCACGGCATCTTCGTTCAACTGGGCACCTCCTTTCAATGGAAGAATTACGGCATCCACCCCCGCGCACTCAGCCGAGCGCACAATGGCCCCAATGTTCCGCACATCTGTTATCTTGTCCAATATCAATAAAAAAGGAGTCCGCCCCTGCTCATACAAATAGGGAACAATCTGGAAAATGTCGTCGTACTCAATCGCCGAAATCATCGCCACCACCCCTTGGTGATTCCCCCGCGTAAAACGATTCAACTTCTCAACAGGGACGTATTGGAATGGCACTTTGTGCTGGCGAACCTCAAAAAACAGTTCTTTAAACAAAGTACCACTCAAACCTTTTTGCAGGAAAATCTTGTCAATCGTCTTTCCGCTCTCTAAAGCTTCCATCACAGGACGAATCCCATAAATAATAGACTCCTGATTATTTTGTTTTTCTTGATTCATTGACACTTTTTTACGTTTCTACTCACTCAATACCCAGGCGCCCTTGATAGTAGAAGCAAACGCTTCCGCCTCCCCTTCCGAGCCAAACACTTTCAAACATATACGCAAACGCGAGGTCTTATCCGACTGATGCAGGATGAATGGCTCGTATTGAGCAAAATGATGATTTTTAATATGACGCACACAATCCGATTCATTCAAGAAGCTTCCATGTACCACATAATACCTACCAGATTGAAAATCAATATGTTGTAAGTTATTTATATCAAATGGAGGGCGTTCAACTTCGATAGGGGTTTCTTCTTCAGGATCCATCTCCGCCAGCATGGTATCCATAACAACCGTCGTATCTGTCGCCGCTACTTCGTTCATTTCCACACCCACTGGTTCTCCTACCACTACCTCTGAAACTTTTTGAGGGATGCAGTAACGATTATACAATTCAATTATCTGGTTTTTAAATAGATATGCAAGACATCCTATAACCAATAAAACAAAGATAATGATCACCCACATCCAACTTTTCTTTCTTTCCTCTTTCTCTACCTCGTCAACTTCGGGTTCAGGTGCCGGCATGGATTCCTCTTCAAGTGCTGCCACTGGGGCAGGTTCGGGAGATTCTACAGGCTCAGGTTCGACTGCCGATACTGGTTCAGGTTCAGGTTCAGATGCCGACATGGGGGCCTCTTCAAGTGCTGCCACTGGGGCAGGTT
>JAEEGL011427854.1_pt1 | contig 15152 bp, 9 predicted proteins | sample 9134231 | NCBI WGS metagenome assembly JAEEGL01 (sample SAMN16246548, study PRJNA631951) | gut metagenome | biome: gut microbiome; feature: rumen; material: fiber-attached | host: Bos | place: Iran: Karaj | collected 2018-10 | reverse complement strand
TTTATGGGCAAGTGAAGAAATAAATAAAAAAGGAAGAGAATATTGGCAAAATGTAATTAATATAGCTACACATAATAATTTAGATAGAATTGTACGTTGTTGTCAAATTATGGGAAGAACTGATAAAGATACTTTAACTGCTGCTCAAATTATGTATCCTTGTATGCAATGTACTGATATTTTTTTCCTTGGTGCTGATATTACTTCTTTAGGAATGGATCAAAGGAAAGTTAATATGCTTGCTAGAGAATATTGTGATGAAGTTCATATTAAAAATAAACCTATTATTGTAAGTCATCATATGTTAAAAGGTTTGTTAAAAGATGCTCCTAAAATGAGTAAAAGTATGCCTGAAACTGCTATTTTTGTTGAAGATACTAAAGAAGATGTTGATAGGAAAATTAAAAAAGGATATTGTCCTGAGAAAGATATTGAAAATAATCCTATTTTTGATTATATTATATATATTTTATTTCCTAAATTTGGGAAATTTGAATTGTTTAGAGATGAAAAGAATGGGGGGAATAAAGTTTATAATACTCTTGATGAATTAAAAAAAGATTATTTAGATGGAAATGTTCATCCTGGGGATTTAAAACCTTCTGTTGCTAAAGCTATTAATGCTATTTTGGATCCTATTAGATTACATTTTCAAAATGATCCTGATGCTAAAAAAGTACTTGAATTAGTTAGAAGTTATCAAATTACTCGTTAAAGATATTTTATAGATAATAAATTATAATTAATTATTAAATTTTTCATATAATTTATTCTTTTTTTTTGAAATAATTTAATCTATTAAATTAAATATAATGATTAAATTTTTTAATTTTTAAAAAAATTTAATTTTTTTTAAATAATTTATTGATTTTTATTTATGAGTAGAGGATGCTGCTTTAAATGTTTATGGAATATTTTTTGTTGTGGTTGTTGTAGAAAAACATCTCTTCAAATAATAGATGAATCAACACGTTTATTACCAAAAAGAGAAGCCACTCGAAGTTTAATAGAAAAAACACAAATAAATTGTTTTGGAGCAGTTCCTTTTAATTCAAGACAAATAAATGGAAAAGTAAAGAAAATTGTATGTGGATTAAGTCATTGTTTATTATTAATAAAAGAAAATAATATTAAAAATTTATATGGTTTTGGTTTAAATGATGAAGGACAATTAGGTTTAGAAATTAAAAATGCTTCTCAAGATAATCAAGATACATATTATAAAATAAATATTCCTCAAAATATTATTCATATTCAAAATTATGAAATAATTGATATTGCGGCAGGAGATAATTTTTCTCTTATTTTAATAAGAGATAATCAAGGAAATAATAATAATAATATAAATGAAAATAATTTGATTATGAATGAAGAAATTGAAAATGAAAATAATTCAAATTATCATTTAATTAAATTTGGTATTGATGAAAATGAAAAATATCGTTTTGGTATATTACCAAAAAAAACTTATATTAAAGAAATACAATTACCAGAAAAAAATATGGAAATAAAACACATTTATGCATTTGGAAAAAGAATAATACTTCAAAAAAGAACTAATGATAATAAAGAATTTATATATATGGGAGGAATGGATTTTTCTGGTTTTGAATTAGATGATTTTCAAATATTAAAATTTAATGAAGAATTATTTTTAAATAAAAAAATAAAAAATTTATGTTTAGGAACAAATCATTGTATAATATTAGATGAAGAAAATAATTTATATGGAATAGGTGATAATACTTATGGTGAATTAGGAGTATCAAAAGTGAATGTAGATTCATTTTCATTATTAGATAAAGATTTATTATCAAAAATTTGGTTTCAAAATGCAGATAAAAGTAAATTTTCAAATAAAAATGAATTTCAAATAAAAAAAGTTGTTTGTGGCTCAAGACATACTTTAATTTTATCAAGTGATGGAAAAATAATTTGTTTAGGTGATAATAGTGAAAATCAATGTTATGGTTTAGAAACAAGATTACAAAAACCTATTAAATTAGAATTAGGAATTGAAAAAGAAATTGTTGATGTTTATTCTGGTTATACTCATAATTTAATTATATTAAAAAATGGAGATAAAGAAGAAATTTTAACTTGGGGTGATGCATCTATGGGAAAATTAGGTTATAATGAAGATCATTTATCACAAAGTAATCCTAAAGAAATTTTAGCTTTGAAAGAAAAGTGTGTTAATTATGTTTGTTTAGGTTTTCAAATGAGTGTTATTGTTACTGGAAGTAATAAAAATGCTTTGTTTAAAAAATAATTTTGTTATTTTATTATTTTAAATATTTAAACTATTTAAAGTAAAGTATTTTATTTTATTTTTTTTTTTTAATTTTTTTTTTGGATTATTTATTATTGATTAATTTAAATATAGTATATTTAATTAATTAAAAAAAAAAATGAGTATTAAGTTTATTAGAGAAATTAAAGAGAAAAATTGGGATTTTTATCCTGAGGATGATTATAGAAATATAAATAAGCCAATTATTCAAAATTATTTTCGTGGAGATTATAAAATGGAAAAAGATAAATTTTCAATGTTTTGTTCTCCAAGAGTTACTGAGTCAGAAACAAAAAAAAAACCGAAACTTTTAACAAATGGATTACCATCTGTATTTAATTACCAGTAAATTTAAATTTTGGTTATATAATTTATTTAGAGAAAATAATAAACTTCTGCCTGAAAATTTATTCGAAAAAAGATTTAATAAAACATTAAAAGAAAAAAAAAATTTCCAAAATTCAAATGAAGAAAATTCATTAAATATAAAAACTGAAGAGAATAATTATACAGTTAAATTAAGTTTAACAAAACCTTTTCATATATCTGGAAATTCTAAAATAAGACCTCAAAGTAATTATATTGAAAGTAGTGCTAGAAATATAAAAAATAATACAATTGAAAATTCACATAAAAAAGAACTCACTATACCCGAAAATAATAATGTTTCTTATAGTAGAACTTATTCAAATTATAATATGAATGTTCCTTTTATTCAAAGTAATGAATATAATAATATATGTAAAAATAACTATGATTTTAATATGGATAATGGAATTATTTATAAAATAAAAAATGGATATAAATATTTTATTTATATACCTACTTTTGATTTGTTTATGATTAAAAATATTAAAAGTCCTTATTATCAAGATTTAATAGAAAAAATTAATGAATGGAATAATTTAAATAACAATGAAAATTATTTGAAAATATATAAAACAATTGAAAATAAGGATAAAGGTTTTATATCTATAATAATAGAACAACCTTTAGGTTATACTTTAAATGATATAATAAATTCAACTGGATTTTTTGATAATGAAATGATGAAAAAAATTATTGATAAAATTATTTCAAATATTAAAAATGAAATGAATGAAATTAATAATGAATTTTGTTCATGTGATATAATATTAGATATGAATCATAAATTTAAATTTATTCCTCCTTTAATTAGAAATATTCATTCATCTCATAAATTATGTAATTGTAAAATTACTCTTTTGAAATTATCAAAAATTTTTAATATTAAAATTAATCCATTTTTCTGTTTAGGAATGATTATTATTAAAATGATTTCTGGAAATATGAAATTATCTTCCTTTAAATTTTTATTTTTAAATTATGAAAAAATCAAAAATGAATCTCAATGTTGTTTATTACATAATTTATTATATATTGAAAATAAATTTATGGATAAAAATGAATTTCTTTTGAAAGATTTATTAAAATTATATCCAAAGGATTTAATTAATTTTCTTTGTTTATGTACTTCTTTTCAAAAAATGTCTATTAAAAATATTATAAATCATAATTGGCTTATTGAAAAAGAGAATATATGTCAAAGAATTTTACTTAGTTTTGGTGAAATATTAAAAATAGTTAAAAGTAATTATTCAGAAAATATTTTCAAATCTTTTGATGACTTTTATAATAATTTTGAATTTATTTATAAAAATTTAAACCATAAATTTACTCAAAATTTCAAAGAAAAATTGATAAAAAAAAAAAATGAAATTTTGTTTTTAAGTAAATGTTATGATATCGAAAAAGAAGTATCTATTTCAAAATTTATTAATATTTCACAAAAATAATAATTTTTTATTTCTTTTATTTTTATAAACAAAGAAATTTCTTATTGCATTTTTATATTAATTTTTTGCAAAATAATTATAAATTACTTAACAAAATTTTATATAAAGTATACTTGATATAATGAATAATTTTAATTACTTAATATATATATAATATAATAGCAATTTATTATAAATTTTTTAAAAAAAAATAAATTATTTTTTTTTATCTATATATTTTAATTATTACTTTTAATAAATTAAAATTATTTGCACTAAAATTTATTCATATTTATTAATTACAAAAAAATGAAATTTTTAATTTTCATAAAATTTACTACTATTGATGCATTCAAAAATTAAAAATAATATATATTTATGAATAAACTTATTTAAATAACTTTTTTTAATTTTCAATCTTAGAAGCAACATAAATTAAAAGAATTATTACTATAAATATAATAATTCCTACTAAAAAAATTTTAAATTTTTTATTATTGCATAAATTTTGATAAGATATTTTTTTATTGTTATTTTTAAATATATAAGAAGAATTTACAAAATCATCATCCTTTGATTCTGATTTATTTAAATTTTCTATATTAACACTAATATCTTTAATGCCATTATTTTCAAGTTTGTTATTTTCTCTTAATTCACTTTCAATTATATCTACTTTTGAATTTGAACTTCTATTAGAAAATATTAATGGATTTTTATTAAATTCATTAAAAACTTTTTTTAATTCATTTTTACCTACATCATTTAAAGTATTAGTTTTATCATTTATTAATAAGTAAATATTATTATTTTCTACTTCATCTATAAATGCAAAAGCTAAATTTTCATCTGTAGATTTTGAAGTTATAATTAAATAAAAAATATCAGTATTTTTAATTGTAAAATAACAGATTTCTTTATCTATTATTTTTTTTTGTTGTATACTTCCATTTATTTCATTTGTTAATATAATACTATCAAAAATTGCTTTTGCTTTTTTATGATAATTTTGTATTTCTTTATCTTTTTTAAAAGGATATGTACCTACTATTACTTTTTTATCAATATTTCCAATAAAAATATATTTGATATAATTCATTTTTCTTTGTTAAATATTTAAATCTGATTTTTATTGTCTTATAAATTAATTTATTTATATTTTTAAATTAATTAAATTAATTAAATTGAATTTAATATTAGATTTAAATCTTATATAATTAATTTATAAAAAATATAATTCTTTTTTAAAAAAAATATATTTTTATTTTCAATATAATATTTATTATTCAATTAAACAATTTTAATCTATTTTTTATTTTACCCTTAATTATTATCACTCTTTTTAAGAACATAAATGGTTCTATAAAATATTTTTTTGGAATTAGGAGGTAATATGCATTGTTTTTCAATTTTAAAATTATAAACTTTTTGTAAATAAGAAATAAAAAACTGAGGATAAAATTCAATTTTTTTCAAATTATTTTTCAAAATAAGATGTTTTTTAGAATCTTTTTTATATTTTGAAAATTCAGCAATATCAAATAAAAATAATCCATTATTTTTTAATTGTTTATAAACATTATAAAATAAAACTTTTACCCCTGTATCACCATATTTTAAATGAATCCATTTAATTGTATCTAAACAAATTATAGTATCAAATTTATTTATATCTTTTTCCTCAGTAAAAATTTGTTCAACATAATTTTGTTGTTTAAAAAAAATATTCTTATCATCATAACTATTAATTTTTGATTGATTATAATTACCTAAAGTATTATCTTTTAAATTTAATCTAAAACTCAAAGGTAATTCTTTCATTTGTTTAATAATATTTTTAGTTTCTTCATTTATTCTCATTTCATTATTAATAAATATAAATTGATCTAAAGTTCCTTTTTGAATATTAATTTGTTTTCCACCTTCATTATAAAATTTAGAACAAATTGAATTTCTCATAAATTGTTTTGAATTTTGTAAAGCAGCTTTAATTAATTTATAATCAATATCAATTCCTATTATCATTTTTGGTTTATATTCTTGTGCCAATCTCATTGTTAATGTTCCAATATTACATCCAATATCTAAACAAATTTTATCTTTAAACCAAGTTGATGAGATTTGATTTTCTATATTTTCCTTAAAATTTTCAAGATATCTATTATAATAGAAATTACTATAATTTCCAAAAATATAATTTTTATCTTTTAAGAGACTATCTAATTTTTCATCTTTTATATTGTCAAAATATTCTTTATTTTCTTTTAAAAATTCATATTCTTCTTCTTTTGTTGGGTAATTTAATAATTGTTTTGGAAGTTCTTTTTGCTTTTCTTGACGATTTCTTTTTTTTTTAATAAATGTTTTATTATTTTGTTTTGAAGTATTTATATTTTCTTTACTCATTTTAATTTTTATTAATTTTTAGAAAGCAATTATTAAAAAATTTAATTAAAAAAATAAATCTTTATAAATAATTTTAATTTAATTATTTTTTTAATATTAGAAAAATTAAATGAATTTATCATTTAGATTATTTTGGTATTTAACAGTTTCTATAATAGGTGTAATTGCTTTAATTTTCAAAATAACAATTGAAAAAATAGGATATGATTTAAAAAATTTTGAATATGTTTTTCTTGTTGGAACAATTACATATACTTTATTTATGCATGTTAATTCAATATTATTAGCAAATACAAAGTCTGAAAATGAGTTAAATAAAAAAGCAAAAGCTTCAAATTTTTTTAGAGATACAGTATTTAAATTTCTTTTTGTTTTTATTATTGGTATTCTTTTTTTAAATCAAATACTTAATGATTTAGATACGAATTTTAAAACTAGTCCTTTTCAAAAAGATTCTTTAACTTGGCAAAAAAGACTATATGGAATTTATTTATATTATTGTTTACCATTATTTTATTTATTTGATTTATATTTTATATCAAGAAAAAGATGTCCAAATCCTATAATAGATGTTATGATTATTTTTATAATTTGTCTTGTTAATTTCCTTCTTGATTATCAAAATACTTCTTTATTTCCTAATCTTGGGTCAAATATAAGAAAATTTATTTTTAGTTTTAATGCCTATATTATTTATGATTATTGCTTATATAAAAAGAATGGAGGGGCTGCAAATTTTACTCTATTATATGCAAATTAATTAAAATTCAACAACATTTTATTTTTTATTATTGTTTTTAAAAATTAAAATTTTTATTAAATGAATATTTAAATAAATTTAAATATGGCTTATTCAGATCAAAAAAATAACATTATTAATATAATTAAACTTCCATTAAGAAAAATAATAAATGATAATCAAATAAAAACAGAACGACAAAATAAATTTATGTTATCAGAAAAAAAAAATAAAAAAAGAATATCACTTAAATTAAATACATCATATCATGAATTAATAAATCAATATTCAAAAAGTAAAGATAGATATAATTCAGTATATCAAAAAAGAAAAAAAGGTCCAACAACATTTTTAGAAAAAATATATATTAAATATCAAAAAGTGATGGAAAAATATTTTAAAGATTCTCAAAATAAAAAAGGTTTACGTTTAGAAGGAAATAAAAAATATGAAAAAGAACCAATTGAAAATTTTATAAATGAAATTGATTCATATATGGAACATATACAAAATAAATTACAAGAAAATAATTTATTTTATTTATATCCAAATGATGATAATAAATTAAGTGAAAAATTGAGATTAACTCCTATTCCAAATAGAAATAGAATTTTAATGAATACATTTAAAGAAAAAGAAGATTTATCAAATGCAGAAAGAAGTGCTGTATTATTAAGAAGAGTTGAGTATACTCATGGTTTAACTACAAGAGAAGGGAAAAATGAATTTAAAAAATATTTAAAAAGGGAAAGAGAGAAAATATTTTTTATTTTAAAAGAAGCAATTTTAACAATTGAAAATTGGTGGATTAAAAAAAAAGGATTAGAAGGAAAACCAAGAAAAAAAAGAATATTATTAAATAATATTAGTAATAATGATTTGAAAGATGAAAGATTGAAAAATATTAATTTATTCTGTAAACAAATGGAAAATTTTTATTATATGAAAAGAAATAAAAAAGAGAGAAAAAAATTATATGTTAAATTTTTTAAAAAATTAAGAGAAATGAAAGTGAGTAAAGAAAATAATAAAAATGATTCTTCTGTTAAAAGTCCAAAAATAAATAAAAAATCTGATGAATTTAATAACATAAAAAAAATAAATAAAAATAGAAGTAATGAAAATACAAATATTATAAATTTAATAAAAGATGATTATTATTATTATTCAACAGAAAATAAAAGACCTAATAATAATGAAATAAAAAATCAAAATAGATTAAAATATAAGTCTCCTATTTATGGAATGAATAATTTAAATAAAAAAGAAAATGAATTAAAAAACAAATTTGATATTATCATAATTAATGATAAAGACAATGATAAAGATAAAGAAAAAGACATAGAAAAAAAAGGACAAAAAATATCATTAATAAACAAATCAAAAAAATCTATTCCTCATGGAAAAATAAAAAATTACACTATTATTCCTTCAAATAATAAAACATCTAGGAATAATAATAGTAATAATATATTAAGTCCTCAATTATCTCTAAATGAAAATAAAAATAATATAAAAGGAAAAGATATAAATGAAAAATATAAATTTATTCTTGAAAAAAGTAAGAATATAAAAAATGATAATCAAATAAAAAAAAATAAAAGATTTTGTCATAGGAATAATGAAAGAATTTCATATCAATTTAAAGATGTTAATGAATTAATTAAAAAAGGAAATTTTTATAGTAAAGATAATATAGTTCAAACAGAACAAGCTCAAATGAAAAAAGTAGAAAATTTGAAAAAAAAATTTACAAAAAGAGAAAAGAATAAGGAATTATTTTATAATGGAAAAAAAAAGAATAATGAATCTAATGAAAATTATAAATTAATATCTCAAAATAATATAAAAAGTCCACAATCTCTGAGAAGTGTAAAAGTGTTACATGAAGATATATCACAAGATAATAAAGAAAGAAAATTTAAAACAAAAATATTTGTTACTGATTTAAAGATTAATAAAAGTAATTCAAAAAAAAAAATTAAAAAAAGTTGTTCAGTATTACAAATTTCAAATACAGAAAGTAATTTAGGTGGTTCATTATTTGTAAAAAAATCTTCTTCTAAAAAATCTAATAAGAATGAAGATTCATTTAGAAATAATTCATTTGAAAAAAAAATAAATATAAATACGGGAATTGAATCTCAAAATATAAATAATGTGAATAATTCAGAAGTTCAAAAACTAAAAGATTTAATTGATGAAAAATCTATTTCAATATCAATAGTTAATAATAAATTATATGATAAAAAAGAAAATAAAATAGAAATACAAAAAGAAATTCAAAATAATAAAATATTAGAAGTAATTAATAATAATAATCCAATAAATAATAATAATATATATATTCCTACTAGTGATGAATTAATTGAGAAAACAAAAATAAATTCTTCAATTAGTAATAATCAAATAGAAAATAATACAAATGATTTAGTACAAATAAATTCAATCAGTCCTAAAAAGAATATTGTAATTTATAAAAGTAATACTTATCCTGATAAAAATTTGGAAATAAAAAATTATAATAATGTTAAAAGTTCTAATAATACTATTATTTCATTTATTTCAGGAGTGAAAGATAACAAATCAAATGATTCAAATAATTTAATAAATAATTCTCAAACTTTTAATAATAATTCAAAAATAAATTTGATAAATGTTAATGAAGAAGATAATTATCAAGAATTTGATTCAAAAAATATAAATAATAATAATATAGAATATTCAAATTCAAAAAAACATGAAAATGATTTATCATATTTAAATGATGAAGAGAAGAAAAATGAAAATATTAAGGAAAATAATAATAATAAAGAAAATATCAATAATTTATCTATCAATAATATTAAAAAAGAAAATTCAAAAATAAATAAAGATGAAAATACAAATAATAAAAATCCTAATTTAAAAAAGTTTTTAAAAAGAAATAAAATAGAAAAAGAAATAGATAATCCAATAAATAAAAATGAAGATAAGAATAATAATATAATTACATTTAGTAATTCTCAAAATTCAGAAGAAAATAATTTAAAGACTGATAAAAAAAACACAGAAAGTTTTATAAGTATTGGAGTAAATACATCTCAAAAATTAGACATAAGTAAAATAGATTTTGAAAAAATAAATAATGAAAGTGAACTATCAGATAATTATGACATGCCAACAAATTTAATACCAAAAAATCCTGAATTTGTAAATGAAAATGAATTATTTAATAACATTAATAATACAAAATTACCAAATAATGAAAAAATAAAAGAAAATGAACAATACTCACATCAAAAATTGTCATATTTATTATCAAATAAGAAAAAAGATGAGAATAATAATTTTAATAGTGATATTGATGATGATGATTTAAATATTCCTCAAATTTTAGTATATGAAGAATATTCAAATAGAATTGTCAAAGAAAAACCAAATAATATAAATAATAATAAAAATATTATTTCTGCTGGTGGAAATTATTTTAATTCAAAAAATAGTTTTTCATTTGATAATTCAAATCCCTTTAAACATGAAAATAATTATAGTTTAAAATCATATATAAAAGAAGACAATTCAACTAATTTAAAAACAGTAAAAAATAATTCTATTTTTTTATCTAATTCAAATAAATTAAATAAAGTAAATTTAAATGATATTTCTGATGATTGTAAATTAAACAATTCAAGATTTGCTGATAATAAATTAATATTAGAAAATAATTCATTCTTGACAATTTGTCAAAAAATTCCAAATTCTCAATTAACTATAGAAGAAAAAATTGAAAAAATGATTTTTTTAATTTTAATATCATTTAAACAACAATTTTTTAGTAGATTAGTTTTAAATTATTTAAACAAAAATAAAATTAATATGCAAGATGAAGAATTAATTGCTTTATTAAAACTCGGTAAAAGCAATACATATGAAAAAATATTAAATAATAGTTTAAAATTAAATTTAACTCATGTGGATTATCAAAATAAAGAAATTTCATTTAAAGATTGGGTTAAAAAGTTTATAAAAAATAAAAATGATTTTAAAAATGAAAATGAATTAAAAGAACAATATAAAATATTTTTGAAAGTTCAAAAAATTTTACATAAAAAAGAAGAAAGTGAAAATTTTGATAATGATATATTAAAAAATATCCCAAATAATATAAATAAAGAATCTAATGAAATAATTGAATCAGTTTTTGAGGAAAGAAAAACATTTTTCTCAAAATTTGAAAATTCTATTAATTTAAAGAAAAAATTAAACACAAACAATAATTCATTTGGCACAAAAAATCATTTAAAATTACAAAAAAAGAAATTAAAAGAAAATATACAAATTCCAAATAGAATTAAAAGAGATATATCAAAAGATATTATAATTCCAAATGATATAAATATATCATACAATTTAATAAAAAGAAATAAATATAATCAAGATTTTGATATACTTAGAGAATTTAATGATGACCCAGAAAAATTTTAAATATATAATTTTGTATTTATTTTTTTTTTGTGAATATTTCATATATTTTTTCTATTAATTAAAATTAATTAAAATAATAATAATATTTTAATTAACATCCTTTAATAAAAAATAATAAAAAAATGAAATCAAAACAAATAATATTCCTTTTTTTAATAATCCAAATATTTACAATCCCAAAAAATTTTTTTCCATTATTTCTCAAATATAAAACTCAAACATCAGATAAATGTGTTAAATTTTCCTGTAAAGAAAATTCAAAATATTGTGCTGAATCATCAGGAAAAGATTTAAAAGCAATATTAAGTCCAATATGTAAATTAAATAAAGAATATTGTTCATTAGGCGATGATCCAAATATAATATTTTACAATAAAAAACCATTAAAAGCAAAATGTGAAAATTACATAATTAAAACAAATATAATAAGATATCCAGGTGAAGATTGTGAAGAAAATACTGATTGTTCATCTAATAAATGTGAAAATAAAATTTGTTCAGGTATAAATTTAAATAATAAATGTAATAGTACAGATCAATGTTTAAAAGGTTTATTTTGTTCAAGTAAAACAAATAGATGTGAATATCAAAGAAATATATTTGAATCTTGTGATAATTCATTTGATTGTCAAAATAATTTATTATGTTATAATGGTTTATGTCAAGATGTTTTATATAAATTTGACATTGGAACTAAAATAAAAGATGATTCAGTTTCTGCTGAATTTTATTGTAAATATGGATTTGCTATTAATGGAATTTGTGCAAAGAATAAATATTTAGAACAATCAAAAATTGAAGATAAGTTTATTAAATGTAATTCTAATTCTTATTGTAAATATAGAATTTATCCTGAAAATTTAGGAATTATTGAAAAAAATTGTGAATGTGGTTATAATAGTAATGGAGATAGTTATTGTCCTTTAGATATTGATTCAAATGAAATTGGTTGGGAAAATTATTATAAAATTTTAAAATTTAAATTTACTAATGATTGTCATTCTTTTTCTAGATTTAAATGTTATAAGAATGATATTGAACTTTTAAAAATGATAAAAGAAATTGAAGATGAGTTAAAATTTGGACATAGGTTTTATAAAAGTGTTGATTGTGCTAAAAAAGTTTTTAATGAAATAAATTAATATTATAAGAGTTTATTGGGTATTATTTTTTATTTATTTTTTATATATATTTCTTATTATGAAAAATTTATTATAAAGGTAAATTTTATTATAATTCAAATCAAAATTAAATTATTTTTTTTTATTATATTTTTGATTATTTATATTTTTTCATTTCTTTTTTTATAATGGATAATAAATTTACTTTAAATAGGAAATTATTTAAAAATAATAATGAAAAATTGACACAAAAGGAATATATTGAATTATTACGAAATTATAATTATTATACATCAAAGAAAAAAAACAATGAAGATTTAAAAAATCAAAATAATAAAACAGAAATAAGTCCAAATATAACTCAAAGAAATCAATTTTTAAAACAATCAAATAGTACAATAAATATAAATGAGAAAACAGAAAAAAATGAAAAAAGTGAAAGGGAAATAATAAGTTCAAAAACACCAGAAAGAATAATAATATTAAGTAAAAGAAATCAACAAAATACACTTAAAAATGTCTTTAAACATTATCGTTCACCTCCTATAATTTATCAACCAGAGAATGGAGATAATTTAATAAAGAGAAAATTAGAAAAAAATAATGTAATAAAAAAAGAAAAAGATGAAATGAGTACATTATCAACATCAAATATATCAACTCCAGTTAAAAATGAAGATAAAAAATATAATAAATTTACTAATACAAAAACAAATAATTTTGTAAAATATCAAAGAAATATAATTGGAAAAGCTTCAATTACTCCTGATAGAACTTTAAATTATAAAAGTAATTTTACTCAAAGAGAAACTCTTTCAACTTCAGTTGATAATAAAAGAAATGGAAAAGGAAATAATATTATTAATCATGAAAAAGAATATCAAACTTTAAATCTTGAAGATTTAATTATGATTGAAGATAAATTTAATAATATAGTTAAAAATGTTTATAATAAAAATTTCCAAGTTGTTTCGAAAATTTGTTATGAATGGTGGAATTTTTATTTTAATTGTAGTTTAAAAGGTAGTTGTGAATATTTTTTTAATAATAATCAAATTAAAAATATAATTTTTAGTCAAAATTCTTTATTATTAATTAGTATTATGATAGTTTATGATTTATCATATAAAGATATTTATTTTTATAAATGTTATGAAATTATGAAAAATATTTTATTTTTAAATCATCAAAACTTTTTAATTATATGTCAATATCTTCTTTCTAGAATAAGAAAAGAATATTTAAAATTAAGTTGGGTTGACTTATTAAAAACAATAATTCAAAAGAGATTAAATAATAATAATAATGTGTCAATAGTAGAAATAGAAAAGAATTTAATTCAATTAAATAAATTAATAAAAATACTTCATCAAACATTAAATTCTCAAAATCAAATAATAAATCCAAAAATAATAGAAATATTTAACAATTATAATTCGATATCATCAAATATAATAAATAAAATATTTATGATAAATATACTTCATATAGATAATGAATCAGGATCACTTCTTTTTTCAAATTTAAGAGACAGTATTCCAAAAACATATAATAATTATATAATAAAAAATCCACCTTTAAAGCCTTTAACTCTTGTTTTAGATTTAGATGAAACATTAATGTCTTTTGTATATACAAGAGAAAAAACTGGACAAGGACTTTTAAGAATGAGACCTTATTTATATAATTTTTTAAATTCGGTAAAAGAATATTATGAACTTATTATATTTACTGCATCAACACAAAATTATGCTGATTCTATTTTAGATGCAATTGAAGAATTTAAAGGACAATTTTTTAGTTATAGATTATATAGAAATCATTGTTCTATTTTGAATAATGATTTTGTTAAAGATATTAGCTTAATTGGAAGAGATTTATCTAAAACTATTATTGTTGATAATATGCAACAAAATTTTAAATTACAAAAAGAAAATGGAATTTTAATTTCTTCATTTTGGGGAGAAGATGTTAATGATAAAGCTCTTTTACAATTAAGGAGAATTTTAGTTGGTTTTGGTAATGAAATGAGAAGTGTTAAATATAATTGTGATATTAGACAATTAATTTCAAAGTATAAAGATGATATTGTTAAAAATGTTTCTATGGGTTAAATTTTATATAATTTTTTTTTGTTTATTAAAAAAATAATTAAGAGTTATATAATTACTTACTTTTTTTCATTATCGGATTTCTTTTTTTAAATAACTTCAAATAATTTTTATAAATTCTAAATTCTTTGTATGATTTAACTTTTTTCTATTCTAATTTCCAGAATGAAAATATAAAATATCATAATAATTAATTAATTATAAATCTCTTTTAATTAA
>JAEEGL010977236.1_pt1 | contig 15152 bp, 13 predicted proteins | sample 9134231 | NCBI WGS metagenome assembly JAEEGL01 (sample SAMN16246548, study PRJNA631951) | gut metagenome | biome: gut microbiome; feature: rumen; material: fiber-attached | host: Bos | place: Iran: Karaj | collected 2018-10 | reverse complement strand
TTGGCAATTCCATTATACCATATATGGTGAGGAGTTATCTATTATTTTGCAAGAAAAAATGCCGTATTTATGCGGCTTGTGGCGTTTCGCAAACGCCTATATTCAAACAAAATAAAAAGAGGAGGACAAAACCATGAAAAGAATATTATTTATTTTTTCAATGATAGTTCTATGCCTCTTATTTGTTTACGGTAATGTCACCACCCATGGAGCAGAAAAAGCGGGGATAAGTGTAACCATGTTTGATATTGGTCAGGGGGATTCATTCCTTATCCGCGTAAATGGGAAAACAATTATGGTGGATACCGGTGAAAAAAATTTTTATGGATTTCTCCAACAACAGCTTGATCATCTTGGAGTAGATAAAGTAGATACCCTTATTATTTCTCATATGGATACTGACCATATGGGATCAGCACAGTTACTGATTCAAGACTATGATGTTTCAAAAGTATTGATGCCAAAAACACCTGGTAACTCAAACGATTATTACAAACTTATGAACTATCTTGATAAAAGTAAGATAGAAACTGTATATGTAAAAACCGGGGACAAGTATTCATTTGGGAAGAAATGCACAATTAGGATTCTAGGGGCCGATATGGGTGAGGATACAAACGACTCTAGTATTGTAATGAGACTGAAGTATTACAAAAATACGTTTCTATTTACAGGTGATGCTTCGGCAGTAGTACTCAATAAGATAATGGACGAAGGAAAAAACATAAAGGCCGATGTAATAAAAATACCTCATCATGGCAGTGACTCCTCAAGCCCTATACTTTTCCTAAAAAATACAGAATCTGAGTTCGCATTGATAAGCGTGGGAAGAGAAAATTCATATGGACATCCGACAGATAATGTCATTAGGCGTTTAGAGAAGTTCGATTCCAAAGTATTGAGAACAGATAAAGATGGAACCGTTACCATCTTTGGCGATGGAAAAGATCTAAAATATGAATGTGAACAGATTATTGATTGGGGTATAGAAAAAAAAGTAAAAACAATAAGTGGTAATACAATAGGTAATATAAACTCAAAAGTTTACCATAATCCAAACTGTTCCTCTTTACCCATGGAAAAGAATAGGATATATTTTGAATCTCCAGAAGACGCAGAAAAAGCTGGATATAGAAAATGTGGAAGATGTGGTGGTTAATAGGAAGAGGCGGTAACTACTTGAATCTACTCCGAATGATCTTCTTGAGGTTTCTTTTGATGAAACTTAATGATTAATTTTTTATTAAATAAACCTATTTCATATTGACATGTTTCGTTTGAGCGTTTATAATTTGATTACATTCGAAACAAGGCAAACCTTCTGAAAGGATGGATGCGCAAAGCTACAGGGACTAAGGAATTACAAGGATGTTTTCTATGTCAGCCAGTTGCCATTAATATGTGATTTGGTTATTAGAGCATTGTAGGTTAATCCCTGCAATGCTTTTTTGCATATTAGAAAGGAGATGTAGTATGAAGGGATATATGACATTGATTGAGGCTGGTGAAAAGTGGAAAATTTCCCCAAGAATGCTAAATAACTACTGTCTTAATGGAAGAATCAATGGGGCAGAGAGAGTAGGTAGAACATGGGTGATTCCAGAAGATTCAGAAAAACCAGCTGATTTAAGGATAAAAACGGGCTATTACAAGAACTGGAGGAATAAACATAACGTAACCCTAGAAAGTGATATATGATTTTTCGCTTAAAGCAACCTAATAGATAAATTCACAAGATAGGCAGGAGGATATGATACGCTATGAGAAGAAACATATACATATTAAGTGTTATTGTGCTGGCATTAATATTGTGCTCCTGCCAGCTGAAAAATGACAGGAACACCGACTCACCTTCTCTGAACACCGGAGGGACCAATACTTCTACTGACAGTAGCAATTTGAACTCTTCAACGGTTCAAGAGAAAGAATATAGTATAGGTGATATTACTTTTAGAATACCAGGTTCATGGACGTGTGAAGGCAGTGACTTGCTAACATTTACTGATACTGGCAACTGCCGTGTCGCTGTATCATCAATAGAATATGATTCCCTTGTAACGAAAGAGGTACTTTTAAAAGGCTTAAACTCTGATTTGTCATGTGTATCTAACATTAGCGAATTTAAAATTGGTACCGATATAACAGCCTATAAAGCATTAATTACATCCGATAATGTTAGTGGAGATAAAACAAAGGACTGGTTTGGGGTTACTTTTAGATACTTAGGCAATGTTTATCAATTTGGATTTTCGAAACCTAACAGGAAAAATGATAGTGACATCAATGAATTAGATAGAATTATAAACTCGATCACACTTGCTCAGGAAATAAACACTGGAGAAAAAACTGTTATACATAAGGATATTTCAGTTAATATCCCCAATACATGGATACAGAAAGAACTCACTGAAGACAAAATCGACTTTTTTCATTTTGATGCAGAATATATTATTGAAAGCAAGTCATATACCGGCGAGTTTACTCAGGAACTATCAAAACAGTTTCTTGGGATAAACTCATTCGATGTCGATTATACGTATCTTGGCGAGTTCAAAGTTGCAGGACAAAAGGCTTTCCGGTATTCGGTAACCATGGACGATCTTCCCAATTGTTTATTGGACACTTATGTATTTTCATATAAAGATAATTTATATGGGGTTTTATACCTAGAAACAGATATTAATTCTGATAGGGAAAAGGAAGCTTTTCAACGATTTCTTAATTCTCTTCAAATATATGGGTTAGAAATAGAGGATGTTCCGGACGAGATGCACCCAATATCTGATATACCTAGTTCCACTGGCATAGCGGATTCTGTTAATACAAGTACTGAAGATAATGTTGTAACCAGTAACATAATTACAGAAACACCAGAAATAACCGCAGAAGATACATCTGCTATAATCGATGGTGAAAGAGTAAATTTCAATAATATATCTTTCATTATTCCGGAGTACTGGACGATAACGAATAATAATGCTAATCGATATGACTTGTCCTCCGAAAATGATTCTTTATCGATTAGTTATTGTCTTGCGCTTTTCGATGATAGAATGGCTTGGAATGAAATGATACCAATCATTAAAACTATAGATCCAGATCTGGGGATAGCAAAATATGTAGGATCAGAGACTTCCGTTTATTATACCGCATATGGTGAACCGGTTAAATCTTATATTATGGATTTTGAAAAAAGGAACAGTGGCATTAAAGTCCATACAATAATGATACAGGCGGTTGATGAAGTATATATATTTGAATTACTTGGGAACGATGATTCTGGTGATGGTATGGACATGCTTGAAAAATTATTATCAACATTGATTATAGAAAAAAGTGTGCCCACACCCAGTCCAACACCGACCCCAACACCTACTCCTACACCCAGTCCAACCCCGTCGCCTACACCCACACCTACACCTAGTCCAACCCCAAGCCCCACACCTACACCGACGCCTCAAATCGTAGAATTTAAGAATATTAAAAGTGGAGATACAATCAAATTTGGGAAATGGTTATACAGTGACCTTGATTCTATTGAATGGATTGTTCTTTCTGTAGAGGAAGATAGGGCTTTATTGTTAAGTAAGTATATAATAATGAGTAGTATGTATATTGATTATGCCGGAGTTCAAAGCTTTTCATGGTCTACGTCTGATCTTCGGGAATTTTTGAATGACGGTTTTTATAACTCGGCTTTTAATCAGGTTGAGAAAAATACTATTATAAAAACAAATATTAGTACTCCTGCCAACCCATTAAATAACAAAGATGGAGGGTTCAATACTAGTGATTATGTATTTATCCCAACAGTTCAAGATATGTGTAATCCTGATTATGGCTTTGACCCTGATTATAATAAAAGTGACGAAAAGCGATGCGGAATTTTAGTAAAAGGAGTCGGAAATAATATAGCGGATAAAGATAAAAACAAAAAAAATGGGAAAACATATGCAAGTTATTGGCTTAGATCGGCAGGAGAAGATGAGAAAGTAAGTCATTATAGAGGCCGCAATAGAGGATTTTATCATTCTTATTATTCAAGATGTACGAAAGTAACTAGTTATGGGAGCATTTATGATAAGGTTGATGAAAATGAGAGACTCGGGGTTAGACCAGCAATATATATACGGATTAGGAAATGAAAAATTCTTAATACAGAAACAGGAGGCTACATATGAGATTAAAATCTTTACACTGCCCGGAATGTAACGCACAGATAAAATACGAAGCGGGTTCACAGATAATGTTTTGTCAGTACTGCGGTGCACAACTACATGTGGATGACGAAGTCAGAAAAACAGAACATCGCAATTATAATTATAACTATAATTACAATTATGATGAAGCAAAAATACGTGAGGCCGACGTTAAATTATTAAAACTTGAAAGTGAAGAGCGAAGAGTTCAAAGTGATAATAAATTAACTATTAAATTGTTTGTAGGAATGTTTGCAATGGCACTAATATGTTTACTTATTAGTGGCATATTAAGCTACGTGGAAGATTCCAAACAAAAACATCAAGAAGCGCAAGGGTTAATATGTCCCGGGAATGCAGGATATTATATAGGGAAAGATTATCAAACAGTTAAGGCTCAATTTGAAACTATGGGGTTCACAAACATAGAGCTGATACATATAGGTGACAAATCATGGTTTTCAGATGACTGGCAGAAAGTTGATAGCGTCACAATCAACGGAAAAAGTTTTTCCAAAACAGATGGGTTTAACAGTACGGATAAAGTAATTATATCTTATCATTAAGACAGGAGGGAACAATTATGTTCTGTGTTAAATGTGGCAAGGAATTAGATAATAATGCATCGTTCTGTCCATACTGTGGAAACAAAACAAATCATGGAGAAAATGATTCTAATAGGCAAGTCGGTTATATAAACAGGGCTGATTTTCAGGAAAATTACAGGAGATTGAACAGACCAGCTGCTTCACAAACAACAACAATCATTATTGTTATGTCCGCTATTAGTGGGATTATGTGCATTATGGGTATTTTTATGCCATATATAAAAGCTTCTGCAACGAATCTTTATATTGAGAAGACTTTCCAAGAACTATCCGAATCATTTTATATTGTTTTTGCAGGCTTAGGTTTAGTTGGTATAATATTAAGTATATTAAAGAAATTCCTTGGCTCAGCCGCTGCTGGAGGTATTTATTTATTTCTTTATCTTATAAGCACCACTGATTATTGGGAAAATCTGAAACAATATGCTGACGAAGCATATATAACAAAAGAAATTGGATTGTTTTGTATGGTTGGGGGGAGTATTGCGTTGATCATTTTGGGATTTGCCGGCTTTGTTTCCAAATTAACTAATAAAGCATAAACACAGACAATAATGAAGAACGTTTTAATACTTATTTTCCATAATAGGGTAGGATTAATAATGTCTCGTCACAAACATGAAGATTGGTCAAAGAATCAAAGAAGATACAGAAGGGAATATTGAAACCCAAGCAAAAGATGTAAAAATTTTTGTTATGTAACAACTACAATATATGAATGTCATGATTGCTCTGAAGTGCAAAAATTTAGAATAAGAGGAGATCATCTATGAAAAAATTTGTTCTTATACTTATAGCATTGCTATTTATATTAGGAGCTATATTATATGGTTTAGATGCCGTAGGCCTCATTAATCTTGAGGAAATGACTAAAAATGCGGATAATACAAAAAAAGAGAACACAAAGAAAGCAGAAGAGGTGAAAAAGGAAGAATTAATCCCGATTATTGATGATGAACAAAACAATAATGAATTAGGCCTAGACTTATCAAATAAACAAGTTGGTGATATTATTGAATTTGGTACATATGAACAGGATAATGATTATGATAATGGGAAAGAACCAATAAAATGGATAATCCTGAATATTGAAAAAGATTATGCTTTGCTAATGAGTGAATACGCTCTAGACTGGGAAGAAATCTTTTATGATTATGAACCTAGTGTAGTTAGAACGGATTATCATTGGAGTAATTCCAAAATAAGAAGAACATTGAATGAGGACTTTTATAACGAAGCGTTTAATGATGAAGAAATGACGCTAATATTAACAACAAGCGTAACTACTTATGGAACCAGACTTAGTGCAAACCCCACAGAGTATGAAATAAATTATTCTTTAAGGAATACTAAAGATAAAATTTTTCTTTTATCCTATACAGATGTAAGAAATGCTTTGTATGGATTTGAAGATTCAAATGTAAAAAGCTCTACAAGATATTGCTCAGCAACCACATATGCTATAAAAAAGCAAAAAAGTGGTCTTTCTCCTTATGAAATTGTTGATTATTGTCTTCGCTCACAGGGAGATGAGGTTGAATTTGGTGGAAGAGTAAGAGATAAAGTAAATTCTACTACCTATCTCCCTAATCTACAGTATGTTAATAGTAGTGGTCAGATAATTTCTTCTGGTGGAAATAGGAATACTTATTATATTCGACCAGCATGTATGGTAAAAATAAAATAATTTTTGAATTTTATGAATAAAAGGCTGATATACAGCTTCAGTCTCTAGGGTATTATAGTTGATGTTTTGGGATTGTCATAAGAAAAATAGTATTTTTATAGCATTTATAGTGCTACTTTTTATATTATTTAATAATATGAGACATGTCCATTGTTCCTATGGAGGTACTAAGATATGAAATACTGCCCAGGATGTGGAAAAACTATAAATAACAATTCCAGGTTCTGTTCTAGCTGCGGAAGAGATTTAGCGGACTTTAACAATAATGAATATATTAATAGAAATCCAAGAGTCAATATCAACATGGATGGAAACGATGATAATCAAATTATCAAGTGTCCAAACTGTGGCTCAACCATAAAGTATATGAGCCTTTACTGTGAGTTTTGTGGTGCAGAGCAGCAGCAAGTGCATAACGTGTACTCCATAAAATTATTTGCCGAAAAAGTATCCCGATTACACTCCGCAAGGGCCACTAGCAAGGCAAATGTATTTGCTAGTGCTTTTGGATTTGGGAAAAAGGATCCTGCAGAAGAAGAACTGATAAGCATGGTAACTGATTTCCAGATTCCTAATTCAGTCGGAGATATTACAGAATTCATGATTTTTGCTGCTTCTAATATCAATCCTGTTACCTTCAACGAATATGGCATGAACCAGTCAGGGGCAAAATCTTTACATGAATGGTCTGTTATGAAAAGAGAATCACAAGCATGGTTCACGAAAATGGAGCAGGCATATAACAAGGCATCTGTTTTTTTTGGGAACACATTAGATTTCGAGAAAATTAATATTATCTATCATAAGACAAGGAAAGAAATAGAAGAGGCTAGGAGCAGAGGACGAAGATTATTCAGATTAGCAATGGTACTCTGCTTTGCGCCAATAGTGTTGCTATCCATATGGTATATTGTTGAAAAGGTTTCTGATTCCAATAAAAATAGCCCCGAATACACCGTAAGTGAAAGCAATTATGTGGTTTCAGATGACTACTTATCAAAATCGACTTTTGATTTTGATTCGTTAGATGTTGATCGTATATATCCTCAATCAGATTATGATTCTCCCCTGATTGAAAATATTACAACTGCTCCTGAACTCATTTATAATACTTTGGGAAGCGAGAACAAGTTAAAATATAGACCGTATGTAATTACCGGGGAAGTAATCGCTACTTTTGAAAACAATTATGAAGCATATGATTATTTCGAAGTAAGGCACAATGAAGATGATGAACTAAAAGAATATTACTCATTTGTCATCGAAAATGAATATGGAAAGATATGGATATGTGACCTTGCATCTGCTGATGTCAAGTACTTCAAAAAGCAGATAAATTCTGGGAAAATGGAAAATGATGAATGGCACAATAAATTCATTAATGAATTTGGTGGATACAGAAGATATGAATATCCTGTAAAAGGGGAAAAAGTTGCTATCTTAGCATTATATATTGGGTTCAGCCAAAAAAATAATATCGCTACTTGTTATTTTGGTATTAATCAGATGTATTATGATTGGTGCCTTGATAATTAATTACTAATCATTCAGTATATAATATTATCACCTGATTGGAGTTCGGCAATGAAAAAGTATTTTATTTTATGTTTTATATTATGCCTTTGAAGAAAAATACTACGATAAATTCTCAGCAAACAGTTTTATCAGATGGGATATCTCCTTCAGATTTCTTTAAGCTCCGAAAGACCATACAAGGTGATGTTGTCGGTGTTTATATTCTGTTGAACATAAATAAAGGTAAACATTATGTAGGTCAGGCAAAAAAGGTGTATTTCCGTATTAATCAACACTTCACTGGAAAGGGCAACCAAGAAGTTTATGCGGATTTCATGTACGGAAACAATTTCCGAATAAAGATCATACGCCTTGGTGACAGCGGATATTATGATTTGGACAAATTAGAAAAAGATATGATTGCCAAATATGATGCGTACCATTCGGGATACAACAAAACTGTTGGGAATGGTGGATAAAGATTTATAAATTACAAGTACAGCGCCCTCACTACTCGCTGCTCACTCGCTGCTCACTTTAATATATTATTTCGTTAAACTATAATTTAGCGAAATAATATTATTATATATTATTGGTATTTTTTACTCATCTCCTATATAAAATGATGACAGGCTGTACAATATAAGCACAGCCTGTCAAACCGATTAATCCCACCAAGAAGGGAAAATACCCTCATCCGTATATGTGCCCCAGTCAGCCATGATATCAATTGTAATGTATATAACATCTGCGTCTTCCTCTGAGTATGAGTCAGCATCATTGATATCCTTATCCGGTACATAAGATAAATCATCAAACCAACTGGGAGCTTCGATTTCTGCAAAATAATAAGGGAATATGCAAGTCTTCATTTCCCCATATAAATTCTCCTTTACCGTTCCGCTTGTATATGCTGATCCATCATATCATTGAATGCAGCATATAAGGCGGGATCTTAATCAAACCTTCTTCTTCTGAATAATCCTTCGGATGGATGATTATCTGCTTGTCGATCCTTTTTCCGAACAATTCCTTGAAACGCCCCAGTGATGTTGCCGAATAATTCTTCGACGATTTAACTTCTATCGGATTGACTTTATAATTTGTCTTGCTCTCGTTTGACAGTAGGAAATCTATCTCGATGTCGTTCCTGTGCTTCTCCTCGTTATATCTTGTATAGAAATAAAGCTTTCTGCCTGCGCTTGTGATCATCTGAGCGATTACATTCTCATACAGCATCCCCTGGTTGAGATGCAGTTTTCCATCCATTATCTGCTTGTACAGCTGCTGTTCCGTGATCTCATTCTCGCTGAAAGCATGGCTCACTAGAAGTCCGGTATCACCCATATAACACTTTACGTATGAATCGTTCCTGTTCAGCGCAAGTCCTACATTAGGATCATTGCATTTATAGCACAGGTTACATATCATCGAATCCGAGAGCCAGAAAAGTGGCTCATCGTACTTATCGAACTTGCCGTTACTCTTATCTACGTCACTCAAAATTATTCTCTTCTCGTGAGTTGAGAGAAAACCAGGTAGATTATCAAATATAGCTGAAACCTTAGAGTTGTATTTTTTCGCAGATTTCCTTATGTCATCCTTATAAAGCTCAAGTATGTACCTTTTCTCTACATCAGCGGCATGAAAATCCCTTCCATTGTCTTTGAAAGCCACCAGGGCCTGCGGCATCCCCCCGACAAGCATATATTCCTTGAACAGGCGCATAGCCTTGTCATGCATCTGCCGTTCTAGTGCCTTGCCCTGTCGTAAACAATCCGCTATATGCTCCAGCAGGATCTCTTCCCCCATATACGTCATGAACTCACCGAAATCAACGGGGTACATCTGCATCTTCCTCTCTTCGGAGGGAATGGTTATGTCTTCGACATTCTCTTTTATCGAGATAAGAGACCCTGTCTCAATATAGTCATACCGCCCGTCAGCCACCAGGTATTTTATCGACTCCCTAGCCTTTGGGAATTTCTGCACCTCGTCAAATATGATGAGGGATTCCCTCGGATAAAGCCTGGTATTATATTCCAGCATCAGTGTCTGGAAGAACACATCAAGGGAATCCATGTGATCAAAGGCCGCCTTTACAGCCTTGCCGGCTTTGTTGAAATCTATCAGTATATAGGACTTGTATTCGTTCCTACCTATCTCTTCCGCGACAGTAGATTTCCCGATACGGCGGGCGCCTTCAATAAGCAGGGCTTTCTTACCCTTGGATTCTCTTTTCCAGTCACTTATCTTTCCGTATATCTTTCTCTTTATTTCCATAACTAGATCTCCTCTATTACCATTGTGCGCAAGGTGCAAGATATATCTGAATACCGCTATACGCAATTTGCCACCAAGCCATAAATACCTCAACGCGCAATTTGATTATAGCACAAAACCACCTCAATGCGCAATCTGTTTTTTGAAAATTGAGGAATTGAGTATTGAGTAATTGAGTAATTGAGTGATTGAGTAATTCAATTGATTTCTCATACCCTCGTATTATTAACTTCCGTAACTGTTTTCTATCCGACAAGTCATAAGCAGTGCCTTCTGGAGTGGTTTTAACTGATGTAACATCATCGCATGAATCTCGAAATATAATTATTTACTTCATAATTTTTCTCTGTCTTCGTACTTAGCATAGATCTCTCTGACAAAACAAATTTCGACTTAATTATAGAAAAGCGTACGCTTTGAACCGGTTTTGGCTTTCTTAGTTCATTTTGTATGCTTTTGGTTTGCCAGACGATTATCATAAATCCCTTTATCATATAAACGAAATTATTCCAAGATCATCTCGATAATATTTCAATAAACACTGCTCAATAAACACTTTACTGTATTTATTATTATATTTTATAATACACTATTATATTTTATTATATAAAATTTATATCTACTACGCCCTCCCCCGGACTATGACTATACTCATAGTCCGGGATTTTAAGTCATATTTCTATCGTTTAATCATCGGGTTTGCCTTCAAGCAGAACATCAAGCACTCTTTCTTCAACAACTTGATTCATATTTCCGTAAGGACAGATCCATGTATCGATCATATCTTTATGGATCATCATCGGGATACGGTCGATGTAACACCGAACCCCACCACAAGATCTCGCAGTAATAACGGCAAAATACGATAAACTACCTATGTTTCTGTATATTCCACACATCCAAACAATATCGTCTTGTTTAGGGTAACAATAATAACGGCAACTATTTTCCCTTGTCGAAGCAGCACTGAAATATGATATCGGTATAATGCATCTGTGACGCTCCAAATCAATCTTAAATTCTGAAGTACCCTCTAAATCATCAATACTTAGTTCATATACTGTTTCTGCCTTGTCATTCGTCTTAATACCCCACATCATTGCATACATCGCAGGCTTGCCATTGGGTGAGGGAGCAATTACAGGAGCAACATTCATCGGTTTAATTTCACCATTTTCAACAACATGGTGTCCTATGCCCGAAAACCTATCCGCAATCGGGGTAATAGATGACAAGATAGCATATGCTTCTATATCCCCTCTGCTATTATCAATATAGTATCTCATTCACACATGTCCTCCATAACTGTCTATATGGTTATCGAGCCGGAATTTGGGTTTTCGTTATAGATTTTTTTAATATCCTCTGCATTATCCGGATCCTGATGATGTGCATAATAATCAAAGATTGACTTTCTGTAATCTTCCTGATCCTTAAAGTTATCACCGTCAGGTTCTGGTTCTTCTTTTTTATTCAGCATATTTTTAACACCGGAACCAATGGTTACATAATCTGACCAGTCATATTTAGGTCGTCTGATTTTTCTTCGCTTCCATTTCGATAAGAAATCTACCTTACCAGCGATAGGCGGATACAGATTGCCGTTACGGACGGTTATCTGAGTCACCTCTCCAAACATACTGTTTCGAATATCCGTTCCTTCAAGCGCATTGACCTTCTGCAATGACTCTTTTTTTGATGACGAGACTACATATTCGCCAGTGTCCTTGTCTGTCTCTGTCAAAGTCTCAAGCTCATCTTCTTCCCATTTAATCCCGGCAAGTTCGCTGTATATGCGCATTTCTTCTACAGTGCACCTACCGAAAATCGTATGATGTGCGCAGCCGTTAAGGATAGCTGTTTTGAGATACGCAGTTGAAGAGTCCTTATCAAACTGACTAAGGGACTGTATACACCCGACAATCCCTACGTGGTATTTTCTAAATAAAGACAATGCGCGTTCAAACGATTTACAGACAATTACCGGTAACTCGTCCACAATCAGGAAATGAGGTGAAATACTGATACCTTCAGCCCTAGGTCTTCGAAGCACCGCATCTATAAAAGAAAGAAGCATTATCAATCCGAGGCTCCTGGAGTCAGTATCACCCATCTCAAGCCCAAAGTTTATCACTGTCACCTCTCCATCACGCAGTGCCTTGTCGAGATCCAGTGATTTGTCGTCAGACGGACACAGAATTTCTCTTACCTTGTTTGTGTTGATGATAAGATCAAGAAGCAATCTAAGTCCCCGAGAATGCTCATAGATCTTATCCTTCTCATTTCCCAAAAATGTCCTGTTAATAGTATTGACTACCTTCTGAAATCCTTTTTGTTTACTCTTTCTGCATATTCTTTCGAGCTCAGCCGCATAATCATGGATTAACGAAAAATCAGTCACTATGGCCTGCACATCTTCCAATGTTGCCTGTCTATCCTTTATAATCGGCATAGTCACCATAAGGCATGTTATTGTTGCCTTAAGAAGATCATATATGATCGAAGTAAAATAAAACTCTGATTTTCCGAGGGAACGGGATATGCTAAACACAACATCTGAAACGCGGGATGCAACAGAAATGATCTCATCTTCTTTTTTCCAGTCCGGAATGTCAGGGGACAAGTACAATGGATTATAACCTACGAATCCTTCTTTAAGCATTCCGGTTTTTTCAATACGGATAGGATCTATCCTATTGCACTTTATTCCCAACGCCATACATAGGTCATAAACTTCGTCCGTCCCTGAGTCATCAGGTGCTATCATAGTCAGGCCGGCAAGGGAGTATTTTTTTGCCAGCTTCTTTATTTTTTTCGTTGCTTTCTCATCTGCTCCTGTAACGCATGATAGGTCAGGATGATCTTCGTCTATTGTCCCGGTAAGCTTGAATATTCCCTTTTTTAGGCCTTTATCTATCTCCTTTCGCAGTGCATCCTCATTCCTGACACGCCTTATTAAGATCTGATATATCATCTTAAGTAGCATCATGGATGTCTTACCGGCACCGGTCGCACCGCTAACCAGCCAGTGTAGATAAAGATCGGACTCCCTGACAACTACCTTATGACCATTGGACACACGGCGAACACAGGAAACATCGTACAGATGCCGACTATTTTTTCTGAGATCAAGGTAATCCAATATCCGGAATCTGCGAATTATTCCAAAACTTTCTTTAGAAAAAACAAAGTTCCACATATCTTGGCCTAAAAGAATTGTTATTGCACCAGGCACCACTATCGTGACAGCTCTTATAAGGAACATCCAGTCTGTCTTCGTCACCCATTCGTTGGGTTCAGGTAACAATAGTAACGGGACTGCAATAACAAAAAATAGTCGAAATACTATGTTGTAGAAAACCAGACCGGTATAGAACAATATGACCGCCACTATCATTTTTTTTCGGTGGTCAAAATTCCAGTACGGATAAGCAGTGGATACAAAATATAAGGCAATATCCACAAGCCATACCGCCATTACCGGATATACACTGCACATAAGTTCGTGATCAGTATGTATCCATGCTTCCGAATATGTATAAATAAAATAAGGCGATATAGCAACTGATGCTAACAGTACGATATAGACGATAAGCATACCTTTTGCATCACGAAGCAGTTCTTTTATACTTGCCCCAGTGTGTTTTTCTTTCTTTTTAGCTTCATTTGTTCTTGCTCTGCCATCCAGGTTTGAAGCTGTCCCCTGAACAGGATTTTTAATATTTTTCATTCGTAACCTCCATATAACGTAAAACAACAGGGGATTTTTGTGTAAACATCATAAAGTAAATCCCCTTAGCCAACAGTGTCATAAATCATATACCTCCAGATAGTTTCCATCTTCCTGCGGGATATATAGTTCTCCTATCCCTGTGCCACTTTTGCTGTAATCCGTGAATCGCAAGATAACATTATACCTGTCAAAGGGTCTTGTATTATCCTTAAGGTCACAATACTTTCTTATGCATTTAGTCTCAGATGCAAACGTTGCTGCTTCTTCGTGTGACGCACAGATAATTAAAATATGTAATGGCAACTTAAATTCGCCTTTGTACGATTTTAGGAATTCTACCAAACGGATATTTTCGGCAATATCGGCACTGATTTCCGATGCCATATAAAACGAATGTGCTTTCTTCTCATGCCATACAACAATATAGTTCCGTAATATTTTTTCGTTTACAGAAGAACATCTCCCTTTCCTAAAGTCGTACTCTGCGCCTCTAATACCCAATCTGTCAATAATCTCGTCTAACAGACCCGAATCATACGGATTGATGTAATATGCCTGTCGGTATATATCATTCGTGACAGGTATAGACAGCCCCTGACTGATAGCTTTGCTCAGCTTAAGATTAGCCTTATAAACATCATCTATGCTTTTTCTGATCATTGCTGCTCTTTTCTTCTCTTTTTCATTTTCTTCTGTTTTTTGATTTTTGACAAATGCTGTCAGCTGGCTTATCCCGTTTTCGCGGTTTCCTCCTGATTCATAGTAATCTTCGAGCAGATTGAGCATATTAATGTATCTGACTCGGTCAGGATACTTTTCCGCAAGAAGGACTATCTTCTCTTCAGCTTCGTGTAGAGTCGTCATCATGTTATCTGACATCAATATCCGGATATTATCGCATATGCTTGCACGACTGCTTATCCTGTCATGTGTATCATCGGGTATATCAATATTAAATATCAACTGATAATCGTATTTCTCGAGAGTTTCGAAATAATCTGCATAATTTTCCATTTTAGCACGCAGCTTTATAATGGGCTCAGAGGCTGTATCTTCCTCGATCAATATGCAGTACTTATCTATAATCATGACAGCATCGGTTATTATATCTTTAGGCGATATTAATT
>JAEEGL010818469.1_pt1 | contig 15152 bp, 13 predicted proteins | sample 9134231 | NCBI WGS metagenome assembly JAEEGL01 (sample SAMN16246548, study PRJNA631951) | gut metagenome | biome: gut microbiome; feature: rumen; material: fiber-attached | host: Bos | place: Iran: Karaj | collected 2018-10 | reverse complement strand
TTTTTTAAGCACTCCATAACCAACTCTTTTATATATACAGATTGATCTGATCGCGGCTGCAATCATGATCGTCAATAAACAGGAAACTATATATCTAAGCATTATACTGTCGAGTCTGAGTCCGATTCATCCGTATAATGAATCTCGCTCTTTGTCTCATCCTTCTTTCCCTTTTTGAAAAATGCAACTATCTTATGCCGAAATACCGTTATAAGTGCACCGATTGCAATTATCACTCCTGCTACTGCCTGAATAACGTACGTCACTGCTGACGGATCAATGTAAATCATCATTTTTATTTCCTCCTCTTAGTTTATATCCAGATTTCTGATCCTTCTTTCCATCGTTTCCATTGAATCAAACTGTCCCATATCGAGCCATGTATCTTCTCCGATAGGGTACACACCCACCTTTAATCCTGCCTCTTTCATTCGAAGAATTATATCAGGCATTCCTATTGCCTCACCATCCTTGATATAATCGAAGACCTCCTTTTCCAATATATAATATCCCGTATTTGTAAAAAAAGACATCTTCGGTTTTTCTTCAAGGGATTCCAACAATCCACCCTCAGAAAAATTAACCACTCCATAAGGAACCTCATAGTGCTTCAACGAACATACCATTGTCGCTTTATTTCCGCTTTCCTTATGGTGCCTTACTATTGCTGAGGCATCATCAAGTATCAGAATATCACAATTAGTCATGATAAAAGTATCTTTTATGTCATTTTCTATGAGTTTTAATCCGCCCCCGGTACCCAATGGAATCTTTTCATCATAGAAGCTTATATTATAATCCCTCTTACCCTCATCAAAATATGACTTTATCATATCTTTCTTGTAGTTCACTATAAGATAAAAGTCATTACATCCTTCTCCGTGCAGAGAATCCATTATTCTCTCGGATATAGGTATTTCTTCTATTGGTATGAGTGGCTTGGGCAATATCTTGGTATAAGGATACAACCTGGTTCCCTTTCCTCCTGCCATCATGACCACCGGAAGAGATATAGAGCCGTTTCTTCTCTCTGCTCTGTCATCTGCCACAACTACCGATAATATCTTTTTTGAATCATCGATCAGCGGTACGGCAGATATACCATACTTGTGCATTATCTCCAATGCTTTTGTCTTTATATCATCGCCATCTTCCTCTGTCAAACATACAGGCATCTTCTTGGCAAAGCATTCTACTTTTGTATCTACAGAAAAGCCAGACAGGATCGCCCTGCGTATATCCCCGTCCGTAACCGAAGATTGCAGCGAATCATCATCATTTAACACAAACAGTACTTTTGGATATACATGTTCCAGTCTGCCCAGAGCATCCATTACCGTGCACGTATTGTTTATACAATTATCCTTAAAATTCTTTGTTATTCTCATAACACTCCGATGATCCGTTCCGCGATCAGTGCTGCATGTCCGTCCTTCTTTTTACAGTACCATCACTCACTTCATATACTATATCACAATTCCTGATAGTTGAAAGTCTATGGGCGATGATAATAAGAGTTTTCTTGCCGCTAAGATGCTCTATCGCCTCCATCACAGCCGCTTCCGTGTCATTATCAAGTGCCGAAGTTGCTTCGTCAAGGATAAGAACTTCCGGATCACTGTACAAAGCCCTTGCAATTCCTATCCTTTGCCGTTGTCCACCGGATAAACGTACACCATTTTCCCCTATAACCGTATCCAATCCTTCCTCAAGACTGTCGATAAATTCCTTGAGTTGTGCATCTTCTATAGCTTTTGTCAACTTGTCTTCATCCAGTTTATCTTCTTCGATTCCGTAAGCTATATTGGTCCGTATCGTATCATCCAAAAGAAATATGCTCTGCGGAATATATCCAAGATTCAATCTCCAGTCATCTATCCTGTCTGTGATATTCACACCATCTACCATTACTTCTCCACTTAACGGATACAGAAGTCCAAGTATTATATCTGCCATGGTAGTCTTGCCCGCTCCTGATGGTCCGATAAATGCCACTGATTTATTCTTAGGAATTGTGATATTGGCACTTTCAATCACATTTTTATCGGTATTAGGATAGGCAAATTTCACATCCTTAAGTTCTATAACATCATTGAATTCAAGTTTTTTGTAACCACGCGATTTCTTAACTATCTCATGCCGTTCTATATCCTTAAGATCATCATATATGGCAAGCATGCTGGGTTTTCCGAATGATATTCTGTTAAGGTAACCCGTTATTCTGTTAAATGCCGGAAGAAGTCTGAATGCGGCCACCGCAAAAACCGCAACAGTCGAAACAAAATAGTCAGGAGATACCCCCATCATAAGTTTTATGATTATGGACAGCAACACCGTACAGATACACATACTCTCCATAAGCGGTTTGGGAATATAGGACATGATTTGATATCTCTTTTGATTAACTACAAACCTGTTATACTGCTCATCAACCTTATCCGAGAAATAATCCATTCGGTTCATCACCATGGATTCCTTTACTCCGCCAAATGTCTGCAGCAACCATCTGGTGATGCCTGCTCTTGACAGTCTGGTCTCAGTACCGTATCTTTCGATGTAATTCTTAACCCTTCGCATGATGACATAAAGAAATGCAACAAGCACTCCGCCCACTAACAAAGTAATGGTCTTGTCTCTGTACAACAGATAAATAAAGAGCACGACCGTGACCATGAGTTCGGCAACCAACTGCATGATCGCGATCATTGTATCAAACAGCCCGTTTGTATCTTCTTTTACATTTCTTACCAGGTCCGAACTGTTATGATCCAAAAAGAATTCATAAGGTTCACTCAGATACGTATCAAGGAGTTTTTTGGCAAGCAGTCTCTGATTATCATAATTAAATCTGAATATCCTTCCGTTCATATAGATTAAGAATGCATTTTTAACTACATACACAACTATAAGAATACAAGCCAAAAAGATCAGAAAACTCCCGGATGATCTGAAGCCCAACAATTCATATATAAAGCTTAAACTCTGAGTCCTGTTGATCTTGTCAGGTTCCATTGCAACCTCAACAAAAGGAAGTATCGCCGTAATTCCTACCAATTCGAGTGCCGTGCCAATGATAATTAGGAATATTATCCTAACGATCTCCCATTTCTGTTTTCTGTTAAATACATATCGCAGTTTTCTGATTGTATCCATCATTACGCCTTAATAAATCAAACACGTTTCCTTCTAAAAATTTGCATACATAAAGCCACCCGCCACCGAAGGATCCCATCCCATTATAGGAATCATAAAAATGAGTGCTATCCATAATGTTGCTTTGATCACAAGAGGAAGAGAATCTATTCTTTTTCTGACCTGTACTCCTCTTTCCTGCATCAGACTCACGGCAAACACGATCAAAAGTCCTATGGCAACGTATATATACTGATATTTCAATAATCCAAGATAAGTTACATTATACACTGTATTGCCGGAAAGGAATATACTTCTTGCCAATACTGCAGACGATCTGAGACTGTCCACATCATCAAAAAGCCATCCTATGTTGATCAGAATAAAAGTTCTTAGTATTCTGAACATGCGCATATACCATGCATCCTTTGATAAATGTGTAGCGGAATACATCTTCTCAAATACAGGTTCAAGCAAAGTACTTATTGCAATTATCAATCCATTATACAATCCATATACAACAAAATGCATGCTTGGACCGTGCCATATTCCAACTACAAGGAATACCACTATGTTCTCTATACATATCGGGATCTTTCTTCCTGTCTTTCTACCGAATACTTTTTGACATTTCTTTCCAAGTTCGTTCATTGTCTTGGATAAAGCCATAGGATAAAACAGATAATCCTTCATCCATGTACCCAGTGTAATATGCCATCTCCTCCAGAATTCCTGAATCGACTGGGAAAAGAAGGGTCTCTTAAAGTTATCCGCAAGTTCAATGCCAAAGCATTCAGAACATCCTCTTATTACATCTATTCCACCCGAAAAATCCATATACAATTCGGCAGAATAAGCTAACAGCCCAAAGACAACGGTCATTCCTGCATAATCTCCCGGATTGTGGAGTACTTCATCCGCTGCCGTCTTGATTGTATCTGCAATCACCAGTTTCTTAAACAAACCCCAGATAATCAACTGTGTTCCATACTTGATATTCAGGAAGTCAAACTTTTCATCCCTATTAAACTGCGCAGCTAAAGCGCCGTGTCTGCTTATTGGTCCCTGGATCATCTGAGGAAAATATACTGTGAAGAGCAAAAGTTTAAAATAATTCTTTTCTGCTGTATCCCTTTTCCAGTATACATCCAAAACATATCCTGCCAGTTGAAATGTATAAAAAGAGATTCCGATGGGAACGATCAGCGAAAACGAGGCTCCGGCTCGATTATTGGCAAATATTCCACGAAACGCTTCCGCATATTTAAGAACCGCCAGGATTCCAAAGTTTAGTAACAATGTCAGAATAACAATTCTGCGTCTTATCGTCTTATCTTCATATCTCTCCATTTCAATCGCGGCAAAATACACAGATATCGAAGATACCAATACAAACAACAGTGCAGACACGCTGTAAGAACAGTAGAATATGATACTCGCCACGAGTAACACGATCCACCTGTTCTTACATTTTACACAATAATATGCAATTAAACTGATAATTAAAAAAGAAAAGAAAAGCGTCGATGTAAGCGCCATATTATTCCACCATATTGGGACGATCCGTGAAATACGTCTCTATATCCTCTCCATCGATCAGTTTCTGTACAGTTAACCCCAACACTCGAGAATAATCATCTGCGAGATTACTCATCATATGTCCTTCCGGATCCGAGAAATCGGCAGAATCCCAGGCAAGATACTTGTTGTCAATATAATTATAATCTAAGTATTCCACTCCGTATCTGCCAAACAGTTCCGTATAATATGCTCTCATGTCATCATGTTCATCCACGGAAAACCTCTCATGTGGGACAGGGGCGTGAATGGCTATTAATCTTATCCCATTGTCATTGCAATATTCAGCCAGTTCTTTTACGCTATCAATGGCTCTTTCATCAATCGATTCTCTGCTCCATGAAGCCCCGGATGTTGGATTTTCGGCATATTCTATCCCCTTGCGATAACCTCTTCCGACGTACACATGATCTTCATCCGTATCAGTTACCGCATTCATGGAATATTGTCTGTATTGTGAAGACAATTTGTCATGTATCCTTGATACGGATAGCTTAAGATCATCCATACCCTCTATGGTATATCGCATAAGCAGCACGCGATAGTCTGCATTTATCACGTATCTGAAAAAATACTCAACCCTATCCTTTATTCCGCTTATATGAGGAAAAATGTATGCATCATTGTAATAATTCGGTGTCATATCACTGAAATATACATGGTCAACATCAAGAACACATACCTTGATCTGATCATTACGATTTGCCTCTTTTAAAAGATATGGAAGATCATATTCTCTTATCTTACGCCTGCAAAGATTGTATGATCTGTAATCCATAACTTCATCCAGAACATAAGGATTGATATTACTCTCTCCTCGACTCTGTCCCAAAAACACCAGATTATATCCTGCATCTTTATCATTAACTTCATGCAGTACCACCCTAAGATAACTTGATGACGTTAACGCAAAACTGCATATTACGGACAACAGCACGCACAATCCCGTAAAAACCAATACTTTTATGAATCTCTTCATATTCATGATGCTTTAACACCTGTTTTACTCATCCGTTTCATATACATCCACCATGACTTTGCAGTATATATTCTTCCTTCATGAATATATCTTATAATGAGTCTCAAATTCCTCCAAACAGAATTGTTCCAGATTTTATCAGGCCCAACATAGTGCAAAACGCTCAATTGTCTGAGATTCTTGTATCCCTTAGCCTTCATGAGTGTATCCACATGTGCGCACAACGCATTGTATTCTTCCCCAAAATTATGATCCGGAGCATCATGCCAATCCTTATAGAACTCATTGAACACATCCTGATCCCCGTATCCCTTATCCATGCTCTTCTTTCTTTCGATGGCAGGCGTAATACACTCAAGCAGTCTGTCAAATTCCGCCTTGTTTGGTTCTATCACCATTATGCCAGAATTGAACTCAATATATTCCGGATGGGCTGACTTACCGCCCGTCGTGGCGGATATTCCGGGATATTCAAACAAACTGTCCAGATTATTCAGAACCAACATATCCGAATCTATATAGATAATCTTATCAAAATCCGTTAGATTCATGATATTAAGCTTAAAGAACGTGTTATTCCAATATTTTGTCTTATTCTCGTCTTTATATGGAATACTGAAATCATGATCTGACACAGATATAATGCCATCACAGCAATTCTTAACCATCTCCACAAAGTCAGTGTCCAAATCTCCCGGAACAACAACATATAATGGCACCTTCGTTCCCGTATCTTTAAGAGAAGCGGCCATGATCCGAAGCCCGTCATAATAGTCTTTGTTTGTTATCACACTTATATAAGCTTTTTTCATACATCATTACCTTAACAGTGCCTGTTTATGTCCACAAAATTGACTTACTAAGTTATTTTATCATATAATAAATCAATGTAAATTACATTTTTGAGGGAGTGCAATGTTCAAAGAATCCATTAAAAATCATTTTCCTTTTCTATACAGATTGTACAGTCCCATCAGCGATCTTAAAGAACTCCATCGGATAAATAAACAGAATGCGTACTGGAATTCAATCCCGGAATCAGAATACCGCAATATCCTCACCCAGAAATACGAAAAAATATTCGGTTATGAGCTTGATTGGAATAATCTGACGACATATACGGAGAAAATGCAATGGGACAAACTATACAACCACGATCCCAGAAAATCCACTCTTTCAGACAAATATGCTGTCAGAAAATGGGTGGAGAAAAAGATCGGTATAGATCATTTGATCCCTTTACTTGCAGTATATGACCAGTCAAAAGACATTGAATGGAATGATCTTCCGAATCAATTCGTCTTAAAGACCAACAAGGGATCAGGTGATGTGCAGATAATCAAGGATAAGAACAGTTTATCCCTCTTTGACCGCAGACGCATAGAAAAAAACCTGCTCTTCTCACTTAAAAAAAATTATGCATTTCATTCAGGCTTCGAGCTTCAATATATGCATATTCCGCCCAAAATCGTTGCAGAGAAATACATGGGTGATAACATTCAGGATTACAAATTTTTATGCTTCGGCGGAAAACCATACTATTGTTGGGTAGATTCCGACAGATTCATTTCGCACAAAAGAGATATATTCGACCTGGAATGGAACAAATGCGATTGGGTCCAGTGTTTCCCCTCAAGTAACAAAGAGATTCCCAAGCCAAAGAATTTTGATCAAATGATAGATATTGCCGCTTCATTATCTGCGGACTTTGCCCACGTAAGGGTCGATTTATATAATATAGACGGTGATATATACTTTGGTGAGATGACCTTCTCCAACGGAAGCGGCTTCGAATTCATAGAGCCTCATTCAATGAATGAATACCTTGGATCTTTATGGACTATAGGCGCTGACACCTGACAATTCTATTGCTTACTGCAGATCATACCTGACCTGCAGTAATTGATCTCATAATCATTGTCCTGGATATACCTCCAAAGGAATCCTTCCAGTTGATTATCATTCGGATATAAGTCTTTCCCCGTCTTCCACGAACCCAAGTATGTATCTACATATCCTCCGATCTCAGGATCAAGTATCAATACCACATCCGGAAATGGATGTGTCTTATAGTATTCTTCCAACCTCTCATCCGACATATCAACGATCCATGTTGTAAACGATGCACATTCTGTATCAGCATATATATATGACCATGGTGCGACCTTGCTTACAAGCAATCCGGTATCTGAACCTAACGGCTTGATATACTCATCTATATCAGCACATATATCCTCATATTGCGCATAGTGTTCAGCAGTGGTATACAGCCCTTTTGCCGGTCCTCTTGTGATAAGATCGGTGCAGTTTTGCAAATAATCATCCCTGTATACTCCGAATATCCTAAGGAAAAACGTACACATAAGCGCTATTATCAAAACTGACTCACCAATTATACCCAACGTTTCCGCAATGATCAGTATTGCTGAAATCTGCACGATTGTGAATCCTATCGTAGCAGCATCCAATTCTGTATCCGAAGACATATACACAATATATGAGAAAAGCAGTCCCACAACTGCAAAATATACTATCAATCTCTTCTTTTCTTCTTCCATATCTTTCCAGACAAGCGGAATCAGCTGCAGCGAAAAAACTATCAGTGAGATACCGGCTCCACCAAGCAACGTCCTTTTGTTATACAGATTAAACAAAAGACACGCCGTCGAACAGGCGAGAGTAAATCTTTTTATCCATTTGTTACCGTTGACACTATTTATCACCAGACAAAAGAACTGAATGATCAGGGTATGTGCAAAGAAATGTCCGAAATCATAAAAGTACTGCAGTAACTTTGACCCGTTGAATCCCGTTGTAGACAATACCTTTGACCCAAGTATATTACCTATACCTATCGATAAGATCAAATACGCCCCAAAGAGCAGACCTGATATACCGGAACTGATACTCATGATCAAATACTCTTTTTTCTTCAAAACAAAAGAGAAAACGAATATAACAGGAAGGACCGGCAACACGTATGGAACAGTCACGATACACATTGTCAATATGATCCCGGCAAGAATTGCTATTAGCGTTTTATGACTGTAAAAGTCCATATACAATACTATGGCAACCGTAAGAAAGAGTATAAATCCCATATTATAATATGAGCATCCCGAAATATTGGCCCTCGAATAAATAAGCACGCCCACAGAAGCTAACAGAGCAGCTGTTTTCGAAAAGCTTTTTCTTATCAAACAGTTATATGTCATCAATGATACTATCAAAGAAAACAGTACACACAAATCTCTCAAATACAGATAAACGCCTTCCGTCGAACCTTTAAGCAATACATAAAGAGCATAGAACGGATATACAACATAAGCAGACAATACCGTATAATGCCATTCATCCAAAAAAAATTTGTCCCCTTTACTGATCCTGTAGAGATTGGAAGCATAAAAGCTCTCATCAGACCAACAAAACGTATAACGATTACGTACCACCAGAATGATTGTAATTATCCCCAGTATTACAAAAGGAATGAACTTTTTTAATTCTTCTGTACCTGCTTTTTTATTCATTAAACTCTTCTACCTGTATGTCTTCTTCGTTTTCATCCGGTTACGCAAAGACATGAACCAAATATATAATTCCGGACTTTTAAGCATTAATTTGCAACGATATTTGTTTAATTCTTTAGGAAGAACTTTTATTTCACGACTGATCTTCTTTCTTATCGACTCCACATCTGAATAATTGCAATAATATGCATGCCAGAATTCACTTCTTGTCTTATTATCTTTCAGATACGGAAGACAGGCATCAAAGGAGTACATAATATGTCTTAATATAAAGCCGTTATCCAAAAACTCTTCGAGTTCTCTGTCATTACATAACTGCGTATTGCTATGTACATAATCACTTATTCTCATCATCACGCGGGGAGCCTCGAATCTGTTCATATTGTATCTCTGCATAACGGAACCTTTTCTTCTTATATACGTGAAAAGATTCTCCTCTATTGTCGAAATACTGCTTGCCCGACTTAAGCATTTGTACATAAACTCCACGTCCTGTGCCAATGGACAACCTTCCGTATATCGCAACCCATAGTTTTCCAATAATTCTTTCTTAACCGCAAAAGATCCAAGTCTGATGCGATCATCCCCATATAATATGCTCTTAAACATCTTCTCAGGATCATCTGTATCCCCGGCAAATTTCTCCTGGATGATGGTTCTTTCATCTGATTCCGGCCAAAAAGACTCAAACCCCCATAGGATCATATCAGTCACAGCACCATTATCTATGTGGCTTCGAAGTCTGTCTATAAGACTGTCCTTACACAGATCATCTCCATCACAAAATATCAGGTACTCACCATCAGCACATTCAATGCCCTTATTTCGTGCAACACTCACTCCCTGATTAATCTGCTCAACGAATTTTATGGATTTGCCGGTGTGTTCTGACACAAACGCATTTATTACTTCTTTTGTTCTGTCCGTAGATCCGTCATTGATGACAATAAGTTCCGTGTTCTCATCAGCTGTCTTGTATGCTGCATCCAAAGTATCCCTTATGCAGTTTTCAACGTTATATGCCGGAATAATTATACTGATCCTGCTCATATTGATTCCCTTTGTTCAGGCGATGGTTTCTCCCTGATAGAGTCTTTGAAGGTTGCGTACGCTGTTTTCTATATCAAATTCATCTATGCATCCAATTGGCTCACATCCCTTTTTTCCATCAAGAGCATTATATATAGCTTCTTTCCACTTATCCGCCGGTTCATCGAGGCTTACAGTAAATACCCTATCTGTCACTCTCACTTCTTTGGGAACAACATCTGACACTATGCAGGGCAATCCCATACACTGTGCTTCAATAAGGACATTTCCAAAGCCCTCCCATCTGGAAGGAAAAAGAAAAACATCCATTACGCTCATAAGTCTCGGAATATCTGATCTGTTAGAAAGCATAATCACCCTGTCGCTTATGTTAAGTTCACTTACCCGATCCATGATCTTTTGCTTAAGTTCACCACTTCCCACAAGAATTAATCTGAAGCGATCATCTTTATTATACAGGTCATAAAAAATCTCCAGAATCAGTTCGTGGTTCTTTTGTTGATGGAATCTTCCAACATGACCTACCACTATATCGTTCTGCTCAATTCCCAAGGAAGCTCTTTCCTTATTCGCCTCATACAACTCGGGAGCAAATCTTGAAGTATAAATCCCGTTATTAATCGTATATACATTATCCGTCTGAAAATATTCTCGCAATTCACGATTCAGAGAATCGTGTAATGTAATGAGCCTCATACCATACTTATGTATCAGTTCATATACACTTTTGTATTCTTTATACTTTATCCTGTTATCTCTGTCCTGGCTGTAATATCTTTCAATCACATTATGCACCGTTAAAAATAGACGGTATTTTTCCGGATTCATTCTAAGTAAATATCTGCATATCGAAAGATGTGCATGAATGACATCCGGATCGATCTCATTTATCGTCCTTTTTAAGCGACTTACGCGGGATATTCTTCGAATCAATCTTCCCGCAATGCTTTTCTCAAGCACCCTGGGAGTTGTGCTGCTATTGATACTTATTACTCTGATTCCATTATCACGAAGAGCGATTTCATTGGATGATTTTTCATTGCTTTCTATGGTTATCACACATATCTCATGTCCCATGCTCTTAAGCAACAGGCAATAGTCTTTAACCATTGTCTCGGCGCCGCCGGTATTCATGGTTGGAATCAATTCTACAATCCTGCTCATATGGATACCCATCCGAATCTGCTGCGTATTCTTTCCGTTAAATGTAAAATTGCCGCAGCAATTGTCCACATTATATAATGATTCCCCTTTACAAATTCCACCATCAGATATTCTATTTTACTTAGTACCTTGCACTCTATATTCATCTCTTTGATATAATGAGCTCTCACCGCGCATGCCGCAAGTTTAACTCTGTACGGCAATTTTCTTGTTCTGCTGTAATAAAGGCTTCCGCACCATTCCTTATATATCAGTTTTGTAAGTGCAAGAGTGTCATCAATGCCTATTTGTCTGCCATGATCTATCAATTTTTTTAACAAAAAAAGCTGATCAAGCGATTGATAATCATGAGAATTCCATACAAAATGGCTTGCATTGCTTTCATTACAAGTATGTACATAAAGAGGTGCATCTATACTTACAAACCTTTCAGCCATCCTGTATACGAGGGCTTTGGTTATCATGTCTTCATACCAATATCCTTCTGGAAAACATACCTTCTCCCATATCTGTCTAGCGACTACTCCCTCCCATATATATCCCTTAAAAGCATCAATACTCTCACCTATACTCTTTACATCTATTTCCGGATAATGGATGATTTTTCTTTCCTTTTCTCTTTCCTCTATCCTGGCACATTTGACAACATCCGCCCCTGTCTCTTTAACCTTATCCATGATCACTCTGATATAGTCATGTGCTATATAATCGTCATGATCGATAAGCGCAATGTATCTTCCTTTAGCCAGCATAAGCCCTTTGTTTCTAGCTGAACTGATACCGGCATTCTCTTGCTTTATCATTTTAATATTATTCGGATGGTTATCGGCATACTCTTTAGCAATCAATGCAGTGGAATCTGTCGATCCGTCATCCACCAATATGATCTCGTAAGTGTATTCGCTGCTATCCTGATATAATACGGAATCTACACATCTGTGAATATATGCTTCTGAATTATATAGCGGTATGATAAAAGAGATATCATATCCGATATCATCTGTATGACATGCAGTCTCACCCGCATAAGGTTTCTCTTCGTATACTTCAAGGATTATGTCTTTTGCTTTTTCATAATTCATAGTATTTCCCAACCATGATCAGGGATCGATCTTTTCGATCAACCATTTTGTATATTTTGTACGTCCTTCACTCGAAAGGTGGATTCCATCAGAAAAATCACTGTGTCCCATGAGACCCTCAGGCGATCGGATATACTTCACCTTCCGTCCGTCAAGCAGTTCAATATACTCATTCATTATATCATTATAAACATCACTCTGCATTATGACATCAGCCTTGGGAATCTCCACAAATGTAAGATTGATATCGTTATCATTACACAGATTAATAATATCCTCTATAGCTTTCTTCTGGTTCTCATCAATCTCTTCCGATGTATATACCTGAGATAATCTGCCGTATGCTTCCTCTGTAAGTCCGGCAGAACTGATCAGTGTTCCTCCATTTTTAAACTGTGAATTCACTATCTTTTCGCTTACGGGCCATGTCAGTAATTGTTCATTATTGGCTGTTACGAACATCTCCCAAAATGTCATAAAATCCTTATTCGAAATTGTATCATACAGTTCCCACTTTTCAGAAGTATTCAGTTCCAACAACATTTTCTTATCTTCAAGTGTCGGTACTCTGCTTAATGTGAATGCATACATATCCACATACAGTTCATGGATCTTTACTCCGTTTCCAATAAGTTTCTTTAACTGCAGATACTCAGTACAGGGTTGATTTCCGTTGTAAGTGAGTATGTAGCTGTCTTCTTCAGCTTCTTCAAGCGTGTTGATATCAAGCCCCTGCCTGAACGCAGACGATCCTATAAACAGCCTGTCTATGCTTCCCTTTGTCGTAAGAGCCGGCATGCCATAGTTTAAATCTGTCATCAGATATTCCGAGAACTGATCCTTTGCAAAAACCAGAGCAGCAATGACAAGCAGGAACACCACTGCCTTTATAATCTTTTTTCTATTTTTTCTTACACATCTAATAATTGGCATATATGAATCCACTCTGTCCAATCACTCCGAAGAATACTACCGCAAAAGTATATATCATCGCTCTTATAGTTATATTCTCTTTATATCCCCTATAGTTACGCCATTCAAGAATAAAAAGAACAGCAACAAGCAACATAATTGCCAATAGCATTGATACTGAAGCGTAATCATTTGTAAACGGCATCACCGCTTCAACGATCAGATCGATTGACAGTTTTGCCGGCTTAAACATATCGGCAATATATGTTCTCAATCCGGAAAGATTGTCCATCTTAAATGCAATCCATCCAAACATGACAATTATATCTGTCAGTATTATTCCCAAAAATCTGCCAACCTTTCCCCTGATATCGCGGGGTGACAATACATTCCATACTCCATGCCATAATCCCCATATAAGATATACTATCGTATTGCCATGCCATAATCCGCTTACAATAAATACCGCAAATATATTGATTACTCTTCTTATCTTTCCTCTTCTACTCCCGCCCAAGGGAATATAGATGTAATCCTTAAGCCATGAAGAAAGAGAAATATGCCATCTTGTCCAAAATTCCCTGATGCTGGCTGAATAATATGGCAATCTGAAATTATCTGATATGTTAATGCCCATCAGCCTGCATATACCCGACACAATATATGAATATCCGGCAAAATCGCAATACAGTTCTATTGAATAAAAAAAGGCAGCCATCCACAGTGATAAAAATGCATGACTGTCATAGGAAGCAAATACAGAATCGGTATACGGAGACAATTTATCTGCGATAACTGCTTTATAGAAAAGGCCTTGCAGGATCAGATATGCTCCTCTTTTTACATCTTCCTCGGACGTTCTTTTGTTCAAACATCCGTTTACTTCATTCGCTCTTGATATTGGCCCACAAATTATCTGCGGAAAAAAAGTAACATATGACAGATATTCCGTGATCACGAATTCTTTCTGCTGAGATCTATACATGTCTGTCATATAACTGATCATCTTGAAACTGTAATATGATATACCCAAAGGCATCAGAATCCTGGATATAACGTTATTATCCGCTATCCAAAAATCCTTGTACTTATGAAATGCAAGAAAAATGACTGCAACGCCGATTCCAGCTATCAGCCAGCCCGTTTTACAGGTTGACCGGTTGATCTCATGTATAAAAAAAACGCTTAACGTAAGTTCTGTACACAGGACAATAAAAGCATAAATACCTGCCCATAGGAAATAAACCGACAGGCTCACGCCTGTCAGATATATAGCCCTATATTTAACGGGAATATAATAATATATTCCCGCTGCAATAATACCCAATAATATCAATGACCATACTGATAATGACATGCACTACAGTCTCCAATAAATATAGTCCGTACCGGAATACTCGCTCTTATCGAAGAGTCCTTTAATATCGGCCAGTACCCTGATCTTATTATTCTTATTAAAGAATCCGTCAATATCTGCCTTGGAAAGCTTCAAGAATTCATCATGCGCAACTGCGACTATCACCGCGTCCATATCCCTAATATCTGACATTGATGCAAATTGTATGCCATAAAGCCTCTCTGCTTCACTTGCATCGGCTGTTGTATCAACCACCATAGGCGTAATACCATATTCTCCAAGTTCTCTGTATATATCTATCACCTTGGTATTACGCGTATCCGGACAATTCTCCTTGAAAGTAAACCCAAGTATTGCTACTCGTGCTCCCT
>JAEEGL010323267.1_pt1 | contig 15152 bp, 11 predicted proteins | sample 9134231 | NCBI WGS metagenome assembly JAEEGL01 (sample SAMN16246548, study PRJNA631951) | gut metagenome | biome: gut microbiome; feature: rumen; material: fiber-attached | host: Bos | place: Iran: Karaj | collected 2018-10 | reverse complement strand
GGTGCATAGCGGTATGGCTTTTATAAACAGAATACTCGGCAGAATGGGGCTTTTCCTTCCCCCGGAGGTGAGGCGTACTTTTCTTATCGATCTTATAGCGGGAGTTTTTATCGCTATAGGTTCGGGCTGCTTCGCTCCTTACCACGCGCTTATTGCGCGGCAGGACCTTCATGCGGGGCAGTTTTTGATAGGGATCATGTCCGCCGGCTGCGCCGCCGGCGCCATGTGCTGCCTGCTTGTCACAGGTATAGTCCCGGCCGGCAGGGAGAAGATCGCATACGTTGTCAGCAACACCGCGGCAAGGCTGCTCATTATAGTTACGGCCTTCTGCCACGCGGCGCCGGTATATTGCTGGACGGTTTTCTTTCTGAATCTTTTCACCACCATACCGGGGCCCCAGTACAACATCATGATGACCCGCCTGTATCCCATAGATCTGCGGGGCACGCTCATGGGGCTGGCCCGGCTGAACGTGTCTCTGGTGGGCCTCCTTGCCGTGTTTTTGTCCGGCCGCTATTTGCACGCGGGGGGCAGCTGGCGCGCCGTGTTCGTGATGGGAGGCATATCGTATATCACGGGGACCCTGCTGTATCTCCTGTGGCGGGTCCCGGCTCCGGATGCGGAGGAGAAAGCCCTGTCCCCCCTGGCGGGGGTCAGGTCGGCCATGACCGTGGGCAAAGAAAAGATACACCTGTATCTCACCCTGCTTCTCACCGTCACCAGCGTATCGGCGTGCGTCCAGAGCATCATACTTCCCATTTACCAGTCGGACGTCCTCGGGATGACCCCCGATCAGCTGTCTATCCTTTCCATGGCCACGTCCGTCGCCCTGATGGGAGGCTACGTCTTCTGGGGCAGGCTCATAGACAGGATCGGGGCCCCCATGGTCTTCGGCCTGGCCACCCTTACGGCTCTGGCCCTGCCGGTCTCATATTTCTTTGCTCCGGGCTATCTGTGGCTGGTCCCCGGGTGCTTTATCTCCGGGCTTTCCGCTTCGGGCACGGAGCTGGGCTGGCTCACCACCCTTATGGAGATAGCGGGCAGGGGCAACGAAAGGCGGGTGCAGACCTTCCACGCCTTCTGGGGCGGCATACGTACCTTTATAGGCATTGCCCTGGGGGTCTATCTCATAGGGTTCATAGATAAAATGCACGTGGGGCTCAAATACGTTTTTATCGTAGTCATAGTCCTGATGCTTTCCGGCGCCGTTCCGCTTATGATCGTCACCGGCAGGTATAAGAAAAGCAGAAAGGGAACAAAGGAGGCGTAAATGACGAAAACGGAACTGCTTTCCCCCGCGGGGGACCTGGCCTGCGGCAAAGCCGCCCTGGACGCGGGAGCCGACGCGGTATATATAGGCGCCTCCCGGTTCGGCGCCAGGGAAAAGGCCGCCAATCCCACAGAGGATATCGCAGCCCTGTGCGATTACGCCCGCCTGTTCGGAGCCCGGGTATACGCTACGGTGAACACCATACTCTTCGACGGCGAGCTTGAAGACTGCCGGAGGCTTATTTGCGCGCTGTATGAGGCCGGGGCCGACGGGATAATAATCCAGGATACGGCCATACTGGAAATGGACCTCCCCCCGGTGAAGCTTATCGCCAGCACTCAGATGAACTGCGGCTCCCCGGAGAAGATATGCTTTTTTTACAACGAGGGCATAAGGCGTTTCATCCTTCCCCGGGAGCTGTCTCTGGAGGAGATCCGGCATATCAGAAAAAACATACCTTCCGACGCCGAGCTTGAAGCCTTTATCCACGGCGCTTTGTGCGTGGCCCGTTCCGGGGAATGCTATCTCAGCTGGCATATAGGCCGCCGCAGCGGCAACCGGGGCTGCTGCGCCCAGCCCTGCCGCAACGTTTACGCCCTGAAGGATGAGGGCGGCAGGCTCCTTGCCAAAGGGCACCTTCTGAGCCTCAGGGACCTTTCGCTTTCGGAGCATCTCGCGGAGCTTGCCGATTGCGGTGTGTCCAGCTTCAAGATAGAGGGAAGGCTCAAGGGCGCCGACTACGTGACCAACGTCACCGCCTTTTACCGGGGGGCGCTGGACAGGGTGATAGCGGAAAAAGGGCTTGAAAGATCGTCGGCAGGGGCGCAGATCCCGGACAGGCCCTTTGAGCCGGACATAAACAAGACCTTCAACCGGGGCTACACCGCCTTTATGATAAACGGGAGAAAAAAAGGAGTGAGCTCCATGGATACCCCCTCCATGAAAGGAGAATACCTCGGCAGGGTGAAAAAGGTGCGGGGGAAAAGGGTGTTTCTGGATACCGCGGCAGATGCCCGGGGAGGCGACGGCATAGCCTTTTTCGCCGGGGGAACGCTTACAGGGACCAACGTGAACCTTCAGGAAAGCCCCGATTCCATAACGGTAAACGACCCCCGGGGCATAAAGCCGGATACCGTTTTGTTCAGGAACAGGGACGCGGCCTGGTACAAGACCGTTCCCGTCTTTAAAAGATACGTTCCCGTGACGGTCTCGGCGCAGCAGACGGAGAAGGGCCTTCTCTTCGGTATCCGGGATGAAGACGGATGCGGCTTCAGCCTGACGGTAACGGAAGCCTTCGAAAGGGCGAAGGACAGGGAAAACGCCGAATCGAACCTGAAAAAGCAGCTTTCCAAAAAAAGCCCCGGAAGCGTGTTCCTCTGCAAAGAGGTCACGCTCGACGTCGCCGACGTTCCTTTTGTCCCTCTCGGCAGGCTGAACGCCGTGAGGAGGGCTCTCCACGAGGGGCTGGAAAAGGCGCGAAGGGAGAAAAAGCCCGCATTTTCGGCGCCTTCCCGCCGGCCCGGGACATATATAGCCGATACCCTGGACTACAAAGCCAATATCTCCAACAGGCTGGCAGCCCGGTTTTATGAGAAGAGAGGGGTGCGGGAATATGAAAAGAGCCCCGAAACGGGAACGCGGCTTTCCGGAAGGCAGGTGATGGAATGCGCCTACTGCCTGAGGAGAGAACTGGGGCTCTGTTCTGCGGACAAGGAAAAGAACACTCCCCTTATCCTGGAAAACGATACCGTTTCCCTCAGGGCGGAATTCTGCTGCCCTTCGTGCGTGATGCGGCTCATTGCCCTGAAGTGAGTTTTCCGCCGCAGTTTGTCAAAAAATTCCGGCGGCTTTTTAGTTATTATTGTTTTTCCTTTGGCTATATGGTAAAATATAAAAGAATATGTAGGCCGCTACATCAATTTTAAGTTATTATCACGGAGTTACTAATGAAAGCGTTAAAGGTAGGAGCCTTTTTAAGCTCCTTCAGAATGGAATTTATTCCCGCAATGGACAAAGCCGCAGAACTGGGTCTGGTGGGCCTTGAATTTGCAAACGTGCCGGGTATAGATGTTTTTCAGCCCATATCCGACGAACAGGCCTCTTATATCCGCAAGGCCTTTGAGGACAGAGGTATGTTTATATCTTCCATTTGCGGCGAAGTGGGAGGCTTTGTGTGCGAAGACAGCGCCGAGGCAATGAAAAAGGTGGCTATGGTCAAGGTGGTGATGGACAACGGAGTAAAGCTGGGCACCCGGGTGATCCAGCTCCACATAGGCTCCCTGCCGGAAGACGCCTCCTGCCCGGGATATAAAAACCTCACCGCTTCCCTTATCGAGCTGGAAGCCTACGGCCGGGCGAAAGATATGTATATCGCCACGGAAACCGGCCCCGAATCCGGAAAGGCCCTTTCCGATTATCTCAGAGGCCTGAAGCTCGAGCGGATACGGGTGAACTTCGACCCCGCAAACCTGTGCATGAACGGTTTCGACGAGGTGCAGGCAGTTTACGACCTTTCCGACCTTATAATCCAGACCCACGCCAAGGACGGCATCCGGGGTTCCGTGAAGGACGGCTACAAAGAGGTGCCCCTGGGGCAGGGCGACGTGCGCTGGAAGGAGTATCTGGCCGCTCTGGAAAAGGTGGGCTTTGACGGCGCCTTTATCATAGAAAGAGAAGTAGGCGAAAACCCTGCCGACGATATAGCCATGGCGGCGGATTTTCTGAAAAATTACGGAAAATAACGGTTTGCGGAAAACGGCGCCTCTCCGGCGCCGGTTTTTTTGACGGAAAATGAAGATCATAGCAGGTTTGGGAAATCCGGGAATGGAATACGTCAGGACCCGGCATAACGCGGGCTTCGAGGTGGTGAACATCCTTGCCCGCCGGCTGGACGTCAGGTTTTCGTCTGCCTACAGGGCCCTTGCCGCCGAAACGAATCTGGACGGGGAAAAGCTGGTGCTTTTGAAGCCCATGACCTATATGAACCTTTCGGGGGATGCGGTGGCGCCGTGTCTTGCGCGCTTCCGGGCTTCCTGTGAAGATCTGATAGTGGTATATGACGATATGGACCTGGAGACCGGCAGGCTGCGTATCCGCGAAAGAGGCTCTGCGGGAGGGCACAACGGTATGAGATCCATAATAGACAGGCTGGGGACCTCGGATTTCGACCGCCTCCGCATAGGCATAGGGCACAGAGGCTCTGCGGCGGGACACGTGCTTTCCCGTTTTTCTCCGGAGGAGCGCCCCGTCATGAAGGAAGCCTTCGAAAGGGCGGCGGACGCCCTTGAGGTCATGGTGAAAGAAGGCACCGTTTGCGCAATGAACCGGTATAACTGATTTTTTGCAAATCTTTTTTTGTTTCCCTTGACAAGCCCTTCCGCGAGTATTATAATAGTTTAAGGGACAAAATAGCGGGGTATTCTTATGAAGAGTTTCCTTGAGCCCACCGAAAGCGGTTTCGGCCAGCTTGTACGGTTTGCCGCAGCGGGCTTGCTGAATACGGCGGTGGATTTTGCCGTTACGGCGGTTTTTCTCGGGATCTTTACGTTTCATTATGGATATATACCCGCATCCTGCATAGGCTTTCTGGCGGGGGTAGTGCTTTCCTACGTCCTGTCGGTCAGGTGGATCTTCACGGTCCGCAGCGTGTCTGACCGCCGCCTTGAGTTTATGTTGTTTCTGGTGATTGGGATCATAGGTCTGGTATTGCACGCATGGCTGTTGTACGTTATGGTAGATACCAGCCCGGCAAAGGAAATGGTTATGACGCTGACACGAAAATTGGATTTCATCTTTAAAATGGAAGAGCCGGACGTCTGGTTCTCCAAAATAGCTGTCACAGTCATTGTCTTTTTCTGGAACTTCTATGCCCGCAAATGTATTTTATTCAGGTCAAAATGAACAAAGCGAATAAAAAGCTTTGTTCTTTTTTTTTGGAAGGAGCGTGAAATATGTATTTAACACTGAAAGACGGCACTGCCTTTGAAGGCAAGTGCCTCAGCAAGACAAAAGAGACCGCAGGGTTTCTGAGCATTTACACCGGCGCCTTCGGATATGAGGGGGTGATCACAAATCCGGCCAACACCGGAAAGATCATTCTTTTCACTTTTCCCGAGATCGGCGCTACAGGCGTGAACCACGAGGACAACCAGTCCGACACGGTATGCGTTGCAGGTTTCATCTGCAAGGAATACAGCAGATATATGAGCAACTTCCGCGCAAAGGAATCGCTGCTTCATTATATGGATTCCGCCGACAGAGCCGTGGGGGAAGGCTTTGACACCAGAGCGATACTTCTCCACCTGAGAAAAGCGGGAGAGCAGCCCGCCGTACTGTCGGAGAAGCCCCTTTCCGAAGAGGAACTCGCCGCGCGTCTGGACAGCGTGGAAGTGGATTACACTCCCGTCTGCAGCCCCCTGAAGCCCGGCGCTCCGGCCCTGAAGGCAAACGTGGTGGATCTGGGAGCCGGAAAAAGCTTTTATTCCATGCTTTGCGAAAACGGAATAGAGGCCGCAGAGGACGGGGAAGACTTTGACGTGTGCATAGTTTCCAACGCGCCGTCCTTCCTTGCGGAAGATCCCGGCATACCGGAGATGATAAGAGAAGCGGCGGCGGGCAAGCCCCTGATAGGCTTCGGCGACGGAGCCGCTCTTGCGGCCCTTGCCGCAGGCTATAAGGCGGAACCCTTGACCCTGGGGCATCACGGGACGAATATCCCCGTGGCGATGAGGAACAGCGGAGGGAAAAACGAGATAACGGCCCAGAACCACTGTTACGTGGTAGGCCCTCAGAAAGGGATCGTCATAACAGCCGTCAATCTGCACGATAAGACCGCCGAAGCCTTCCGCTCCAAGGACGGAATGGTGACCGGATTCTGCTATAAACCCGCAGATCTTATAAAGGAAATCAAATAAGGAGGAATAAAATGCCGAAACGAACAGACATCAAAAAAATACTTATCATCGGATCGGGCCCTATCGTAATAGGTCAGGCCTGCGAATTTGATTATTCCGGTTCCCAGGCCTGCAAGGCCCTGAGGGAGGAAGGTTACGAAGTGGTTTTGGTGAATTCCAATCCCGCCACCATCATGACGGATCCGGAGATGGCGGACGCCACTTATATAGAGCCTCTTACCATAGAATCCCTGGAAGCCATCATAGCCAAGGAACGCCCGGACGCTCTGCTGCCTACCCTGGGAGGCCAGATGGGCCTGAATATGGGCACCTTTCTGAAAAGAGAGGGGATACTTGACAAATACGGCGTGGAACTCCTGGGCTGCGACGAAAAAGCCATAGCCAAAGCAGAGGACAGAAAGCTTTTCAAGGAGACCATGGAATCCATAGGCGTCCGGACTCCCCGCAGCGGTATAGCCGAGTCGGTGGAGGAGGGCATGGAGATAATAAAGGAAATAGGTTTTCCCGCCATACTGCGTCCCGCCTTTACCATGGGCGGCGCCGGGGGCGCCACAGCCTATAATATGGACGAGTACCAGAAGATGCTCCCCAAGGCGCTGGCCACCTCGCCGGTGAACCAGACCCTTATCGAAGAGTCTGTCCTTGGCTGGAAAGAAATAGAGTTCGAGGTGATGCGGGACAGCAAGGACAACGTTATTATAATAACCAGTATGGAAAACATAGACCCCATGGGCGTCCATACCGGCGATTCCATAGTAGTCGCTCCCGCCATGACCACCTCTACCGAGGAGATAAACCGCCTGGCAGACGTTGCCAGAAAGATAATACGCGCCATCGACGTGCGGGGAGGCGGCACCAACGTTCAGTTCGGCCTCAATCCCGAAAACGGGGAAATGGTGATCATCGAGATCAACCCCCGGGTCTCCCGTTCCTCCGCTCTTGCCAGCAAGGCTACCGGGTTCCCTATAGCCAGAGTGGCCGCCAAGCTGGCGGTGGGGCTGACCTTTGACGAGATACGGAACGACATCACGGGCAAGACCATGAGCGATTTTGAGCCTTCCATCGACTACATCGTCATGAAGGTATGCCGCTTTGCCTTTGAAAAATTCGCCGGCGCGGATCCTACCCTCAATACCCAGATGAAGGCCGTGGGCGAATCCATGGCCATAGGCCGCAACTTCAAGGAAGCCCTGCAGAAGGGCATACGGTCCCTTGAGACCGGCCGCTACGGTCTCGGCGCCGACGGGAAGGACTTTCTGCCCAGAAGCGGCGCACCCCGGGATATCATCAAGCAGAAGCTGGGGCAGCCCAATGCGGACCGGCTGTTTTATCTGAAGCACGCCATAGAAAACGGCTTTTCCACCGAGGAGATCTACGGGCTTAGCAAAATAGACCCGTGGTTCATAGAAAACATCCGCCAGCTGGTGGATCTGGAGACCGAGATACTGGGATACGGCGCGGACAACGTTCCGGAAGAGCTTCTGAAAAAAGCAAAGGAATGGGGCTATTCCGATATCCAGCTGGCATTCCTGCTGAAAACGGATGAAATGACCATACGGGCAAAACGGGAAGGCGCCGGATCTCTGGCCACCTACTATCAGGTGGATACCTGCTCCGGTGAGATCGAGGCCGAAAAGCCGTATTATTATTCCACCTACGAGACCCTCGATCAGGCTTATCCTTCAAACAACGGAAAAAAGGTCATCATCCTCGGCGGAGGCCCCAACAGGATCGGCCAGGGCATAGAGTTCGACTATTGCTGCGTGCACGCTTCCTACGCCCTTAAAGAGGCGGGCTATGAGAGCATCATAATCAACTGCAACCCGGAGACCGTTTCCACCGACTTCGACACCTCGGACAAGCTGTATTTCGAGCCTCTTACCAGAGAAGACGTGCTGAACATAGTAGAGGTGGAAAAACCCATGGGCGTCATAGTCCAGCTGGGAGGCCAGACGCCGCTGAACCTTTCCCTCGCTCTGAAAAAAGCCGGGGTGAACATACTGGGAACGAGCCCCGAGTCCATAGACAGGGCCGAGGACAGAGAGCTGTTTGCGGAAATGCTCCGGAAGCTGGGGCTCCGGCAGACGGAAAACGGGATCGCCACCAACAACGAGGAGGCCCTTGCCGCCGCCCATAAGGTGGGATTCCCGGTGCTGGTGCGGCCGTCCTACGTTCTGGGCGGGAGAGCCATGGAGATAGTTTATGACGACGAGACCCTTATGAACTATATGAAAAGCGCCGTGGTGGCCAGCCCGGAAAAGCCTGTGCTCATAGACAAGTTCCTGGATGACGCCATCGAGATAGACGTGGACGCTATCTCCGACGGAGAGACTACTCTGGTGTGCGGCGTTATGGAGCATATAGAATATGCGGGAGTGCACTCCGGCGACTCCGCCTGCGCGATACCCGCCTGGACGCTGAAGAGATATATAGTTGACGAGATCAAACGCCAGACCCATCTCCTTGCGGAAGAGCTGAACGTGCGCGGTCTCATGAATATCCAGTTTGCCGTGAAGGGCGACGATATCTATATCCTGGAGGTCAACCCCAGAGCGTCCCGGACGGTGCCCTTCGTGTCCAAGGCCACGGGCGTTCCCTGGGCCAAGGTGGCTACGAAGATAATGCTGGGCATCAGCCTGAAGGATCAGAACATCACCTCCGAGGTGACTCCCGAGCACGTGTGCATAAAGGAAGCGGTGTTCCCCTTTGTGAAGTTCCCCGGCGTGGATTGTATGCTGGGGCCGGAAATGAAATCCACCGGCGAAGTGATGGGTATCGACCAGAACTTCGGCGTAGCGTATCTGAAGGCGCAGATAGCGGCGGGCAACAGGATACCCGAGAAGGGGACGGCCTTCCTGTCCCTTGCCCACAAGGATCAGAAGCACGCCAGAAGCATTGCCGAAAAGCTGCTGGGGCTGGGCTTCACCATATACGCCACCAAGGGGACAGCAAGAGAGCTTGCCGCCGCCGGCATAACGGATATCAAGACCGTGAGCAAGATAGGCAACGGGCGTCCCGACCCTACCGACCTGATCAAAAACAATCAGGTGGATCTGATAATCAACACCCCCTCCGGCCGCAAGCCGAAAAGCGACGAGGTGCTGATCAGGTCCAGCGCCGTTGCCCGGGGCATCCCCATAATCACCACAGTGGCGGCAGCCAGAGCCACGCTTATAGGCCTGGAGACAGCCAGACATCAGAAGACCACTGTGCGCAGTATCCAGAAGTATCTGGCCAGGTAGCCTGACTTTTCGGGGCCTCCGCATGCGCGGAGACCCCGTATTTTTTGCTTGTATTATGAAAAAAACGTTTGTCCTTGTAATTGCATTATTGTGGGGCGGGGCTCTTTTTGCCTTTTCCGGACCGGAATACAGCCCCGAAGAAGGCATAATTTTTTCGGACGATCCGGCTTCTCAGCTGAAGATATCCCTGTGGGACGTGTCCGGCGGAGACGAGCGTTTCGTGGTGTCGGGCTATTCCGGTGAAGACGGCAGGGTGGTGATACCCTGGGAAAAAATAGTTCCCGGCAACACTCTTATGGTCAGGGTCCGCAGCTCTCTGAAGCTTGAGCGGGAGTTTCTGATAAGCCCACCCGTTCCCGTGGAAGTCACCCTGAACCGTACCGGCTGGCTCAACGGCGGCCGTTCGGTAAAAGAAACGTATGCCGTGAAGGGCGCTTTCGGCGGTTCGCTTTTCGGCGCTCCCTCCCACATCTACAGCCCTTCCCTGGGCAGCTTTTGCATAATGCTTTGCGGAGCGTCATATCTGAAGGAGGGCGAGGAGAATACGGAAAAAGAAGCGGGATTTCTGAAAGAACTGGGCTTTACGGACATAGAAAAGGAAAACTATTACGGAGTCCGGCAGACCGAGCGTTCCGATAAAGCCGGGCTTTATATTGCCCGCAGAAAAATTTTTGACGGCAGCAAGGAAACGGAGCTGCTGCTGTGCGTGGTGCGTGGCACCGTGGCGGGAGAATGGTTCTCCAACTTCGACGTGGGGGAAGGAGACGAGCACAGAGGCTTTGCCGCCGCCGCGGAAAACGCCTTCGGCTATATACAAAGCTATATGGCGCGGCACTCCGTCCCCCGCACTGCCAAGGTCCTCGTCACCGGGCATTCCAGAGGAGCGGCGGTGGCGTCCATGCTGGTCCCCATGCTGAAGGAGTCGGGTTTCGGAGAGGATTCGGTTTACGCATACGTGTACGCGTGCCCCAACTATACCAAAAACCTTGTTCCCCGGGAAAAGGGGCTCTTCGGCTTTATGTACGAGGGGGACCTGGTGCCCGCCATCCCCATGTGGGGCTTCGGCATGCGGGGCGAGGTGATAGATTCCGTTTCTTTTTCGCCGGAGGAAAAAAAGCAGCTCAAAGACACATTTTCCCGGATCGCCGGCGGGATAAAGACCGTAGCCTTTACCGCGGAGGAGCGGGACGGAGTGGTGGCCGCCATCACGAAGCTTGCTCCGGACCAGGAGGCGTTTTACACCACGGTTTACAGCAAGTCCAGGCTTATAAAAGCAGACCCCATGACCACCTATGATTTCTGCGTCAAAATGGGAAAGATAATGGTGCAGAGGGAGGTAAAGCGCGTGCTCAGGGTGCCCGACGATTTCAACGGCATAATGTGGGCCTTTGTCACGGACGGAGCGGCTTCCCCGAAAATAATCCAGAGCCATTCCATCGAAATGTATTACGCTCTTACGCAGGTTTACAACGCCCGTTTTGCCAAGGCTGCAAACTGATAAAGGCGGCCCTTTTTGTCTTTACAACAAGTCGGAAATATAGTATAATCTATTATGTATACCAAGATTATTTGTAAGGAAGATTATGGTAGCCGTATATCCCGGAAGCTTTGACCCGATAACCTGCGGGCATCTCGATATAATCGAGAGGGCCTCCCGCATTTTTGACGAAGTGGTGATCCTCTGCGCCGTGAATCCCTCGAAGACGTCTATGTTTTCCCTTGAGGAAAAGCAGCGGCTCATCACCGAAGCGGCGGGGCATCTTCCCAACGTGCGTGTGGATCATTTCACCGGCCTGCTGGTGGATTATATGCACGCCAACGGGTTCAGGGTTGCCATAAAGGGCCTCCGGGTCATAAGTGATTTTGAGTATGAACTTCAGATGGCGCTTATGAATAAAAGACTGGCAGAGGATATTGAGACCTTTTTCATGATGTCCGGTTCCGAGCATTTGTTTTTAAGCTCCTCGCTGGTGAAAGAGCTTGCGGGCTTTGACACACCCCTTGACGCGCTGGTTCCTCCGTGTGTCGTAGGGCCATTATTAGAAAAAATCAATTCCAAACGGTAGGGTTATTGCCATGAGCAAAAATTACGATGATATAAAAGTGAAAAAGGTATCCGGTTCCTCCTCCGGCAAGAGCGACGCAAGGGCGGAGCTGCATAAGCTGGAGAAGATGTTTGAAAAAAAGATACTGTTCGGCTACACCATAGTGAAGGTGGATGACGTGATCGCGCAGACCCAGAAGATCAGCGCCAACCTGCCGGCAGAACTGGAACAGGCCAAGAGTATCCTCAAACAAAGCGAGATCACCATCGCCCAGGCCAACAACGAGGCCGACGCCATCATCAACAAGGCCAACAGAGAAAAGAACAGCATCCTTCAGGACGCTCAGATGAGGGCCGACGACATGGTTTCTCAGGACACCGTCACCGAGCGGGCGCGTTATGAAGCCGCGACCCTTATCAACGAAGCCAACGTGAATATCGCCAACGCCCAGACGGAGCTGAACAATTATTCCCTGGAAGTGCTCGACAGCCTGAGAGAGCTTATAGAAAACTATCTTTCAAGCGTCAACACCACCATTGACAATATCCAGGGGACCATAGAAGCCAGGGGAGCCATAGAAGCGGAATATCCCGAAGAGGCGGGCGAAGGCTCGTTTGCCGGACCGGCGGAAGAAGAAGCGCCCGAAGCGCCCGAAGCTGTCCCGGAAGACGAAGACGACGAAGACGACGAAGAATAATAAAGACCAAGGTCTTTGATAAGGAGTGATTTATATGCCAAGTGTAATGGAAAGCATCTACAAGAGGGCAAAGGAAGCGCAGCTTACCATCTGCCTTCCCGAAGCAGAGGACGTGCGGACGATACAGGCTGCCGAAATGATCGTCAAGGAAGGGATTGCCAAGGTCATACTTATTAATCCCATGGAAAAGATCGAAAAGGCGGTAAAGGAATGCGGCGCCGATATTTCCGGCTGCAGGATAGTCGATCCCGTCCAGAGCCCGGATTTTGAACGCTACGCTCATCGTTTTTACGAGATACGTATGAAGAAGGGCATGACCGAAGAGAAGGCTCACGAGGTCATCAAGGATCCCCTGCATTTCGGCTGTATGATGGTCAACGAAGGCGACGCCGACGGACAGGTCTCCGGCGCTACACACTCCACCTCCGACACTATACGCCCCGCTTTGCAGATCATCAAGGCGGCCCCGGGCTGCAAGACTGTCTCGGCTTTCTTCCTGATGATAGTGCCCGACTGCCCCTACGGCGAGAACGGCGTGTTCATATATGCGGACTCCGGCCTGGTCATCGACCCTACCGACGAAGAACTGGCGGAGATAGCCATCCAGTCTGCCAAAACCATGCAGAACCTTTGCGGCATAGAGCCCCGCGTGGCCATGCTCAGCCTTTCCACCAAGGGCTCCGCGAAGCATGAGATAATCGACAAGGTCATAAGGGCCACCGAGATCGCAAAGGAGAGAGCGCCGGAGCTGATGCTGGACGGCGAGCTTCAGGCAGACGCCGCCATCATTGACGCCATAGGCAAGTCCAAGGCTCCCGGCAGCCCCGTTGCCGGCAAGGCCAACATCCTTATCTTCCCCGACCTGAACTGCGGCAACATTGCCTACAAGCTTACGGAAAGGCTGGCCAAGGCAGAGGCCTACGGCCCTGTGCTGCAGGGTCTCCGCAAGCCGGTGAACGACCTGTCCCGCGGGTGCAAGGCTTCCGACATAATGAACGTTGCCGCCATCACCGCCTGCCAGGCCATTTATTCGGAATAAGGGGGGCGCATGAAGGTATTGGTTCTCAATTCCGGTTCTTCTTCGCTGAAATTCCAGCTGATAGAGACCGAAAACGGCAAGGTGCTTGCAAAAGGGCTTTGCGACAGGATAGGCATAGACGGGAGCTCCCTCACCTATTCCACCGACAAAAAGGAAAAATTCGAAGGATATATCGAAAACCACAAGGCGGCCCTTGACAAGGTGTTCGCGCTTCTTACCGATAAGGAAAAGGGCGTTGTCGGCAGCATTTCCGAAATAGACATAGCGGGGCACAGAGTGGTGCACGGCGGAGAGAAGTATTCCAGCCCCGTGCTGGTCACCGACGGCGTGCTGAAGGATATCGAAGAACTGAGCGCTCTGGCTCCTCTCCACAATCCCGCCAACGCCATGGGCATCGAGGCCTGCCTGGCGGTGATGGAGGGCGTGCCCCAGGTGGCCGTATTTGATACGGCATATCACCAGACCATGCCCGATTACGCCTATATGTACGCGCTGCCTTACGAGCTTTATGAAAAATACGGCATCAGGCGCTACGGCTTTCACGGCACCAGCCACAAATTCGTGGCAAAACAGGCAATGATGATGCTGGAAGAAAAAGGAAAGAAGCCCGAAGATACCAAAATAGTCACCTGCCACCTTGGCAACGGCTGCTCCATGGCCGCCGTAAAGGGCGGAAAGGTGATAGATACCACCATGGGCTTTACTCCCGTGGCGGGCTGCGTCATGGGCTCCCGGGTGGGAGACGTGGATCCTTCGTGCGTCACCTTCCTGGAGGAAAAAATGGGGCTTTCCCCCGCCGAAGCGGACAAGCTTATGAACAAGGAAAGCGGCCTTCTGGGCGTTTCCGGGCGTTCGTCGGATATGAGAGACATAATCGACAACAAGGAGACCGACCCCAGAAGCATGCTGGCTTTCAGGATGTTTGCCTACAGGGTAAAGAAGTATATCGGCGCTTACGCCGCCGCCATGAACGGCCTTGACGCCGTGGTGTTTACCGGCGGAGTGGGGGAAAACAGCGAGCCTCAGAGAAAGCAGATCTGCTCCGACCTGGAATATCTGGGCATAGAGCTGGATCTCGAGCTCAACCACAAGCTTTCGTGGGAGCTTGACCCGGAGAAGGACGTTTTTTACGGAAACGTGGATCTTTCCGTGAAAAAGAACGGAAGCATACTCCGCATCCCCACCAACGAAGAGCTGATGATAGCTACGGAAGCCGTGGAAGTGGTCTCCGGAGCAAAATAAAGGAAAATCTGCAAAGGGCTGTAAAAGATCAAAAGTTTTTTGCAGTCCTTTTTTTATGAATCATGGATCTTAGTATTTTTCCCCAGACGGGGCTTTTGGTTTTTTCGCTTTTCGTGTGCCTCGTTGCGGGGCTCCTGAAAAACTATTACAGCAAGTCGGTGATCAGCACCCGCTCCAGCGAGCTGTATCTTTACAGCGCCGCCACGGCGGGGATGAGCGCCGTGCTGATCTTTGCCTTCAGCGGTTTCCGGCTGGAGTGGTCGGTATATACCGTTTTGATGTCGGTCCTGTTCGGCTTTGTGACCATGCTTCAGAACGTCGCCATTACCAAGGCGCTGGTGATAGGCCCCTATTCCTACACCTGCGTCCTGGGTTCGGCGGGGACCATGATAAGCGCCCTGTCGGGGTATTTCTTCTTCGGCGAGGTCCTGACGGCCGTAAAGATCGCGGGCATGGCCTTTATGCTCGTCTGCTTTGCCCTTTCGGTAAAAAAAGACGAAGACGGCAAAAAGGGCAACCTGATATGGTTCCTGCTGGCGCTTACCGGCGCCGTGACTACGGGAGTCATCGGGCTTCTGCAGAAGATACACCAGAATTCGCCCCACAAAAACGAGCTTCTGGCGTTTCTTGTTATCGCCTTCGTTTTTTCGTATATCTTTTCGCAGATATTCTTTTTGTTTGCCAAAAGAGGCGAAAAAAAGGCG
>JAEEGL016926751.1_pt1 | contig 15153 bp, 13 predicted proteins | sample 9134231 | NCBI WGS metagenome assembly JAEEGL01 (sample SAMN16246548, study PRJNA631951) | gut metagenome | biome: gut microbiome; feature: rumen; material: fiber-attached | host: Bos | place: Iran: Karaj | collected 2018-10 | reverse complement strand
TGGCAGCAAGCTGAATAGCTTCAGGTGTTGTGCCGATTCTTACCTTAGCAACAGCGTCAACATTTACGTTGATGAAGTCATTGGTAGGAACGGACTGCTCTGTTTTGATATCAACTGTCATCTGTCCAAGATAAAGTCTGTCGACTCTCTCAAGGAACGGGATTTTAACGCCTGCTCTACCAATAAGGATGCGTGGAACTTTTCTAATACCGGATATAATATAAGCCTTATCCGGCGGAGCCTTCACATAGCCAGCGGCCATGATGATGATTGCCAGAATAATAATGGCGGCGATAATAATTGCGAGTGCTGTGTTTGTCAACATGGTTTTCACCTTCCCTCTTTAATGATAGTGTTGTTTGTTTACGGTTTAATAATATCAAGCCGTACTGAATAAATATATCACTATTTTGGCTGTTTTTTGAACTTTATTTTCACTTTTTGGAAAACTAATTAACTTTATTTTACTCAGCTTCTTCGCTTTCTCCATTAGGATCGTATTTTAAGATATCTCCCGGTTCGCACTCAAGAGCCTCACATATTCCTGCCAGGGTTGAGAATCTAATGGCATTCACCTTATTATTTTTTATCTTAGACATATTTACATTGGCGATTCCCACCTTATCCGAAAGGTCATTAAGAGACATATGTCTTCTCGCCATCATTACATCCAGTTCCAGCATGATTTTTCCCATAGTGTACCTCCTTACAGTAATCCATCAACATCATTCTGAAGTTCAGCACCATAGGCAAAGTACTGTGACAGACAAAGCGCGACAAGACCAAATACCACTTCTGAAAGCTCCACTGATAACGTGTAATCTCCACTTTTCATCACTGCGAAGCAGATTATTGCTGCCACTACTTTTACTATCGGTAATGCAATAGTATAAATACCAATATTTCTGATTCTCTTAACATTATCCGCAGAAAACGGGGAAGATACATTCGATGCCTTAAATATTATGTACACATTTCTAAAAATGAGCGCTGTCAGTGCGCATAAAATCGCCAATGGAATGAACACAAGCATAGCTCCGCCACGCCCTACGACATCCAGCATCCAGTCAGATGTATTATTTATTGTTCCTGTTACTGTTACATTCCCCGCTGTAAGATAACCGCTCTGATATGCGGACATTATCTGGTTTTTGCCTAATGTCAGAGCCACCGATGCAATAATCATCATTGCAACACCAAACCAACCACACACCTCAATAATTTTCGCCAAAACTGCTGTAACTTTTCTAAGCTTTGAATCCTTCATTTCCTTTCTCCTCTCTTTTCATTAAACTTTATACATTGTGACATATTAATTTTCATAACTGCGATGCATGTACAAGAACATTCAACGTTCCGTGAATTAACCATCCGGGAATAATCGAACCGTTCGCTTTTTTCTCATTGACAAAAGCTACCAATATCGCAGGTATCATAGGATAAAACATAAGTACCATTCCCTGTATAACATTAACCTGTCCAATAGCCGGCAATATATGCGCTAATCCAAAGATCACAGCCTGAATAACAACCGCTACTTTAAACCCCAGTTTACTTTGAAGTCTTTTCTGTATGAATCCTCTAAACAAAATCTCCTCGGAAAATGCTGTATGTACATATGAAAACAGTACTATGCACGGGATTCCTGCAGTGCCCATTCCGGCATATTGTGATATGTTCCACTCTTTCATAAAAGCGTTATTTACAGTAAATCCTACAGCCTCACAAATTGCAAAAGCTATTATTGTGTATTTAAGGCATTGCTTCTTATTTTCTCCAATTCCTTTCAAGCCTATCCAATTAAAGAAATTTTCCTTCTTCCTGGCTGTTATAAGCCATACGATAAATGGAATCAGTGTGAACAATAACGTCTGAACAACAGAACTAATCACTTCGTTTATTACTACTGTACTCATATGTCTTTTCCCTCGCTTGTAAGTTGATTTATGTTTTTAGTAAAAATGTTAATGTTTATCGTTAAATATTATATATCATACATGGTTAATGTGTGTCAACTAATTTTTAATGTTTTTCGTTAAATTATTTATAAAGCACATAAAAAAGAACCGTGGGTAGTTCAGTCCACGGTTCTTTTTATCCTTTTTCATTAAGATTCATATGTCAGAATTGCTTCACAGGTTCCGCAAATCTCATAGTTTCCACTACCTGCAGGAAGGAAGAAGCTGTCGCCCTTTTTGAAGTGCATTCCACCACATCCATTCTTGATCTCTCCTACTCCATCGAGAATAAGAATATGAAGGAATGAGGTCTGGTCTACACTCCCCGTGAGTTTGCTTGTAATCTGTCCTGAAAGACTAATCTTATCCACTGTGAAGTACTTGCTTACTCCAATGTGAGGAACAGGACTTGCAGGTCTTTTAACCGGTGCCAGTGTAGTAACATCAAGCGCCTTATCGACATGAAGTTCTCTGAGATTACCGTCTTTATCGCGTCTTCCATAGTCATAAACTCTGTAGGTGACATTGGAATTCTGCTGTATCTCTGCCAGAAGAATACCTTCACCTATTGCATGAAGTGTACCGGATTCAATAAAAATCACATCGCCCTTCTGCACTGGATAAGCGTTTAGTACCTCCGTGAGAGTCTGATCCTCTATACGCTTGGCAAACTCTTCCTTAGAAACCTCTCTATTGAAGCCATAGTACAAAAATGCGTCCTTTTCAGCATCGATGATGTACCACATCTCGGTTTTTCCGAACTGATTCTCATGCTCTCTCGCATATTCATCAGAAGGGTGTACCTGAAGAGACAAATCCTTTCTCGCATCAATGAACTTAATAAGTACAGGGAAATCCTGGAATTTCCCACAATTTGTTCCGAGGACGCTTTTTCCTTTTTCTTCAATATATTCAGTAAGAGTTCTTCCTACAAATTCACCATTCTCAATGATTGATTCGCTGCCGGGGAAGCATGATAATTCCCAGCTCTCGGCAGTAACCTCACCGGCGGATTTTTTACCGTATTCCTCCACCAAACGGGTTCCGCCCCACAGATAGTCCTTTGTGGGGGCTTGTAACTTAAGTATTGCCATGTAAATTACCCTTTCATTAGTTTTCAGCAACCTCATATACGCTTCTGACACGGAGGTTACCATCAGCTTCGGCTCCCTTTGCGGTGAAATCTCTTGAAGGAAGGATTCGGAAAGTCTTTTCTCCCTTTTCCATATCCACGAAATTATCATCAAGTCTAAGGACGCCTTCTTCTGTCTCTATGCTGACAGATTTAGCATAATTCTTGGCTGTAACGGTTATTATATCACCATTCCTGGATACTTCCAGTCCCGGGTCCATGAAGTGATAGTGCTTGGGGGCACAGAACAGCGTAGATCCTGTGGATACAGCCTTTCCATCAATAACAAGCTCATAGTACAGATGAACCTGTAGTCTGTCCTGATCATTGAAATCCAGATGCGGAAGCCATGTTCCTCCAAAGGCAGGCGCTGTAAAGTCAAAGCTGCCTTCTTTTACAACAGAAGAATCCGGATTTCTAAGGGACCATTTTACCACACCGCTAACAGTCTCAGCTGTCTCGTTTGCAACATGGAGATTTGCACTCACATCAACGGGCTGGGGCAAAGTGTTCACATAGGGTTTCTGGTCGATTTCACCATGTTCCTCACAGGAGAGAAGCACCGGCGCAAACATTCTCTTTTCAGCATAATGAAGAGCCTTCCAGTTACCATAGTAGTCAAGACTCGCCCAGGAAGCTACAGGCCAGATGTCATTTAACTGCCAAACCACTGTACCCATGCAAGTGCCTCGGAATCTGCGGAAGTGTTCAACTCCGTAGCGGATAGCATCTGCCTGGAGAAGCTGTGAGCAGTACAAAAGTTCATCAAAACTCTTCGGATACAGGTATGTCTGTGACAGGTAGTTCATAATCTTGCCATTTGCTGCTGTATTTCTCTGGTGCATTTCCATTACACGAGAATATATATTGAAATCACCTTCCTCTGCAAAGCGGCGCACGGTCTGAAGTGCAGGGAATGACTGGAATCCAAACTCTGACAGAAAACGGTAGTGATGCTTTCTGTATGCTGTAAAAGGCTCATTTCCATGCCATACACCCCAGTAATGTACATCACCTACATTTTCAGCATTGCTGTTCTCATAATTTCCACCCGATGAAGGTGAAGACGGCCAGTAAAATGCTTTAGGATCCTCCTCCTTGACCAGCTTGGGAATAATGTATTCATAAAGATGGATATAGTCATAAGTCTGCTTTTTACTCTTCTGCCAAACCAATGTCTCGTACTGGGTCTCCATCTCGTTATTACCGCACCAGAGTCCGATTGACGGATGTGAACGAAGACGTCTTATATTCTGTCTGATTTCAACTGATATATTTTCCTCAAATGCATCTGAAAGCTCATAGGATGCGCAGGAGAACATGAAATCATGCCAGATAAGAAGTCCCCTCTCATCACATACATCATAGAAGAAATCGTCAAGATAATATCCACCGCCCCAGATACGGATGCAGTTGTGATTTGCTTCCTGAGCAGAGCAAAGTAGCATATCTGTACGCTCTCTGTTCTGTCTTGTCAATAAATTGTCCTCAGGAATATAATCCGCGCCCATAGCAAAGAACTGCAGTCCGTTTACTTCAAAGGCAAAATTTCTGCCCTCAACTTTTTTGGCTTCTTTATCGGTGACGAATATTTTGCGACCACCATCGGAAATTACCATATTGCTGCCATCATCAAGATCAGGAATCTGGTCTTTCATGTGCTCTTCGAACTTCTCATCAGGCATGGGATCTGTGTTAACAGTAGCTGTACGCAGACCTATCTTTTTCTCCCATACGTCAAGAACAGACTCATCCTCTTTGGAAATAAGCTCTACCTTAACCTTATACAGAGGCTGATCACCATAGCCATTAGGCCACCATAGCTGCGGGTTTTCAACCGTTACATGTGTATTTAAATGATTCGATCTTACATCACAATAAAGGCCTGTCAGATTGGACGAAGGCGCTGAATCTGTAAGGGGATCAATGCATACACTATCATTTACAAGGCTTGTTTTTCCGTCAGGAGATTCCACATTTAATCTGATAATAACGTTCCCATCAGTAATACCGGGCATCCATTCGATCTCGGCATCCACAGCAACATCCACTGCTTCAACTATATTTCCGCGAACAGTCTTCTCCTTAACCTTATGAAGCTGATCTATATAAACATCAGCAAGTCTTGCAGTATTTACACTGACAAGCTTAACCTCTCTGAATAATCCGGCATCGGGAAGTCTCGGCCCCCAGTCCCAGCCAAACATACATGCCGCTTTACGGATATGCGAGAATCCTGGCATAGCTTCGCTTGAAGCTCCTACAGGGCACTTTTCATCTTCCTCTGCTATGAACTTCGTGGGCGAATGCAGAATAACCTTAAGCGTATACTCAGTATTTTCGCTATCTCCATCAATAACATGTGTAATATCATATTCCCATATCCTGTTCATGTTATTGGAAGAACCAAGTTTTGTTTCGTTTATATATATCTCTGCAAGAGTATCTACTCCTTCAAAACGAAGCAGCACCCTGTCTGCAGTTCTCTGCTCTTTGCTGACTGTAAAAGTGGTCTCATATCTGAAATCATTTTCCATGAGCTTAAGTGCATCCAGCTCATTGTCCCTGTAGTAGGGATCCGGCATAAGCCCTTTCTCAAGTAATGTAGAATATACCGTTGACGGAACCACAGTATCAATCGGCTCTTCCGGAATGTCATAGACATTTTGGCCCAATACTGTGAGTTTCCAGTTGTCCTTAAGTAAAATCGTTTCCATTTAGGTTTCCTCCTTCACGTATTTTTCCCCTCATCCGCCCCTTCGGGGCACCTGTCTACGCTCCGCTTCGGTCCGCGCAAAACCATCGTCCCCTGGACGATGTGCGCCCCCCAAGGGGAAGGCTTTATTATACTTCCTTAATGTTCATATAAGCACATTTTTAAATAAATCAGTGTCGACATATTTTATTATATAAATCCCCGTAATAAATTATATAAACAACCTCTAAAAAAATAGGACAAATCTCTCATATTGAAATTTTGTCCCTTTTTATCTATACTTTTAGCACATAGAAATATGGTAACTATTCTGCAAAGCAGGAAAACGGAGCATTTATGAATCGTCTGTATGAATATATTGATCCTATAACTTCACCCTATGAAGCCTTTATTGTGGACACGGATTATGCCGGTTTTCCGGTTCCTGCCCACTGGCACTACTATGTTGAACTTCTATATATACTTGAGGGAACGGTAGATGTGACTATAAACGGTTCAGTTCATAGAGCGGAGACCGGCTCTGTGGTTCTTTTTCCGCCAAAGAGCGTACATGGTATTGACCTTGCCAAAGACTGCAGCCGAACCAGATATGACGTGATCAAATTCGATCCTGCCAATCTTCCCACCGGAAAGCTTGATGAGACTGACATAAGGACTATTCTGCATAATCTTGATAGTTCAGGCGCCACTTGTCTGATCTCCCCCAAAGACATATCCCAATGGAAGATGCGCTCTTTATTCGAAAGTATTATTAAAGAAAATCAGACACAGGACTACGCATACTCACTGATGATTTCTTCCGACCTTTTGAAAATACTCGGATATTTCGCCCGTATATGGAAAAAAGAAGGGCTCACGCCTTCAAATAAAAGCGTGCACCCTTCTTATGAACTCAATTTCGATATGATTGCCGAGTACATTGATTCTCACTACTTTGAACAGTTAACCGTTGAAAATCTGGCAGCCATGTGCAATGTTTCCCATGCCACTTTTTCAAGAAATTTTAAGAAGCGTTTTGGCATGTCCTGCAAGGAATACATTACGTCCACCAGAATCAATATTGCAGAAAATATGCTACACTTCTCAAACTACGATGTAGCCTTCATCGCACAGGAAGTCGGTTTTACTGACAGTAGTTATTTTATAAGATGTTACAAAAAGCTAAAGGGAACAACTCCCAAGCAGGAAAGGAAAGCTTCCATCTCATTCTGATGTGATATCTGCTCCAAAGTATTTAATGGATATCTCTGTGAGCTTGCCCTCTTCCCTCAGCTCTTTTATAGCCTGATTTATTGCATCTCTTAATGAATCGTTGTCCTCACCCTTCTTAAGGGGAATCGCATACTGTGTAACCTCAGGATCAACTGCTGCAACCTTTAAATCAGTCGCTCCTGTTGTATTGAAATAATCCTGAGCTGATGTATTGGCATTGATTGTGGCATCAACGGTACCATTCTGTACAAGTGTCATGGTTTCACCAATGGTATCAACATTGGAAACTGTCGCACCGTACTGAACACCCATCGCTTCATATGTTGATCCGGCTGAATTTGCGGTTGTAAGCCCGTTTAAATCCTCAAATGAACTTATGGTATCATTCGTAGCAAGCGTTACTACAACAGCATGATCATAAGCGTAGGGCTCTGTAAAGTCATAGGTTTTCCCGCGCTCTTCCGTAACATCAACGCCGTTAGCCATCATATCAAAAGCACCTGTTGTTACTCCGGTAAGTCCTCCGTCAAAGGCAACCTCCTGAAAATCAGCCTCAACACCAAGCTTTTCGGCTATAGCAGCTGCAACCTCAACATCAAAGCCCACAAGCTCATCTGTTGTCTCATCATGATAAGTGAAAGGTGCCCATACACCTTCTGTAGCAATTGTTATCTTACCTGCACTCTTAATTCTTGCAAGATGATCGTTGGAGCTGCTCTTAGCACCACATCCGGCAAGAGCTGCAGAAGTTGCCACAACAAGAATCAGTGTTGCGATAAGTCTTTTTTTCATAATAATCTTCCTCCATTTCACTGACAGAGCCAATTACAGCTCAAATACCTTAGTTACATTACATATATCAGGAATCGGTGAGCCTTAAAAACTCACGCGTTCTTGCCTCTTTAGGTCTTACAAACAACTCCTCAGGCGTACCCTGTTCAACAATCACGCCATCTGCCATAAAAACCACCTTTGACGATACTTCCTTAGCAAAGCTAATTTCATGAGTAACGACTATCATAGTCATTCCATCAGACGCCAGCGCCCTCATTACGTCAAGAACCTCTGCCGTAAGCTGAGGATCAAGTGCTGATGTGGGTTCATCAAAATAAATAATGTCCGGATCTGTGGCCAGCGCCCTCGCTATAGCAACTCTCTGCTGCTGTCCACCCGAAAGCTGACTGGGATATTGGGCTATTTTTTCCTTCATTCCGACCTTTTCAAGTACGCTCAACGCCTTTTCTTCAGCATCATGCTTCGGAACATGTCTCGCTGAAGTAAGTCCCAGCGTCACGTTCTGTAACACAGTCTTGTTGGCAAACAGATTGTAATTTTGAAAAACAAATCCGGTTCTTTTCCTGATAAAAGATATGTCAGATCCGCTTATATTCGTCAGCGCATACTTTTTCCCGTTAAAATCCATCTCACCATCATCAGGCTTTTCCAGAAAGTTTATACAACGAAGAAATGTCGTTTTCCCCGAGCCGGAAGGTCCAAGGATTGAAACGACATCGCCCTTTTCTATATCCAGATTTATTCCCTTTAGCACCATATTGCTGCCAAAGGATTTATGTAAGTTCTTTATTTCAAGTAATGACATAATAAACCTCTGCTACTTCCTCACGCCGTAGCTTCCAAGCACCAGCTCTCCCCTCTTCTGCATAAAGGTCAGAACTGTACAGAAAAGCAGGTAAACAACCGCAACTTCCAGGTACAACGGAAGGTAATTATATGACTGTCCCGCTATCTGCTTGGTACGTGTAAACATCTCAACAACTGTGATGCTCGAAGCAAGAGAAGTATCCTTGACCATGCTTATAAGAGAATTAAACAATGACGGAAATGCTGTTCTGAAAGCCTGCGGTAAAATAATATGCCACATAATCTGCATATAATTCATACCGACGCAGTAGCCTGCTTCAAGCTGTCCCGCAGGAACAGCCTCCATTGCCGCCCTCATGGTTTCTGCACTGTATGCACCTTCATTGATGGTAAAAACAATTACTGCCATAAGAAACGGATTAGAATGAACCCCAAGAAGCGGTAGTCCGTAAAAAGCAACCATCAGCTGCACCAGCAGAGGGGTTCCCCTGATTATCCATATATAAAATCTGCAAATCTGCCTTAAAACAGGTATATTAGCGTATTGTACCATTGCCACAAAAACCGATAAAACTGTGGAAAGCACAAATGCTATAGCCGCAAGCGGCAGCGTAACTCTTAATCCATATTCGAGTATCTTGGGAAAAGAGCCAATTAGTAGTTCCAATGTATTCTGATCAAACATATTATTTCCATGTGAGCGTTACATATGTTTTATGCAACTTATTTGTATAAAATACTTTATACTCCTTTTCTTTTATCAAGTCAACTTTTTATCCTAAGATGCGAATAATCCCTAGTAAATCAGCCATATGAAATCATGAGCGGGTATCACAATATCCTTTGCCACACACTTCTTGCCGGTTAATGCATTTTTGTAGTTACCTTCCTCATTAATCCACGCAGTTTCCTCATAATCACCGAAATTAAACAGCGCAATCAGTTTCTCGCCGTTATAATATCTTCCAATTCCAAGAACATGCTCATTCCATGTTTCCACGATCCAGGCATCCGCAGCACTGTCAAATACGCGATGCTTCGCTCTTATGGTAGTCAGCTTCTTTATTCCATCAAACAGCCTCTTTTGTCTGGTTCCCTTTCTACGTCTCTGCTTAGCACTTTCCCAGTCAAAGTTACCCCTGTGGAGATATCTGCTGTCTCCCCATTTTATCGGATCCTCATGATAGGTGTAATCATTTAGCTGGCCTATCTCATCCCCACTATACAAAACCGGTATTCCACTCTGCGTAAGCAAAAATGCATGAAGCATAATATCCAGCGTAATTGCCCAGTCAAGCTTCCTCTCATCAATCTCATATTCCGCAGCCTCAATTCCGCAAAGAGACGCCGTTGTACCACACAGTCTCGCATCGCCGAGGTTGGGATCGTCATTGTAGAGCTCTCCTCGCGAAGATGACCCCCATAGCGCACCTCTAAGGTAATCATTCAGATAGCGTTTATGCGAAACCTGCTCGACGCTAAAGCCTCTCAAAAACTGGTAATCCAGCCCCCATCCGATATCATCATGACATCTTAGATAATTCAGGAAAATATACTGCTTGGGAAGATTAAATACTATTCCAAGCTGATGTTTAAGAAGCCTTACATCCTTCGTCGCAACTGTATGCCAGGTACTTGCCATGGTAGTTACGTTGTACAGCATGTGACATTCCGGCTTTTCAACTGTTCCGAAATAAGGTACTACCTTTGAAGGTTCCATTACGACTTCTCCAAGAAGAAGCGTTCCGGGGCATACTATCTGCGTGGCTATTCGCATTATACGCACAAGTGTATGAACCTGTGGAAGATTTCTGCAGTTGGTACCAAGCGTTTTCCATACGTACGGAACCGCATCAAGACGAATGATATCAACACCCTTGTTGCATAAAAAGAGCATATTGGCTGTCATATCATTAAAAACAGTAGGATTTCTATAGTTTAAATCCCATTGATAGGGATAAAACGTGGTCATTACAACTTTCCCGACTTCGGAACACCAAATAAAATTACCTGGAGCAGTCTGCGGAAATACCTGAGGCACTGTCTCCTCATAGTCGTTTGGCTCGTTCCAGTCATCAAAGAAGAAATATCTGTCCTGGAACTCCTTCTCACCTCTTCTCGCGCGTATAGCCCACTCGTGATCTTCACTTGTATGATTCATTACAAAATCGAGGCATAAACTCATATCCCTCTCATGAAGGTCCTTTGCAAGATCGTATAAATCCTCCATGGTACCCAGCTCAGGCTGAACCTTCCTGAAATCCGCCACAGCGTATCCGCCGTCACTTCTATCCTTCGGACTCTCCAAAAGCGGCATAAGATGGATATAATTGACGCCAACTGACTGAACATAGTCAAGGTGACTCCTTACTCCCTGCAGGTTCCCGCCAAAGCATCCGGTATACATAAGCATTCCTAGCATATTGCAGCCGGTGTACCACCCGGGATTCTTTTCCTTTTTTTCATCCCATTCCTTAAGATCTTTGTCCCTCTCATCATAAAAATGCCTGAGCATTGATACAAAATAGGAAAAAGCCTGCTCATCTCCATGATAAAGCTCGCCGTAAAGCCATTTTAATTCATCGTAAAATTTGGAAAGTCGCTGATCGAATACGGATTCTTTTTTTCTTGCCATAATTACCCTCTTAACTAAGAAAAATTAGTATACCTCAACACATTAATTATACGGTTATTTAAGTAAAAAAGCGAACAAAATGTATCCAATACACTTTGTCCGCTTTAGCATTTTTTGCATAAAATATATCAGTGAACAACTACCGGTGTTCCGACATTTACTCTGTCAAAAAGAGCAACTGCAACATCGTGCGGAAGATTAACACATCCGTGAGATCCGTTTGACTTATAGATTTCTCCGCCAAAAGAACTTCTCCAACTTGCATCATGAAGTCCAATATGGCAAGGATTAGGAGTAAACTGCATCCATCTGTCAACCCATACATTCCAGGTAGGTCCTATAAGGCGTTTTCCGGCAATATGGGACTGAATCGTGTATGTTCCGGTAGGTGTTCCGTTACCACGGTTAGGATTTCCGGAAACTATAGGTGATTGCAGTGCAACCTGACCATTTTCATAATAAGTCATTGTCTGAGCAGCCAGATCAATGTCCACGTAGGTGCTGTAGGGAAGTCCGTTTACCGGCTGATTCGCAGGTGCTGCAGGAGCTGCCGGTGCTGCGGCAGGAGCCGGAGCCTGTCCATCCAGAATAGCCTGGTACTTTGCAGTATCCTCTGCCTGATTCTGTGATCTGCCTTCCTTTGCCCCATAGGTAACATAATGATTATAAAGAGCTGCGGGGTCATTTCCTACGACCGCAACTACATCCGGATACTTTTTTGCGTAAAAATTGGCATCAAATCCGTCTGCCTTAGCAGGTAAACGTAAAGTCGTTAATACCAAAACAGCCAACAACGCCACTGATAAAAACCTTCTCATCTTACACATCATTCCTTCCCCCTCATTTATAAACACGATATTGTGTGAATAATCGTATTTTATCACAATTGATTAGTGCAAAACCAGTGTTTATGCTTTTTTTATAGAAAGCTGATACTTGCTTAATATTTTATCCACTTATTATTAATAATCAAGTGTTTATCTGTTCTTCAGCAATCTTTTTGCATTTTTCCAACAGTCTTTCCATACGTTTTGCAATAGCCTTTTCATTTGATCCGATATGCTCTGCAATTTCCCCATAAGATAGCTCCATTCCGTATCGGAGCATAAGCAGTTCCCTTTCCGAATCTTTCAAATCTTTTAAAATAGTATAGGCGTATCTTGCATTTTCATCCGTGAGGTTAAGAAGCTCTTTGTCCTCGACCCCGGGTTCATATCCTGACTCCACATATTCATCAAAGGATATTATGTCCTGTTTTGCATTTTTTCTTAAGTAATCGGTCACCGAATTGGCCGCAATTCTGGAAAGCCAGGTAGATGGCGAGGCTATTTCCGGATCAAATCGCTCATAAGCATTCATTGCTTTTATGAACACTTCCTGTACAATATCCTCGGTATTCTCCCTGTCCAGAATGCGCATATATACTATCTTGTACACCCTGTCATAGCAGGAAAGATAGATTTCTTCAAATGTCGGTTTATCCATCATTTTCTTCTACCTGCTGGCGCTTAACAAGTTCTGCAAAATAGCCGTCTTTAGCTATTAATTCATCATAGGTTCCATCTTCTACAATTTTACCACTATCAAGGACAATGATTCTATCACAATGTTTTATCGTAGAAAGGCGATGTGCAATCACAATTCTTGTACAATTAAGGGATTCCAGTGAATCCGATACCTGTTTCTGTGTTATGTTATCAAGTGCACTGGTAGCCTCGTCAAACATAAGAATCCTGGGCTTTGGTGCAATGGCTCTGGCTATCATTAGTCTCTGCTTTTGCCCACCGGATATTCCTCCGGAGCCCTCAGCAATCATGGTAAACATTCCCATTGGCATTGCACGTATGTCATCTGCCATACCTGCAAGCTCAGCGGCCTCCCAAGCCTCATCAAGCGTAAGCTCAGGTTTCGAAATCACTATATTTGAGTATATGTCACCCATAAAAAGTGATCCACTCTGCATTACTGTTCCAATTCTGCTTCTAAGAGACTTTAAGTCAATGGACTTAAGGTCTTTTCCATCATAATAAACCGCTCCTCGCTGTGGAACCTCGAATCCCAGCAAAATTCGCATAAGTGTCGATTTTCCACACCCGGTTTTCCCTGTAATCGCTATGTATTGTCCGGATTTTATTTTAAGACTTAAATTATCAATTACAGGCGGCATATCATCACTGTATCTGAAAAACACGTTACTGAGTTCAATATTTCCGGTGAGTTTATCTATTACAGGTTTGTCTTCAGATATCTCAGGTTCAGCCTCCATAATGGGTCGCACCATCTTCAAAATCGGGTCAATCTGGGCTATACTTGCAGCCATGAGAGAAAATACCACAAATGCCCCGTTTACCATGCCAAATGCCGCATTAAATGCGTAATATTCAGGGATATTCACATGAGTTTTTACTGCAATCCCATATATTACGATTGTTCCCACAAGCGAAATGGCTGTTGTCAAAACAGTGCTGGTCTTTACGAGTAATGGCGGATCGTATTTGTATATGGCCTGCTCTGAGTATGCTCTTCCCCACTTTGCAAAGGCTCTTCTCTCCGCTCCCGACAGTTTAATCTTCTCTATTCCCGAAACCAATGCATAAGCAAGGCCGCTCTCTTTTACCGCAAGCTCCATTTGAATACGGTTTACCCTGGACGCCGCAAGAACAGCGATTACAGTCACTATAATTACAAGCAGCGTCACTGTAAGCGCCGGAATCGCAAGCGAAGGAGTAAACGAAAAGATTTGAATAATATAAACAAAAGATAACAGAACCGTAATCCCTGTAGACAGCCCGATACTTACCAACTGCGTCACCAGAATATTCATATACTCAGCGCGGGAGGACAGATCTCCTGAGGCATAATCCTTAAAAAATCTGCCCGGGAGTGTCAAGATCCTCATCATGGTTGCTGCCTGCACGTTTGTATCAAGTTTTAGGGCAATACGCTGCAGAAAGAGATCTCGCACAGTACCAAACAAGAGACTGCTAAGAGAAGCGCTTAGCATAAAAACTGCAATGGCTATAAGTGCCATAACGTTTGTAGATACTGCCACATCTGCAAGCAGGCTTTTACTGAGAACAGGAATCACCATTCCTATAACTGCAGCTATAATCGCAAACAATATGTAGGCATTAAGGCTCCCTCTGTCAACATTTTCCAAAATATATTTAAATAGATCCATGCCATCCATTTTTCTTAATGGAAATGGCTTATAGAAGGCAATTGCCACTTCTGAAATGAGGCTTTCGGAAGCGTTCTTTACCTTCATCTTCTTTCCTGTTTCAGGATCCGTATATCTATAACCTGACATCCCTGTGGGTATGAGCGCGACAGCTTTATCTGTCCCTTTTACAGTAGACAGCATGGCACCTGATGCGTCTTTTCTCCAGTCTTTCCTTAAGGTTACTTCTCGCGTCATAATGCCGTAAGGTCTTAGGAGATATTCCAGAATTTCATCGATGGTTTTGAGTTTTTCCGGAATTTCACGGGGTGCCACATGGTAATATTTTAGGATTTCACCTATTGCATCCTTTGTCTGTTCTCTCTCGTCATGCAACGCTGCCGTTAGTTTTTTCCCCATGACGGAGCCCGCGATGCGAAGACATGAATCTTCGAAGGCATCCATGTCGGCATTTTCTCTATGCTCTATTTGTTCATCAAACCAGTTCATAGGACTCCTTTTCCCCTCATCCGGCACTTCGTGCCACCTTCCCCCCAAGGGGAAGGCTCTATGTTTATCTTTTTTGCCTTCCCCTTGGGGGGGAGGCTTTATGTTTATCTTTTTTGCCTTCCCCTTGGGGGGGAGGCTTTATGTTTATCTTTTTTGCCTTCCCCTTGGGGGAGGAGGCTTTATGTTTATCTTTTTTGCCTTCCCCTTGGGGGGGGGAGGCTTTATGTT
>JAEEGL015903365.1_pt1 | contig 15153 bp, 17 predicted proteins | sample 9134231 | NCBI WGS metagenome assembly JAEEGL01 (sample SAMN16246548, study PRJNA631951) | gut metagenome | biome: gut microbiome; feature: rumen; material: fiber-attached | host: Bos | place: Iran: Karaj | collected 2018-10 | reverse complement strand
GCGAAAGGCCTGTATGTCGGTTTTAGCGACGGACTTCGGCGTAATCTCCCCGAGCAGTTTCCCGACCCGCGTGAGAATCGACTCGGCCGCCTTGCCGGAAATCTGCTGCGAGACGATGTTCTGGACGATGGCCGAGAAGAGATCGGGCTCGACCGTCCAGCGGATGCGCCCGATTTGGTCGATGACCTCCCCCAGCCGCCTATCCCGCGACTTGAGGTATTCGATTTCCCTCTTGCCGTACTTGAAGTTCATGCGTTTCTCTGCATGGAATTTTCTTGCTCTTTGCTTGACTTTGGGTTGATCAAGGCTTTTAATTTGTATCAATCTCTTGTCCGCAATTAAAGCAAAGAATCGGCAGGTGTTTCTCAATTCGCTTGGCACAATTGCGGCCTGCGGCATCGCGCCCCATCCACTTTGACATGAACGACTTCCCGCAGTGTGGACAGCGTAGATTCTTCGTGATGTTCAGGGTAACGATATTCATGATTACGCCAAGTGCACAGACAATGCCCACAATCCGAAGGCCGTCCCTACGCCCAATGTAGGCAAAATCTGAAGATGTTGACGAAATGGCAACAAGTACAATCGCGAGGATCAGCGCACATGCGAATACCGCTTGAAAGCGACGCCATTTCCTGAACTTCTCGAAATCGTTTTTCATAACTTATCTTACCTCTCCTGTATCTCCTGTTCTTTGTGGCTGAAATCATGCCTCTATCCGATTTTGTGGATTCGTCATCGCTATTCCCTCGTAAAGTTCATATGTTATTTCAGATACTTCCTGTTGTCGACGTCTGACAAGATGCGCATCTGCTGGATGGCGATTTCGTTGAGCTTCTTCAAGCGTTGTGGTTGCGGAATTCCATCATTGATCATGACGGCGTTGATATTCTCCATGTTTGAGATGCAGATAAGTTGGTTGATGGTGGCGTAGTCGCGTTGGTTGCCTTTCAGCGTTGGATTCGCGACTTGCCATTGCTGATGTGTCATGCCAAAGAGCGCAACATTGAGAACATCTGCCTCGCTCGCATAGATGATGTTCATCTGTGCTCGCGTAACGGCGTTGGGAATTAGCTTTTGCTGTATGGCGTCCGTGTAAATGCGGTAGTTGATCTTCGCCAGTTCCCGCTTTGCCGACCAGCCGAGTTGTTTCTGCTCTTCAATCTTAAGCCTCTGGTAGTCCGTTATCAAGTATAGCTTAAACTCGACAGAAACCCATGAGGCAAACTCGAAAGCAATGTCATGGTGGGCAAATGTGCCGCCGCCGTAGCGACCAGACTTGGAAATTATGCCAATAGCATTTGTTTTCTCGATCCATACTTGCGGTGGCAACACAAAGGAATTCAACCCCGCCTCATTTTTAAACTGGTCGAATTCGACCAGTTTAAAATTGGGATTGTGCAACTGTTCCCATAGCCCAAGGAATGCGACCGTCATCTTAGAGCGCATCCAGTTCCGCACGACATCTGCTGGAAATTCCGAATTCTTCTGGCGTGCTATGTCGGTCAGGCAGATATAATCCTCTCCCTCAACCTTCATCATTCGGACACTTCGTCCGTTAGCAACGAGTTCGGCTCCTTTTTTCATATTGCTTTGCATGCAAGTTTAGTTATTGTCTATGTGATATCTTTACACCACCTTCAGCACTTCGGCGACGGGCTTGCGGGGATTCTTGAAATAAGGCTGGGCGGACTTTCCGACCGCGATGACGGACGTCAGTATTTCTTTCTCGGGGATATTGAGTATCGCCTTCACCTTCGCCGTGTCGCGAATGCCCATGATGAGGGTGTCCCAGCCGTGGTTCTTCGCCGCGAGAACGAAGTAGGACGACGCAAGGCCGCAGTCGTACGCGCCCCACATTTCGCCAAGCTCGTCAGCGGGCGTATCGCCCATGTAGCCGCTTTCGCCGGGAACGAAAGTGACGGCAACAAGCGCCGCGGCGTTTTCGGAACTCGCCGCGTTGAACCCTGGCAGGGCCTCGCTCCAGATCTTCGCCTTGGCGTCGGCGCCGATTGCCGCGTAGTACCGCGTCGTCTCGGTGTTCTTCCAGCTCGGGGCGTTTAGCGCCTCTTCGACGATCTTCGCCATCTCGTCCTTGGAGATTTCCGCCTTGGCATACTTCCGCACGCTGCGGCGGGCCTCGATAAGTTCGCTGAACTTCATGTCCATTGACGCCTCCTTGTGGGTTGTCCCGCCCGAGCATCCTACAACGCCGGGAACCGCCGCGATTCCCATCGCGAGCGACGCCCCCTTCACGAATGTTCTGCGAGTGACCATTTGACTTTGCAGAAGTGCCTGCTTGCGCACCTCATGGTCAGCAGTATATCAAAGCTCGCGGCGAAAATCAATACAGGCGGGCGAGTGAAGGGGTTATGAGACATGGGGGGCAGATGCGGCCTGTGAAAGCGCGGGATTTGAGATCAGCCGGAAATATGATATAATTGCGGGCGGAAAAGGCAACTCCCATGGGGGAACATCATGTTTGACGATGGCGTCTACTATGCCTATGGGACATACCGTTCCAACGAAGGGATCGGCGTCGCCACGTCAAGGGACCTCAAATCCTGGAACTGGTGGCAGGGGAAGGCCAAGGACGGGCTTCCCACGCTTGCCGTCGGCGGCGACCTCATCACCTGCCGGATGTGCGAAAAGCGGCAATGAAGCGAGTTTCTATCGCTGGATGCCTCATCTGCGAGAGGGTTGAAATCGGCTCCTATCCGCCAAGGTATGGGTTGCTGTCGGTGAACATGGTGTCGATGAAACTGGGCGTCAGCACTCGCTCAACTTCCATTTCCGGGTTGAACTCCTTGGCGAGTATGCACATGGCAAGCCGGCGATAGTGCTCGTACAGGGCCTTCGCGGCCCTGCGGTGCCTCTCGTCAACGGCTGTATCCTGCCACATGATGTAGAACTGCTCCATCTTGAAGAGCGCAGTCCTCATCTTCTCCGGCCTGTAGAACCTTTCGAGCTTCGTCTCCAGGTTGAATGGCTCCTTGCCCGACGCCTTGACACTGTCGTACATGAACTTCCTCCTTTTGCCTATCTTGCATCTTGCCCGTGAATCTCCGTGCCTGCGTATTATATCATAAAATTCGCCTGCCAGAGAATCGCGGAGGAAAGTCCACTTGACGTGCGGTCGCGCAGGGGGAGACTACCGGGAGGAGTATCGCTTCAGGAGCTCCAGCGCCCTGCGGTCGAGCCTGTGGCCGTGGAAATCCTCGAACTCGCAGTCGGTTCGCGGCGTGTCGAGAATGCCGAACGTCCCGTCGAGATTCCAGAGCGCCCAGCCCCAGCCGTGCCCTTGGAACATCTTAAGGGCATCCTCCAGCCATGCTAGATACGTCGCGTGCGGCACCGTCCCCTGATAGCAGCCAAACTCGCCGACGAAAAGGAACGTGCCGTCGTCGATGGCGGGCCTCCACGCCTTCGCGAAATTCCCGTCAAGCCATTCCACTCCATTCGTGCAGCCAACTGGCGGCCAAGGATGGCAAGGCTTGCCGTCGTTCGGGTTGAACACCCTGTAGTGCGTGAGCTTGTGCGGCGAATAGCAGTGGATCGACTCGCCTGCCGCGTGGTCGAACGGATGAAGCTCCATCACCGGCTCGTTGCCCCATTTCCAGCCGTCGGACACGACGAACCTGCCGGGATCAGCTGCTCGAATCGCCGCAATCGCCGCACGCGCGACAACGGCGTAGTTGGACGGCGTCGCGCCGTAGAACTCAATTGGCGCGGGCTCGTTCACGAGGTCGAACGACAGTTCCTCGTTCGGAATGCCGCGATAGCGCCTTGCAAGCACGCCCCAGAGATTAGTGAAGGCCACGAGCGGCTCGGCGTCCCGGAAGAGCGACTTCGGCTCCTGAGGCGCATTGCAGCAGTATCCCGGCGCACGGTGGAAATTGACCTGCACGTGAATGCCGTACTTTCTGCCGTACTGCACCGCCTCGTCAAGTTTCCTTAGCTCCTGTTCGACAGGCTTCATCCAGTCGCCCTCCTCGACGAAGAAACGGTAGTCGAGCGGCAGGCGCACGAAGTTGAAGCCCCATTCCTTCATCCACTGGAAGCGGTCTTCCGGGAAATGGCCGAATATGCGCCTGTCGCCGTTCTCCATCCTCGTCTTGCAGAACATCCCAAGCATGTTGAACCCGCACCAGCGAACGCTCGGCCGCCAGGCCGTCGCTGGCGCGCGAGATGGAGCATCCGCACCCTGCGACGCAAAAGGCATTGCAATCGCGGCGCAGAGCGCATAGAGGTTGGTCAGTTTCATTGGCACATGGTGCATCGTGTTTTCCAGACCTACCTTTCGCCCCTGAGAGCGGGGTCGAGCCTGTCGCGTAGGTAGTCGGCAATGTTGTTGAACGCAAGTACGAGGATGAAGATCGCAAGCGTCGTGAACGCCATCTCCCACCACACTCCCTGCCAGAGCCGCATGCGGGCGTTGTTTATCATGACCCCCCAGCTGGGCTCGCCCTGCACCCCAATGCCGAGAAACGAAATGAAGACCTCCGTCGAGACTGCCGATGGGAAGCGTATTGAAAACTGTATGAGGACGAGATGGAGGACGTTGGGCAGAATGTGCCTAAACATTATCCGCGCAGGCGAGAAGCCAAGCGCCTTCGCTGCAAGCACATACGCCCTGCTCCTGTGCTTCACCACCTCGGCGCGTATCGTCCTGCAGACGCCCACCCACGTGGTAAGGCCTATCCCCGCGACAACGCCAAGAAGCCCCTTGCCTACGACAAGCGAGATGGCGAGGATGAAAAGAAGCCCCGGCATCGACGCACACGTGGCGCAGAGCCACACGACGAACGAATCCGTCTTTCCGCCGAGATAGCCACCTAGAAGCCCAAGCAAAACGCCTATCGCCATCGCTATCGCGCCAGTCGCGAAGCCGACGATAAAGGCGATTCTCGCGCCCTGCACGAGGCGGAGCGCGACGCTGCGCCCGAGGTTGTCCGTACCGAGAACGTGACCCGGGGCGGGCGGCAGATACCTTTCCGCCGCATTCACCACGTTGTACGCCGGCGTCTCGTCGCGGATCTGCGCGACGCGGTACTGCACCTCGCCGCAGACGGCAACGAAGAAATATACCGCAAGCGCGGCAAACGAAAGCTTTACGGAAAACCTCATTTCTTCGTCCAGACCTTTGTCCCCGCCTGTACGCGGACGGGGTCTATTTCCGCGCCGGAGACAACCTTGCCGCGGAATGTGTAGTACGTCTCTGGCGAATTCCACGCCTTGCCCGCGATGCGCGAGACGGTGACGCCCTTCTCGACTGTCCCCTTGACCTTCCACCCGCGCTCGCCGAGCTCCTTTTCCGTCTTGGGAGGAAGCAGCTGCTTGGGCGGAGTGGCGACTGCCCTGGGCGGAGTGGCGACTGCCCTGGGCGGCGCCGCATGCAGCGGAACCGATGCGGCAGCCGGCCTAGGCTGCGGCTTTGGCTGGGCGGCGACAACCGCATTCGTCTTCTGCGGGTAGTGCTTCGCCATCGGGTCGAACGACCCGTAGAGGACGCTGTTAAGGTACTTGTCGGCGACCACAAGCCTCTTGGCCCTGACGTCGAGGTCGACCTTGGGGCGCACCGCAAGCCCCAGCACGCGCCTCACGCTCGGGGTCGCAAAGAGCATGGCGCATCTCTTCCGGCCGCGGTGCTTCACCTTGTGCCACCTGTTGGGAGGCCCGTATGCGACATGGCAGTGGCAGACTACGTTTTCGTCGGATATGCGGTACATTGCCTTCAGTTCCTTCACGAGGGAGGCTATCGCCCTGAGCTGCACGATCCCCATCGGTTCGTTGTGCTTGCCGACGCACTCTATGCCGATGGAGAACTTGTCAACGTCCTCCTTGCCCTTCCACATTGAGCGGCCCGCGTGGAACGCCTCCTTGTCGCGGTCGATTATCGCATATACCGACCCCTCCTCTGTGACGACGTAATGGCATTCACCCCGGTCGGAGACCTTGTTGAGGGAGCTTTTCGCCGGGGCTTCGGTAGTATGCAGGACGATAAGCTCCGTGGAGGCGCGCACCTTGCGCTCGGGGTTCCGCGGCGAGCGATACCTCGTCGAGGCGTTGATCGCCGCGCCAAGCGGAAATGCCGTCACCATGCACAGCGCGGCCGCTAGGGCAGCCGCTCGCGCTCTCGGTTGACGGCAACGGGATGACACGGCATCAAACCAGATTGCGTTTTATTCCCTGGGCAGCGTAGCCTGCAGCCACTTGAGGTCTGCAAGGCAGTTCTTCGCCTCCTGCGAGACGCGCTCGTCGGCATTGGTCTTGAGATAGGAATAATGGTCGATCACGAGTTCAAGCCGCTCCGCGGTGAGCGGCTTTGAGCCCTTGCGCAGCTCGGGGTCGTAGTCACGCGCCTGCCTGCAGATCTTCTCGAGCTTCGCGAGCTTCACCACGTCCTCGTTCTTCTCAAGGGCGGAGGCCTCCTCGGAGAACACAAGCGACTCCCTAGGGTATGCGGCCTTGAAGTCCGCGAACGTGTTCAGCGCCTGCCCCGGGAGGACGGCAAGCTCCCAGCGAAGATAGTGGGCGTAGTTGCCCGGCTTCGCATGGATGCGGGAGCTTATTATCGCAGACCCTATCGTCGCCCGGGCACGGCGGAGATTCGTGTCGTAGAAGAGGCTGCGCCCGGTGATGCCGATTATGTACGCGAACTCCCCCTTCCAGCCGTTGCCCGGCTCGTCGGCGGCGAGAGCAGCCTCGTGATACACGGGAAACGTTATCTTCAGCTCCTCCATACGGCGCTTCACCGTCTCAACGTCACCGCCGCGATGGGAACCCACGAGCACAAACGGCTTCGACTTGTACGCCTCCCAGATGTCCTGCAGCTCCTTGAGCGCGTCGATCGACGAAGTCTTCGAGTAGTCGCGGCAGTCGACCATCACCACCTTGCCACGCAGGTACCCGGACGAGACCATGCGCCCGCCTATCCTCTTTGCGGGCACGAGATTCACCCATTCAAGCGGCTTTATCTCCTTCTTCTCGCCATCGTCGTCGGAAAACGCGCATGACGCGGCACATACGGCCGCCGCGCAGGCCAATGCAAGTCTTTTCATGAATCTGAACGCCCTTTCGAGTTTTTCTGCATTATGCGGACAGACTGCACAATAGTCTGTTCGAGAAACTGCCGTGTCGAGCCGGAGGCGCCGCGCCTGAGCCCCATCCCGGCCCAGTATACTGCCGACAGAAGCGGGTCGCCCCAGTCTGAAAAGCCCGTCGCGCGCTCGACTTCGTCCATGGCGGCGCGATCCATCCGGAGCGACGCCCAGTCGCCACTGCCGGCGACCTCGCCAGCGATTTCGCGCCACTTCGCACGGTAGATCGGCGCGGCGTCGTCTACGTCAAGCCCCATCTTTATCTGGAAGAGCCACGCAAGCTCCCTGTAGAGCTCAGGCTCCTCTGGGTTGAGCCTAAGCCCTTCGTCCCTCAGGAGCTTCAGGGCCGCTTCCACCCAGCGCCAGCGGTCCTCGAGCGTGGGCATCATCACAGATACGTTGTAGGAGAGGTTCCATGCCGCGAAGCTCCACACCTCGGGCGTGTGCGGCTCGAGGAAGGTGAGCGTGGTGGCAAGCTGCGCAAGCTCCACGTACCGCCCCTCTTCCTGCAGGCGGTCGGCGCGGAGCCACACTATTTCCGCCGCAAGCGACCTCAGCCCGCCAATCGCGGCAAGGGCGCTTCCCGGAAGGTCCGGCGTCTTCACGGGGCGGTCATCCCTCAGGCGGAGCATGGCGAAGAGCCCCGCCGCGGCAAGTAGCGCGGAGACTAGGAAAAGCCTTCTCAAGGTCGGTTTGCCCGCTCGTATCTGGCGCGGACGACGCTGAACGCAAGGCATGAAACCGGCACGGTGAATATGTACGCCACGCCCACCACGCCGAGCGTCATCCAGAAATTGGCGAAGAGGCACGCGATGAGGAGAAGGAGAAACGCCATCACCAGCGGCAGCGCTCGGCGGCTCACGTGCAGGGACTTGAGCGATATCGTGGGAAGGCGCGACGCCATCAGCGAGCCGACGAAAAGGAGCATGAAGATGCCCGTCCACGGGCTCTGCAGGAACTCAGCGAACTGCGGGGCGGAACCCTTCGCGTCGAGCGCAAGCGAGATGATTGCGGGGGTCAGCACCATCCAGCAGCCGCCAGGCGCGGGAACGCCGGTAAAGAAGTGCTTCCAGTACGGGGCGGTCTCCTGCTCGAGCATCGTGTTGAACCTCGCAAGGCGGAAGCAGTCGCACATGGCGTAGAAAAGCGAGCATCCAAGCACGACGCGCACAAGCTGCGGGGCGACCTTCGCGCCGTCGAGGTACTCGTGGGCAGGGCCGCCCGTCATCCAGAAGTACATGAACATCGCGGGCGCAACGCCGAAGTTTACGAAATCCGCGAGCGAGTCCAGCTCGGCGCCGAGCTTCGAAGAAGCCTTCAGGAGCCGCGCTATCCTGCCGTCGATGCCGTCGCATATCGCGGCGGCGAACAGCGCCCAGAGCGCCGGCAGGAAGCGCCCTTCCGCCGAGAGGGAAATCGACGTAATGCCCGCGCAGGCCGCGAGGGACGTCACGAGATTCGGCACGATGGCACGCAGCGGGACGCTCTCTCCGCGCCCTTGCCTTAGCCTGCGTCTCCTGCCGCGCAACCTGAACCTTGACATGATGAAAACCTCCGCATTAAGTCGAAAATCAGAATCTCGCAAGCACGGTCTCGCCGGCGACCGTCCTCTGGCCGACGCGCACAAGCGCCTTCACGCCGACCGGCAGGTACACGTCGAGCCTGCTGCCGAAGCGAATGAGGCCGAACCTCTCCGCCGCTTCCCTGCGCTCGCCCTCCTTGACCTGCGGGACTATCCTCCTCGCGACGAGGCCGGCTATCTGCGTCACCGCGTACACGCCCCTTTCGGCGCGAACAAGGTAGTTGCACCGCTCGTTCTCCTTCGACGCCTTGTCCAGCGAGGCGTTGAGGAACTTGCCGGCCGCAACGTACTCCACCTTCTCCACCGTGCCAGCGGTCGGCATCCTGTTCACGTGCACGTCGAAGACGCTCATGAATACGGACACCCTCACATGGCGCGTTCCGTCTGCAAGGGAGTCCGGCAGATCGCACTCCTCGACCATGCAGACCCTGCCGTCAGCCGGCGAGAGGATCGCCGAGGGGTCGTCCGGCGGGTAGCGATCGGGGTCGCGGAAAAAGAGGCATACGCCCCACGCAAGAAGAAGCGAGGGGACGGCGAACCACGCGAGGACGGGGCAAAACCACGTACCCGCAACTACGGCAAGCGCGAGGGCGAACGCCACGGGACCGAACTTCAGCGCCTCGCGGTTTATCGGCGGCAACAGATACGCCCTGTTCGAGAAATCGGGCGCCTTCTCTTTTTCGCTAGACATGGCATTCAGGAAATCGATATGCGTATCTCGCCAGGGCTGGGCGGCCTGCTGGGGGGTTGCTTCGGCGCGTTCTTGCGGGGCGGCGCCACGAGCGCACCAAGCACGCGGCCGAGCGTCTTCGGCGCCTGCTCGACGAAGCACTCCGCACCAAGGCTCTCAAGGACGCGGTTTATGACGTCCTCGCCGAGCTCGCGGTGGGCGTTCTCCCTGCCGCGGTACTGCAGTGTAAGCTTCACCTTGTTGCCGCTCTGGAGAAAGCCTCGAATCTGCCCGAGCTTGTAGTTGAAGTCGTTCGTGTCGGTACCGGGATGGAACTTTATCTCCTTCACCTTCTGCACCTTCTGCTGCTTGCGGGCCTGCTTGGCCTTGATGGACTCCTCGTACTTGAACTTGCCGTAGTCCATTATCTTGCAGACGGGCGGAACCGCGTTCGGGGTTATCTCGACAAGGTCGAGACCGCTCCTCTCCGCCATGCGCTGCGCGTCTTTCGTCGCCATCACGCCGAGCATCTGCCCCTGCGCGTCAAGGACGCGCACCTGCGGTGCGCGGATCTTGAAGTTTACGCGTGTGAACTGTACGATAACCCACCTCTTCCTTTTTGCTGTTTCATTTTCGTTTGAACGAAATCCTACCTCATCGCGTCGTCATTTCTCGCGAAGAGCACGTTGAGCATCTCCGCCACCACCTTGCCGGACTTGAGTAGCGAACGCTCCGACACCTTGTCCATGGTGTCGGCCGGGGAATGCCAGTAGTCGTTCTTCCCCGGTGCGCTGCCGTATTCGAAGTCTATGAGGTCGATCGCCTTCATCCCCGCTTCCAGGAACGGCACGTGGTCGTCCTTCACGAGCTCGTCCGTCTGCTTGACAAGGCCCTTTTCGCCGGCCTGCTCAGCCGCGAAGAACGCTATCTTCGCAAGCGCGGGCGACGAATTGCGCGGAATCATTATCTGAAGGTCGCGGTCTCCGAGCATGTCGAGGCAGATGACGGCCTTTACGCGGTACCCGCGGCGCTGCACCTCCCTGACGGCGCGCTTGGCCCCCCAGAGGCCGTCCTTGGCGGAGTACGATTCCATGCATTCCTCGCCGTCGGTCCAGACGAGCATGACGTTGCTGGTAGGCGTGCGCCAACGGGAAAGCATGTTGGCTATCCCCACGAGCAGGCCCGAGGTGGAGGCGCCGTCGTTGGCCCCGGGGCACTTGGTCCCCGGCTTCGTGTCGAAATGCGAGACAATGACCGTCCAGTCCGAGGGCTGGCGCACGGCAAACTCCGCATAGACGTTGTGGAAGGTCCTCATGCCCTTCGGCGTCTCCGCCTCGAATCGGTCGAGACGGGCATCCGCCCCGGCCGAGGAGGCCGCGTCGAGCAGGCGGTTCGCGGCGATCTTCCCGCGCACCGTGCCGGCGTCGCGCGGAGTGCATTCGTCAACAAGCACACGGGCCGTATCGTAGGAAATGCGCGCATCCTCGCGGGTGAAGGCAAGCGCGGCGGCAAGGAGAAGCGCCGTCATCGTCACTCGACCTCTACCCCTATCATCTTCAAGATGCGGTCGAGGTCGTCGTTGTCGAAGAAGTCTATCTCGACAATCCCCTTGGTGCGCTTGCCGTTCGGCAGAACGAGCCCGCTCGTGATGCGCACGGCGCACCCGAGATGGCGGCGCATTGCGTCCGAAAGGCCCTTGACGTATGAATCTGGGAGGGCCGGCCTGCCGCGCTGCCTTGCAGGCTCCACGCCGCCCGACTTCTTCAGCGCGCGCTTCTCGAGCGCGCGTACGGAAAGGCGCGAGCTCACGCAGTCGCGTGCGAGGATGATCCGCGACTTCTCGTCTTCGACTGAAAGGATGACCTTCGCGTGGCCGGCCGAAAGAAGCCCTTTCGCGACAAGCTCGCGCACTTCGTCCGGCAGCTCAAGGAGGCGCGTTGCGTTGGCAACCGTTGCGCGGCCCCTGCCGACGCGGTCAGCGACTTCCTGCTGGCTCAGCCCGAACTTCTCCTGCAGGACGCGGTAGCTTTCGGCCTCCTCTATGGGATTGAGGTCTTCGCGGTTGAGGTTCTCCGAGGCCGTCATCGTGGCGGCGGCGAGGTCGCCCACGTTCTTGACTACGACCTGTATGGTGCGCCACCCAAGAAGCTGCGCCGCCCTTACGCGACGCTCGCCGGAAATAAGCTCCCATCTGCCGGCGGAGTTCCTGCGCACGACGGGCGGCTGCACAAGGCCTCCGTTCTTTATGGAATCGGCAAGCCCCTTCAGCTCCTCGTCGTTGAAATCGCGCCGCGGCTGGTAGGGCGAGCGCTCTATCTCGGCTATCGAAAGCTCGAATGACGCAGGCTGAGCCGGCTGGGCCTTCGCCTCGTTCGCAAATGTCGCCGCCGGCGCCGGCGCAGCGCCCGCGCCAGACGGGACCAGGAGGCTGTCCAGACCGCGGCCAAGGCCTTTTTTCCTTTCAAGCCTCGCCGGCTTGTCCTTGCCGGCCTGCACGGGCTTCTTGAGAAAGGGATTGGCCTTGGCCATGGGAGGGGCTTCTACTATGAGTGATCCCGGCTTGGGGAAGGTCTCAGAAGTAGCCGTTCACGAACGGCAGCACCTTCACCTGGTTGGACATGATGAAGTTCACGAGGCCGATCTGGAAACCGCACACGCACTCGCTGCAGTAGTTGACGAGGCCGATCTGGCAGCCGTGAAGCTCGATGGCGTGGTTGTAGAGCGCCGCGATGTGGAGGCCGTAGGCGACCTTCGCGATGTTGCAGCCGCCGGCGATGGCGACGCCGCTCAACTTCTCGGTGGCAATGTTCGCAAGGCCGGAAACGCCAAGCCCGCAGAAATTGCGCTGATAGGCGCCGACGAATTCAATGTCGAGGCCAACGAAGTCCGGGCGGAGCGCGAAGCCGCTCGCCTCAAGGCCGTAGACGTTGGCGTTGGCGATGTTCACGCCCAGCGCGATGCGCGCGCCGTAGACATCCTCAACTGCGTAGTTCGCAAGCGCCGCGACCTGAAGGCCCATCATCTCGTTGCGCGTGACGGCCGCAAGCCCGCCGACGTCGATGCCGTACATCTTGGGCGCGTCGGAATAGAGGAGGTTGAAGTCGATGCCGAAGACATCCCACTTGTTCATGCCGAACGGGAGCTGCACCGGCGTCGCGATGCCGATGCATATCGGCGTCCAGCCGACTACCTCGTCGCGATCCGACGCGAAACCGATGATCTCCTCCGCGGCAAACGCATTGACCGCGCAGGACACGGCAAGAGCCGCAACAGTAGCTTTAATCGTAGACTTCATCTATTACTCCCTTTTTGAGATTCAATTTGAACGTATTTTACCTAATTATCCTAAATAAGTCAACTGGAAAAATCAGTTTTCATGGCATGCCGGCTTTCTGCGCCTGAACGCCACTGCATACAGGAAAACCACCGCGAAGCAGATGACGGGCACGATGAACGAGGCCCTGAGCGACATCGACGACGCATTGAGGTTCTGGTCCACTGTCGCGTCGAACATCGGCACGAGCTTCGCCCAGAAGCCGGGGCTGTCGATTATCGAGGCCATCCACGGCGTCAGCAGCGCACCGCCGACGATTGCCATGATGAGGCCTGCCGCGCCAAGCTTCTGCGCCTTGGGATCTATCCCGCCGAGCCCTATGCCGTAGATCGTCGGGAACATGAGCGACATGAAGCCCGACATCGCGCAGAGGCAGAGGACATTCGCGGAGAACGGGAGCCCCCGCACAGTGAAGAGGACGCGGCTGTCGAGATACATGACGCCGAACGACGACAGCACCGCCAAGAGCGCAAAGAGCGCCATCATCCTCGCAGGGTCGAAGTACTTCATGAGGAACGTGCATATCCACCTGCAGGCGATGAAGAGGCAGAGCGCAATGAAGTAGTAGTTCGCCGCCGTCGCCGGCGTGACCCCGAGCTCCTTCTGGCAATAGACGTTCATCCACGTCCACGCGGCAATCTGCACGCCGACGTAGAACACCTGCGCGACGACGCCGCAGTACCACCTCGGCGAACGCGCGAGAATGCCCAGCACCTCGCCGATTCCGACATGGCCCTCCTGCCCTCGGTCAATCTCCGTAGGGCGCGAGAAGAAGAAGAAAAGCCAGCTGGCCGCCGCTATCGCGCAAAGCCCGACGTACGGCACGCACACCCAGAAAAGCTCCTCGTGCACGACGCCCTTCAGGACGTCGGGCGCCATCGCCGCGCGCTCGTCGAAGGTGGCGGGGTTCAGGTGCGAGAGGATGAGCTGCTGTGCGAGGACGATGCCCGCGAGCGAGCCCACGGGGTTGAACATCTGCGCAAAGTTGAGGCGGCGCACGGCAGTCGACTCGTCGCCAAGCGCAAGCACGTAGGGGTTGCACGTCGTCTCGAGCACGGCGCACCCGCCCGCCACGACGAAGATGCCTACGATGTACGTCCAGAAGCTCTGCATGATGCAGGCAGGCACGTAGAGAAGCGCGCCCAGGACGTACACGCCCAGCCCCGCGAGCACGCCGACCCTGTAGCCCGCGCGCTGCACGAGAAACGAGGCGAAGAGCGCGATGACGGAATACGCGCCGTAGAACGACACCTGCACGTAGCCCGCCGTGGACTGCGTAGTCATGAAGATGCGCTGGAACGACGGAACGAGGTTGTCCGTCATGTTGTTCAGCAGCCCCCAGAGCGCGAAGCAGCTCGCGAGCAGCGCAAACGTCACGAGATATCTGCGCGGAACGACACTTGCACCGTCCATGGCCATCACTCCTCCGGCTTTACGTCGCTGAAGTCGATGTCGGGGAAGAACTCCTGCGCAAGCGGCCTGTAGATCTCGAACTGGCGCACGGCCTCCTTCGCGATCGACTCTCCGCGCACGGGGGCGGCTGCGTCGTCCGCGCAGATGACGCGCATCGTGAGCGCCGCGCCCATCATCGCCACGCTCCAGTCCTTCGGGCGCAGCTTCGGGGTTCCGTTCTTGCGGCCGCGCACCACGAACGTGTTAAAGAGCTCGTTGAGGTTGCCGTGGTATTCGCGGTAGAACTTCGGCCAGTTCACCTTCTTCGTCGTCTTGCCGTCCTTCTTCAGGAGCTTCATCTCGCGCTCGTCCACCTCGACGACCTTCATGCCCTTCAGGTCCTTGCCCTTCTCGAACGTGTAGTTCTTGAGGTTGCGGATCATGATCTCGTGCACGAGCTGCATCGCCTCGACCTTGCGGATGACGAGGTCCGCCGCGACGGCCGCCTCCGCGCTGTCGAAGTCGCCCTTCAAGGCGTTGAGCTGGCGCTTCGCTCCGTTCCAGTCGAGCTGCCTGAAGACTCCTGCGGTCGCAAGCGCCTCGAACTTGTCGTTGATGGCCTTCGTCTCTTCCTCGATGAGTTTCTTTTTCGCCTCGGCAAGCTCTATCTGGCGCTTCTTCTCAGCGGCCTCCGCAGCCTTCTTCGCCGCCTCGCGCTCCTTCTGGAGGCGCTCGCTGCGCAGGCGCTTCACCGTGTCCTCAAGGGTGCGCGCGCCCTTCGACTTGATGAAGGATATGCCCTTCTGCACCTTGTTGAACTCCTCCGAGCCCTTGATGGAGTCGTACTCCGCCCTCACGGACTGCGCAAGCTCCTCGATCTTCTTCAGCGTCTCCCTGTTCTCCTCCGGGAAATTGTTGGACTGCGCTATGAGCGTAAGGAGCTTGTCTATGCGGTGGTGGATTATGAGCGCACAGGCCTTGCAGCTGTAGGCGCGGTCCCAGAGCTCGTGTATCTTCGTTATCTCCGGCGGCGGAAGCTGCGATGCGGCCGGCGCGGCCTCCTCCACGACTGCCG
>JAEEGL015793586.1_pt1 | contig 15153 bp, 11 predicted proteins | sample 9134231 | NCBI WGS metagenome assembly JAEEGL01 (sample SAMN16246548, study PRJNA631951) | gut metagenome | biome: gut microbiome; feature: rumen; material: fiber-attached | host: Bos | place: Iran: Karaj | collected 2018-10 | reverse complement strand
CCGGGCCGAACGACCACCTTACGCACATGGTAGTTGCCGGCACGTTCCAGCGTAGTATAGCTACCCCACTGCCTGAAAACAGTCGGACCGTTCTTGACGAAAGGCGCGAGTACCGGGTTGTCGTAAAGGATCCCCTTAACGGAGGAATTGTCTCCCCTCTTGCCCACATAGACCGCATCGTCGGTATTGACCACGATAACGTCGGCGATGCCGTTTACTACAACAGCTTTATTCTCTGCATTATTTATGACTACGCTTCCGCGGCTCTCGTTGATGACGCATACTCCCGGGTCCTGATCCGACAACAGCGCCAGGTCTTCCAGGTTGGTCAGCTCATCCCAGCCGAACTTAGCCTGTACGCACTTGAGCTTATCCGTCTTCTCCAGAGCGAAATGCTCAACTGATATCTTGGGAAGCACGGAGAGCACTTCCTTATCGAAGATGATACTTCCGTCTTCACTCCTTCTTGCGGCAAAAGCCTCACGATACATCTCGTACGCAGCCGAATCTATATTCTTTACTTCCTGAAGGAGGTCGCCGGCTCTTGCTATGATCATTCCGAGATTCCTGTAGCTATCACTGCCCAGCAGATCTCTTGAAGCAGGCTTCTCTATATACTTGCCGCAGGAACCCTCAGGAGAAATATCCGATACATAACCGTATCTGTGATCAAAATCCTCATCCTTCTCTTTCTTGACAAAGATGCAGATGCTTCCTTCCGATGCAAGTCCCTTGCCCTCGAGGATACAGTCGCGGTAATCACAGTCTGCATCTACCAGAAGGTCCGATGAGATGACAAATATCGTGTCCGATGACTGGAGCAGCATGGACGACAATACTACGGACGCATTGGTGCCCGAAGGTATCGTCTCGTAAACGCACCTGTAGGAGATCCCCTGGAAGGCGCGCATCTGGTCTGCGACTATAAATCTGTATTCATAATTGGTAACTACGATGAACTCATCGCAGAAGGGGATATTCCTGGCAACGGCATCCTGAAATGCAGAATGATTCTTCTGCACCTGTATAAACTGCTTAGGATAATTGGTTCTGGACAGCGGCCACAGCTTCTCGCCCTTACCGCCTGCAAGTATCAAACACTTCAAAGATCAGTATCCCTTCTAAATTAATATACCGACAATATTATACGTCACTTATCATACTTTTTCATGATGCGCATATTCCACCACAGCGCCCATGTATCAGTGAACATCTTAACGATATCGCCCGTCCTTATCCTGCCGAAAGACTGATCACGGGTATAGTTGACGCGGACGGGCATCTCACTGACCGTAGCCCCTTTTCTTACGGCAAGGGCCAGCATCTCTATATCAAAGGCATAGCCCTTTACTCTCATCACGGGAACGATGCTCCTTATAAGATCGCCCTTATAGAGCTTGACCCCGGTCTGTGTATCCCTTGTTTTAAGGCCGAACAGGACCTTGAGCATAACAAAATAGCAAAAGGAGAATATCTTCCTGGCAACAGGATATTCCAGCTTGGAATCCTTGTGCATCTTGGAGCCGATTACTACATCGGCGCCGGTCTTCTCCATCTCCCTCAGGAATTCGATTACATGATCGGGATCAAGATCCAGATCGGCATCGAGAAAGCCTGCGACATCACCTCTCGAGGCGAGTATACCCGCCTTGATCGCTCCGCCCTTACCGCGGTTGACATCATAAGACACGGGACGGATCTTAGGATCTGCCTCGGCAGCTCTCTTTATCTCGTCACCGGTATTATCGGGACTGCCGTCATTTACGGGGATCAGCTCATAGTCCACCCCCGCCTTCCGGAGCACCTCGGAGACAGTCATCAGATTATCGAAGATATGCTCACCTTCATTGTACGAAGGCATTATCAAACTTAACATCTATTCCCCTTTATGAACCATCTGGCGTATCAATATATTAACACATCAGACTGCGCTCTTTGCGGCAATTACGGCCTTAGCGAGCTGATCTGCGCAGGAAGTGCCCTTCATGCCGCATGTATTGCCGGCAAGTACCTCATTGATCTCATCGGCGCTCTTGCCGTCGACTAACTTGGAGATAGCCTTAAGGTTACCGTTACAGCCGCCGGTGAACTTGACGTTGGTCACGATGCCGTTGTCGATATCGAAGTCGATCGCCACGGCACACACGCCGTTAGTCTTGTAGTTATAATGCATAGAAGTGAACTCCTTACCTTATAATAAATTACTTTATCATATATATTTGTGCGTAATGAATAATAACACAGATTTCTTCTGTTTGCCTTTTTTATTGTGTTATACCTGTTTTTTGTTTATACTTCTTTTGATCGTCTAACTATCGGAGCGGATTATATTAATGAGTGACAGATTAGTCAGCATCTGCATCCCGACTTTTAACGGGGGCAAGTTCATAAGAGAGACATTAGAGTCCATCAAGGCTCAAACGTATAAGAACATCGAGGTTATCGTAACGGACGACTGTTCCAAGGACGATACTCTTGATATCTGCAGGGAATATGACTTCGTAAGGATATTCCCCAACGAAGAGAGGCAGGGTCTGGTCGCTAACTGGAACGTTGCCGTCTCCAGATCTTCAGGTGAATATATAAAGCTCATCGGCCAGGACGATGTATTGGCTCCGAGATCCATCGAGAAGCAGGTAAAGGCACTTGAGGCCAATCCCAATGCCACTATCTCCATCGGAGATACGAACGTCATCAACCAGGACAGCAAGGTCATTATGACCAGGAGCCTGTCCAAGAAGGATTTCTGCATGAACGGCAGGAGATTCGCTCTCAAGTCGCTGTGGTACAGGAATATATACTGTGAACCCGCTAATGCCCTCTACAGGAGGAGCGCAGCCGAGCAGGTCGGACAGTACAGCACGGATTTCATCTATGTTCCGGACTGGGACTATGTGATCGAGATATCCCTCCTGGGCGACCTCTGCTATATCGCAGACACCATAATGTCCTTCAGGATATCCAATAATTCGGAGACGAGTTATCTCTACAGGAAGAAGAGCTACGAGATGCTCAAGGATACCGAGAAGATGTTCGATAAGTATAAGTCACGTCTTCATCTCTCCTTCTTCCGCGAGATGGTATTCAAGATAGCTATCCGTCTTCGCATGCACGCGAGACTGATTTTTATAAAACTCAAGAAGTAAAGAACGTCCATAGGAGGCTAATATGAGCATAAGTGTTGTTTTACTGGCATATAAGGAAGCCGAGAACCTGAAGGTAATGCTTCCTAAGCTCCACGAAGTAGTAGGCGGACTCGGTGAGGAATACGATATCAACGTCATCGACACCAAGGTCGCTACCGATAACACCGAAGAGGTGTGTGGTGAGCTCGGCGCTTCCTATTACCATCAGGAAATGCCCGGATTCGGAGGAGCTTACTGCAAGGGTCTGGAGATCGCAAAGGGAGACAAGATACTTTTCCTCGACAGCGACGGTTCCCACGACCCCAAGTATATCCCCGATATGTACAGGAAATATACCGAAGAGAACCTTAACCTTGTTATCGGTTCCAGATATACCAAGGGCGGCGAATCTAATGACAGCAAGTCTTCACAGGTAATGTCGCATATCCTGAACTTCGTATTCAGGATAGTCCTGGGTCTTAACATCAAGGACGTATCTACTAACTTCAGGATCTATGACGCCAAGCTCGTCAAGGACATTCAGCTCAAGAGCGTCAACTACGATGTATTGGAAGAGATACTCCTTATCATGAAGAAGAAGGCCGGAGCCAAGAACTTCAAGTACGGTGAGATCCCGATCTCCTTCAGCAAGAGGATATACGGCGAATCAAAGAGGAGGCTCATCCCCTTTATCATCAGCTATATAAAGACTGTATTCAGATTACTTGGATTAAGGATCAAGGGCTGATCGCAGTACTGATACAAAGCTAAAGAGCACCGCACAAGCGGTGCTTTTAATATGCCTGAAAACATGACATAAAAACACCCCGTGAAGAGAACACGGGGTGTTGGGATAAGCATCTGAGACTATGACTTATGAGTGAAGCATATGTGATGTATGATCTGCATCATCATAATAATAGTCGAAGCTCGTACAGGTGTAGATGGACTTAGCCCTATAGAGCATGTCGTCATTCTCACCGCTTGAGAACTGAGGACAATAAGGGATCTCTAAGTGACCACCGAGCTGGTTCCTGATAGTCTTAGCGATAAGCCTTCCGTAGAAACGGCACGTAGGACCCTGATATGTGATAAATGCACCTGCATCGTTAGTATTGGGATGAACGCCGTCAGTACCGTCACTGTAAGCATAGAGCGCAACCATCGCCTCAACTACAGCACCCTGATTGCCGCTGCAATAGAACTGACCATTAGGGAAGCTCGTAGAATTGGTACCTGCACCGATGATATAGGTGAGAGGTGCCTGAGTCTGGTTGACAGTGTCATTGAGTGAAGAACTGTGGCAGTTTGCACTGAAGAAACCACAAGGGCTTGAATCATTACCCACGATCTCTATGCTGGCACCGCGTGTGAGGATGAAATAACATCTGTAACTGTCAGCAGCACCGGTTCCGCCTTCAACTACAAATCCGGCATCCGGACCTGAAATAGTGAGCTTACCGGAAATATAAACAAAGGCATTAGCACTGGAAACATCGATATGATACTGACTGCTGATAGTTGTCGGGCCTGTGATCTTATAAGTACCACCACCTGCATTTGCAGGAAGGGCTGTAGCTCCGGCAGGAGTCATACCATTCTCGGGAAGACCTGCAGTACTAGCGAACTCTACATAGCAGGAAGGTCTTGTATTACCTTCGTCGTCAACATGTTCGGTGTTGATATATGTATCAAGATTACCGATATAGTAGCCGAGATCCTTGCTTGTTGCAGGGGCAGCTCCGGGAGGCGTTGTTGCAGTAGTATTGACAAGTCCCGCATTACCGCCGTTGATCGTTACGCCGGCAGAACCTGCGCCATAAGAGAGAGAAGATCCTGAACCGGATGAGCTCAATCTGTAGATCGTAGAAGGCTGGAATCCGGTAAAGCCCTGACCGCCGAAGTTACCGTCTCCGACATTACAGAAGACAACACTTGAGTTATTGTTGCCTGTAAAGCTCTCGTTCGTAGTACCTGAACCGTATATTGCATGATTACAGTTGATGAAATATACGTTACCTGTACCCTGCATGTTAGCACCGGAACCTGTGTTTGTACCGTTGGTCAGAACACCGGCGTCAGCACCGGCATATACAAGGTCGCCATGGTAATGTGTACCGGATGCCGAACGCATGGGCTTAGTGGTGATGAATGTCGAGTAGAACTCGGAACTGTCGTTACTAACAGCACCATTACCTCTTGATACGATCAGATTGTCTTCAGCGTCGTATCTTCCTCCGCCGATCGTGTGACCGATCTTGATCTTATCAAGCTCACCGCCCTCACCGAGCTCGACCTGGAATGCGAACGGGCTCGTGTTCGTAGTTGAAGAACCCTTCTCATATGTAAGCATGACATTCTCGATCTCTGTATCGATACGTGTCGTGAATCTTACGACATACTTCGTTCCGTTCACGCTGAATACCGCTCTTGTGCAGTTATCAGGCATAGCCGGAGTCGGATCTCCGGGAGAAGGAGTAACATAACCGGAATGGTCTCCACCCATACCGGGGATCTGGGGGTCTGTGAACCAGATGGTTACATTGCCCGTGCAGAGATCCTTGAACTGTGCGTCAGTGATCTGCTGCTCCTAAAGAGCGTTCTCGAACAACTGTGCAGCTGCAGTACAAGTGATCCTTGCCTGTCCGCCTTCTGCGAAGGTATACAGACGGTTCCTTGTCTTGGCTGTCATGATGAGTGCCGAGCCGATCAGGATAAATGCTACAGCGAGGATAAAGAGAATGGTGACAAGGATGACACCGCTCTTATTCTGCTTTTTACCGGATTTGGTAAATCTCTTAAGCATAATCGCCTCTCCTTTATATAATTACTTACTATTACACATAATTGTAGCTATGCAATTTACGGTAATTATAGGACAGGCAAAAATCGAATTCAATAATCCTTGATTAGATTTAAGACATTGTTAAGGAGTTGGATCGCCCTGCGTCTCCGGGGCAGTCTCGTTCTCCGCGGGAGCAGGCGCCCCCTTGCTTCCGAAGCGCTCGTATTCCTCTCTCTTGGCAGCTACGAGATAGTAATCGGTCTGGGTAGCAAATCTTAAGACGGAAGCCGCGTAATACTTACCGCTCTTATTCTTCTTGATCCTGGTCCTGGAGAAGAACTCACCGTGCTCATCGCATGCATAGAGCGCATAGACGGACTTTCTGATCCTGAACCTGGAGATCTCCTCCCTGAACCTTGAAGAGCATATGGGACAGATCTGTGTCCATCCTTCGGTCATGGAAAGGGCATCGAGAGGATTCTCGGTCTCGGAGCCCACATTAACATATTCACGCTTAAGGTCGGGATCTATGGAAGATGAGGATATGACGCTCAATACTTCACTGGTCTTATTGCAGTCGAATATCCTCTTGAAGATCTCGCCCGTATATCTGGCATCGGATGTAGCACTGTGGAAGGAATCGTTCTTGGGTATACCGTAATGGTCTACCGCAAACTCTACGCTCCTCTGCTTGCCCCTCTCTCCCGCGAACATGGAGAATATGGGCTGGATATCAAGGAAGAAGCAGTTGAGCTGATCGTCCATATCAAAGAACTTGAGGTTCATCTTGAGCATATCGGGATCGGAGTTGCCCCATCCTACAAGGATAAAATCGTCTCCGCAGAACTTCCTGAACTTAGTATAAGCTTCCTCGAAGGATATTCCCGACTTAAGATCGTCATTGGTCTTATGGGTCACTTTCTTAACATGGTAGTGAAGCGTCGTATACTTGCAGGGACGTACATCACAGGAGAATATGTCCTTCTCCGTAAGGATACCGCTGTCATATACGTACTTGACCGCTCCGATCTCTATTATCTCTCCGCTCAGGGAAGATACATCGAACTTATAATCACGCCCGGGAAAAGGCTGATTCCATTCCATGTCAAAAACTATAAATACCGTCTTGTCTTCAATCTTTCTGCTCAGCAAGGTCTGTCTCCTTCTCAACACGTCGTGCGGTCTTATTATTATACATTAGATACATGAATATGACAGCAGATAAGACGATAGCCGTAACACCGATCCCGGATCTTATGTCTCCGGACTCGCATCCTATATGCATCACATAGTTCGTAAAGTTCTCGCTCTCAAAAGAGAATGCCAGCTTGCCGCATACCTCAAAGGTGTTGATGTGAGCATTCCTGCCCGCGTCAGCGCATGTTACCGTGATACTGGAAGAATAAGGTATTGAGGTCACGACGGTCTTGGTCCCCGCTATCGTCATGACGGGATCTCCCGTCAGGTCTATCCTGCTGTTCTCGATAGTACACATATGCGTCCTTGCCGTATCGCACCCCGCAGGATCCAGGCGGTATACCTTAAAGTCACCTGATGCCTCCGAAGGTCTTGAAAGCGAGAGCTTAACATAGACCTGCTGCTCTGACGGCTCCATCCTCATAAGGAAGGGACCGCTGAAGGTGTTGGTCCTCTCCCTGTCGCTGTAGGATTCCGTAACGAAGGAATTACAGGAAAAGGACGATACCACAAAGTAAGGAGAGGTAAGGTCGTTCAGATATACCCTGATCGTAGCCTCGTTACGGGGGCTGTCCGCCGTAACGCCGTATCTGCCGTTGCCGTAATCATCCATATCCTGTGTATAGACACTGTCTGACGGCAGTGCTATGAAGATATCATTGACCATGGCCCCTCTCATCACGGCATTGATCACATCACAGTAATTGGCTCCCCTTATCTGTTCTTCAAGCCCTGTGGCAAGAAGGATATATGTATCTCCGTCATCACCGAACAGCGGGATGTATCCCCTATCCTCTTCTGCCAGGGAGAATACTTCCTCACTCTGTCCTCCCTCGAAGGGACTCAGGATATCGTCACGGGGAGTATAGGACGGCCCCATACAGAAGCACACATTGACTCCTATCGCGATGATCGCAGCGGTAACCGCGCCTGAAGGAAGCTCTTTGAAGTCTCTTGCCATATACAGGAATACCGCCGCCCAGAAGATGATCGCACCTGCGGTAAAGAGCCTTGAGAATATGGAGAGCGATGCTTCGGAAGCCGAAGAGGCCTGAACGATCAGAAGTCCCAGCAGAAGGAATGCGCTCAGATAGATATTTCCCGTCGTCACTTCCCTGACATTAAGGAGCGACAGCGCTACAGCCGTCATCACAAGGAACAGGAGACACGACATCCTTGCATAAAGGAGCACCGAACAGGGCTTGCCGAAGCTGAGGATCTCGTCTATGGGGGAATAAGATACCGATACATATGTGACCAGCATGACGATGCCCAGGAAGGTCTTGCTCCTTGTAGGGATGACGCCGTTACTGAAGAACAGTATGAGCAGCATCGCAGAGAAGACGTAAATACCCATGACCGGGGAACTGCTGTCGGAAGGGATACCGCTTATATTGCCGTCGAGGCATTTGTAGAGGAAATCCATGAGAGGGAATCTTATCTTGCCGTTCTCGAATATGTCCGTAAGATCGACTGATGACGTCAGGTTCTTAAGGATCGGGAACACCGACACGGAAGCACAGAGGACGCCCGTCAACAGCGAGAGGAACGTTCTTGCGATACCCTTAAGGAACCGCGTAACGCTGTGATCCTTATCCGAGATAAGGAGGAATGCTTCCGCTAAGAGAGCGCAGGGAATGCCGCAGATAAGACCGGGAACACCGGAGACTGCCATGAGGGAAGCAGGTATAAGGGATGCCATAACATCCTTCATGCTCTTTCTCCTGTTCATCCTCTCAAGGGAAGATATCAGGAACGGCAGCAATATCACCATGTTCATCATGGAAGTATTGTTCGAAGCCGAGAACAGCACCACCGAAGAAAGAGAATATACGGTGCCGAGGAGGAGCGAAGGATCCTCCTTGATCTTCAGGTTATTATTCGCGAAATAGAAGAAGGAAGCTCCCGCAAGGCCGAACCTGAAATAAAAGAATGCCTTGAAGAACTCGGATGCCAGTGAAGGCCCCAGCAGGAGTCCTATAAGGAATACCGCAGACATATGCTCGGTAAGGACCGTTCGAAGCGCGGCCGTGGAGCTCAGGCTGTCGCCGCTCTTAAGGGAATCCTTGACGTATGAAAGGTCATGAAGATCCTTATCGAGACCTCCGAAGAGGAATGATCTGTCAAACTCCTCCGTACGTATGGTCAGAGGGGCGAACTTCTGGTCAGGCAGCTTGCTCTCACCAAGGAACGTGTATACCGAAAATACTATGAGCGCCGGTACTATGAACGCGACCAGAAGCCACGAGAGGCGCGCAGATAAGGATGTATCACGTGAACTCATCTTTTTTATCCTTGTCGGAAGAAGATACTTCGGGAAGCGCTGCTTCCGTAGCATTGTCCTCTGCTACTGCCACTGCTGCAGCGACCTTATCCTTACGCTTACGAAGAGCACCGGATAATGCCGTTACGGCTGCAAGAGATGCAAGACCTGCCACCGAGATAAGAGCAGCCGCCTTGAACCCGGCAGGCTCATATTGGAGCTTTATCTCGTGTGTTCCCGCAGAAAGGAGCACCGCACATAGCGCGTCCTGTACGGGAAGGAGCTCTGCTTCCTCTCCGTCTACCGTAAGACGGAAGCCCTCTGCATAAGGGATCGTCAGGAAGAGAAGTCCGTTCTCCTTAGCGGTCACGGTACCTTCTATGGAAGTATCGTCGTAGCGGGTGACGTTAAGTCCTTCGTCAGAGAACTGCTCCACCATCATATCGTAAGCGGGACGGTTGAGTTCATATGAATAGCAGTTGATGACTCCCGCATTCATATCAGAATAGTTGACTGTAAGGGAAAGAGGCTCGCCCGTGAACGTTCCGAGGCAGATAGTCTGATAGCTCCTGATCTCGAAGTTGCTGATCTGCTCCTCCCCTCTCGTAACGATGACACTTCCGCCCTTGGGACAATATACATATACGTAGACGTCACTGCCTACGGTAGCGTCCGATACGGTGATCTTGAAGGAAGCCGCAGTTCCCGCGGATACTACGTCCCAGTTGAAGCTCGGGCCGTCGATGACGGGAGACTGAAGGTTACTGGTAAAGTCACAGTGTGCATTAACCGGAAGATATACGTCATCGGTAAGCCCCATGGACCTTACGAGCATGTTCGTCTTATAGAAGATATCGTGGATATTCTCTTCCGGCTGATAGGAAAGGACCCCGGGGTCCACCATGTAGCCTACGGGAAGGGCATCGGGATTACCGTAGAATGTAACGTCACCTTCCGAATACTCCTCTTCGAAGATCATAGGGACAGTCTGTGTACTCTCGATAGCAGCGAAGTTACGTGCACCGAGGAGCGTAGCGGTTACTCTCGTCAGGCCCGCATTACGAAGGCCGTTTATGCCGTTGTTATGGAAGCCGAAGTTCCTCATATACTTGACGAAGCTCTCCCTGGCCGTAGAAGAGAACGTGGACATTCCCTTGACGTCGTATACGGACTGGATACAGCAGATGTTGTTGGGATAGAGCTCGGTCCTCTCGAAGGTAAGGTGACCTTCGGTACCCTCTATCGCTTCGGCGTGCGTATGGATGATATCCCTGTTCTTGGCGTAGTAGTCATATCCCGGGAACCCTTCGTGCTCGGCTACCCTGGATACCGTGAACATGGCTGCCGTGAACAGCTCCGCAAGGAAAGTGATCGTCAGGAGCACTTCATAGAACAGAGAGCTCTTACGCTTTGCCGCCTTGATGGTGTGAAGGACCGCACCCTGGATGATGACAAAGAGGAGCGTCAGGGATATCTGCTGATAACCTTCGTTGCCCCCTCCGAACTTCTCGAAGAGGACCAGGAATATGCCTGCACCTGCGGCTACTCCCGTGATCTGGTTGACTGTATAGCTCTTGAGCACTCTTATGACCGTAAATGCCACAAAGACCATAAGGAAGCACATAAGGAACGACTGCCTGTATGGGATCTGGTTCGGAAAATGGAATCCGTGCCAGATGAAGTTTAACGATCTGTTGGTAAAGCTCAGATACATGAAGAACATAAGGAAGCCGTAGCCTATCTTATGTCTCAGACGTATGCCCGTATCCGCGGGAGCCATGAAGAACAGAGGTACCAGGAGCACTACTACGACGCTGCAGGCAACATTGGCCATACCGTCACGGATGTTGGGGTTGGCGCTTACCATGAGCCTTCCCAGGAAATCGAAGAAGTTGCCTGTGAGGGTGAAGTCAACGGGGAACTCATCGCCCGTAGCGGATGAGTGCTGAAGTATAAGATATGTGGGAAGCACCGTTACGGCAGAGATCATGCCCGCCATGATGCTTCCGAGGGCAAACCTTCCCGCGGAAGCGAAGAAGGACTTTACCGTGATGGCTTCTCTTGTATTGATCGTAAGGTAGAGCACTACGGAATAGAGGATCAGGAAGAGACAGATAAAGTATCCGGAATAGAAGTTCGATGCGATACATATACCCAGCGAAAGTACATAGAGGAGGTACTTGCCTTCGAGCATGAGCCTTCGAAGCCCCATCGCTATAAGAGGAAGGAGAACGTAGGCATCACACCACATGATGTTCCAGAAGTCAGACAGGAACCATCCGCACAGAGCGTAGGAGCAGCCGAATGTGACCGTAACGAAATCATATCTCTTCTCATCGTTATCCGAAAGGAACATCCCCATAAAGAGAGACGCGAGTCCGGCGCGCAGTGATGTAACGAAAGCAACGAATACCGGAAGTGTCTTGTACGGGAAGAAAAGGCACAGGATATTAAGGGGGCTCGCCGCATAATTGGAAAAAGCCGCATAGTACTCGGTACCGAGGCCCGTGTTCCAGGTATAGAAAAGGGACCTTCCCTCTAAGATCTTATGCCTCAGCTCGTAGATGAACGGCATGTACTGATGGTAGAGATCTACCGTCAGCATCGTCCTGTCTCCTACGGGATAGATCTGAAGGAACGAGAATACCAGTATCATCGTGAGAAACGGGAAAAGGAATGAAAGTATCCTCGCATCCCCAAGTATATTTACAGCCTTAGAAAAAATCTTGCCCGGTGTCTTATGCATCTGATCTCCTTATTCCTTTCGCGTAGATCATACAAAGAAGATAATATCACAATACGTCTTATTTTGTAGTAATGCGGTAATAATAGGGTAATTCTTTTTATGGTAAAGTATAGTGAATGATAAAAAGGAGCAGTGTCGATGGGACTTAAGCTTAAGATAATAATGAATCCTTCCTCGGGGCGTGAGACGGCCCGCGTTAATGTGGATGATATGCTGGCTTATCTTGTCTCCTTCGGCGTCCTCGAGAGAGCAGACGCTTATTACACATCCGCCAGATACGATGCAGTAAGGTTCGCCCGGGAGACAGACCCTTCCGAGTATGATTATCTCATCGCCGTAGGAGGTGACGGTACCGTCAACGAAGTCGTCACCGGCATGATGGAAGGCGGCATCGATATACCTCTTGCCATCTATACTTCCGGCACGGTAAATGATTTTGCGACCATAAACGGTCTTCCCTCCCTGCCCTCCGACTTCGCGAGGATGCTCATGAATCCCGCGTTCAACAAGGTCGACTGCGGCAAGGTAAACGACAAGTATTTCCTTAACGTTCTCGCAGGCGGACTCATGGCAGACGTAGCCTACAAGGTACCTTCGGACCTTAAGACCGCTTTCGGTCCCGCTGCTTACTGGATGAGCGCCATGAAGGATATCCCTTCGACGATAAACAACGCCATACATCTTCATATCAAGACACCGACAGAGGAATACGAAGAGAACGCCATCATGTTCCTCATCTCCAACACGAAGAGCGTCGGCGGCTTCAGGAAGCTCATGACGATGGCGGATCTCTCCGACGGTCTTCTCGATGTCCTGGTGCTCAAGAAGATGGAGCCTACCGAAATAATGCCACTTTTGGGAAAGCTCATGATCGGCGAACACATTTATAATGATAACGTTCTTTATCTGCAGACAGATAAGCTCGAACTTTCCGCACCTTCGGAAGATAAGGTGATACTGGATATAGACGGCGAGAAAGGCCCCGTCCTTCCCGTCAACGTAGAATGCATACACGAAGCGATCACTTTGATCGTTCCCGGTGAGGAGGAGTCACTTTGAAAAAAAAGGACAACAAGAATAAGGTAAGAGCTCCGGAGATCGCCCCGGAGACCAACGAAGAAGTTACATACGAAGGCGGCACCGATGCGGGCATAACGGTCGAGTCCGAAGAGATGACCGAAGAGCAGGTCTCCTTCTCGGTCGAAGAGACCGCATTGTCAGAGCGCCTTATCCGCGAGGAAGAGAAAGAGCCGACGGTGCTCTCTGATCTTGAGAAGATCGATCCCGATCTTCTGACCGGCGAAGAATCCGCAGTCAGCAAGAGCAAGAACGGCAAGAAGGAAAAGAGCGTCAGGAAGAACGATGTGGCTCCCATCTCGCTCGATATCTCCGGAAAGAACATAAAGAAGGAAGATAAGGGAGATATCCCCACGCAGAACAAGCGCAAGGGGTTGCCTTTCGTCATATTCGCGGTGGCAGCCGTGCTCATCGTAGTCGCCGTCTCCCTCTTCTATGAAGCAGGCATCAAGGAGAAGCTCCAGAGCCCTCTCATGATCAACGGCCAGATGGTAGACAGCGCCGAGTTCAGCTTTATGTATCACTATCTCCTCATCGATAACGGTGTAGATATCTTCGCTTCAGATACGCCCGAGATGCTGGCATCTCCTTCGGCCGATCCCAACTACGCTACGCAGAGGGATTATTTCCTGAACCTCACCGCTTCAGAGATGAGGACCACACAGCTCCTTTACGACGATGCCAAGCTCCACGGCTACGACATCGGAGAAGAGCACTATACCCTCGCAAGGGCTTATGTAGACTGGCTCTCCGGCAAGGCAGCCGAGCTCGGCGTTCCCCTGGATACATATATCAGAGGTGTCTTCGGCAACCAGGTATCAGAGCAGGTCGTAGTCAACACCCTCGCCAAGAAGTACTTTACGGAGGATTATGCATCCGGTGCCAAGCTCGTAGAGCTCCAGGCTACGGAGGAGCAGGCTAACCAGGCTTACGAAGAGAACAGGAATGCATACGATGTCGTGAGCTACAAGATCCTGAGGATCACATACGAGCAGAGAGACCAGGCATTCGTAGATACAGCCAACAATCATGCCAACCAGATAATCGAGGGTATCGGTCATGACGCATCACAGTTCGAGACGGTAGCTGCCGGATATTTCTCCGGAGAAGCCGCAGACAGGCTCAGCACTCCCGATTCGACGCTCATCTCAGATGCGAGATATTCCGACCTCACTCACGATGATGTCAGGGACTGGCTCTTCGCTCCCGAGAGGACTTCGGGCGACGCTACGATCTTCACTGATAATGACGGATTCCCCATCATCCTCTGCTTCGTATCAAGGGACAGGCAATCCGTTCCCTTAAGGGACGTAAGGATCGTCAAGGTCAACGTGAGCTTCGATCCCGAGGCTGCCGGATTTACGGTATCCGAAGCACAGAGCATCGCTCAGGAAGTATATGATCAGGTGTCTTCCGAAGCGGATATGCAGGGTATCGAGAATACATACGTAGATGAGATCATCAACGGCAGCATCGAGATCATACACAGCAATGATACATATCCCGGTAAGTTCAGCGGCAATCTCAATGACTGGATCTTCTCCGGAGAGAGAAGTGCCGGCGACAAGACCCTTATAGAGACAGAGGACGGCTACTACATCGTCTACATGGTATCCATCTCCGAGAATCCCGAGTGGTATGACAGGGTCAACAGCTTCATCCGACTGAGGAACTATCAGGCATTCCTTACCGAGATGGAATCCGAATACACATACGAGTTCATCCAGTCAGGACTTGATGCCATCCAGGACGTTCCATGACGAAGATCCTCATCACGAGGCATGGGGAGACCATATGGAACACCCAGGTCAGGATGCAGGGGCTTAAGGACTCACCCCTTACCGACAAAGGAATAAAGTCAGCACTTACACTCGGCAGCACCATGGACACGAAGCCCGATATCTGCCTTGTAAGTCCGATGCAGCGCGCTCTTCATACGGCACATCTCATAAGGAAGAGT
>JAEEGL014234406.1_pt1 | contig 15153 bp, 11 predicted proteins | sample 9134231 | NCBI WGS metagenome assembly JAEEGL01 (sample SAMN16246548, study PRJNA631951) | gut metagenome | biome: gut microbiome; feature: rumen; material: fiber-attached | host: Bos | place: Iran: Karaj | collected 2018-10 | reverse complement strand
TTGGCGACATTGAACATCAATATGCCGCATAGCAGCATAGAACCGAATAAAACTACTTTTTTCATAATTGTTATATTTTTAATGTTTATTTTTCCTATGTTAATTTACATCTTTTATTTATATCACATTGTTGTTTAACTTCTTACGTTATTGCTAACCTCGACATTGCATACATATTTGTATACCTGTCTCCAAATTATTGACCAATTGTATCAGAATGCTTCAACATCAACTCTTTCATCTTTGCCAACTCCCTTTTGGTAAGAGTAGTGTTACCGTAGCTGTCAACAAATCCAACAATGTAAGGACTATTCTCATTTTCAACATCTTCGTATGAATAGACTCTGAATATTCCATCGCAAAACATATAGACATTTTCATATGGACCCATTATTAGAATCTTTCCACTTTTGTCAATCACTCCACGCTGATCATCATCGAATTGAACAACATAATAGTTGTCTTCACATTTATATATGTCTTTGTATCGAGCTGGAACAACAAGGTTCCATTCGTTGTCCACATATCCCCACTTTTTATTTTTGCACACGGGGATGCCATCTCTATATGAAGTTAATTGATCCAGATATGGAACTGCGTCATAGCTTTCCAACACACGTCCATTAACGTCGAAAACAATAACCCTTTCGCTGCTATCCATCAGCACGATACGATTCTGAGTATCGCCATAGTACTCTGTGTATCTGTGAGGAATCACCACATTGCCCTCCATGTCGAGTACTCCGTACGAATAGTTGCGCATATTCAGCACGAGGCCTGATTTTGTCATTGTCGAGAGTTGTCCGTCGAAGCGGTTTTCAGTGCAGGGAACTATCTCACGCCCTGTTTGGTCGATGACGCCATAGCCTTCTCCGCTTTTCAGCACAACAGCCTTGCCGTTGACAAACCAGGGGATGTCGTCATACTGACAAGGTATTAGTTCTATGCCCGCTGTGTTGTATATGCCATACTTCCCGTCCTTCAGCACTATAACAGTTCCGTCGTCACGAACTTTGATATATGATGCAGGTCCGATGACTGTGTCTCCATCAAAATGAAGTAGATAGGAGTCCTCACTAGTATGGTGATACATCAGTTTTCTCTCAACGTTGGCAATATCGATAAGTCCATCATACACATACGGTACCACAATTCGGCCCGTTAAGTCGGTGATGCCAAATTTTCCATCTATTTCCGCACACATCATTCCTTTATTGAAATAATCAACGCCCTCGTAGTCAAATTCTTTTTCAAAATTAAATGGTATTATAAGCTCTCCTTTTCGATTGGCGAAGCCAACATGGCCATCCTTGTACAGGCAAAAAAGATTTCCCTCATTTTCGTAACAAATATTGATATACTCCAAAGGAATCACTGTATTGCCATTGATATCCACAACACCATAATTGTCGTTTTTAGACACAATGAACAAGTCACCTGTGACAGTGTTTTTTATGTTATATTTCTCGCTCAGTTTATTCAATGCCTCGATTTTGGTTTTGCTTTGGTTTTTAGTCAATGAAATGTTTTGAGCGGAGACAAACATCGGCAAAAAAAGTAAATAAACAACAATTCTTCGCATTATTTAATTTTTTAGTGATTGATGTTGTGATAATTAATGCCTGATATATAACATTATATATTTATTTGCAAAATTGAGAAAAAAACCTCAACCAGCACTTTTATGATGTAAAAAATAATTAGCAATACGTAAAAAACGGGGCAATGGACTCTATTTGATTGTTGATTCTCCAAAATAATTGTAATTTTGCAATCATGAATACAGGTATTTTTTATTTGTTGCTGCTTTGTTTTGTGTCGGGTTTCACCCAATGTATGCTAATCGGCTGTTCGATTTTGCTTTTGCGGCAACACAGCACATATCAGTTTCAGAGAGCATTTGCCATTGTATTGCTGATGCTTTCCGTAGGGTTCCTCAACAATTTTGTTGTGTCGGCGTGCAGCAATATGGAGTCGGCGGAATTCATCAACACTCTCTTGGTTCTGTATGATTATGTTATTGTTGGCGGATTCATGTTTTTCATTGTATCATTGGTTTTTCCTAGTCGATACAACACCTTGCAGCTATCGATGTTTGAAATACCGTATGTGATTGCTATTATTTTGTATATCATTAGCCGCAGTCATCTCATCTATCCCGTCGTTCAGATTTTCACCCTTACAGTTTCGACGTTTCTCCTGATATGGCTGAGTTGCTCGATAAAGAAGTACAACAAGATGCTACGCGACAACATGGGCAATATAGAGTATTTCGACTTACATTGGGGCACCATCCTGATGGTTCTGCTTTATATAGTACAGCTGATATGGGCGGTGGAGAGCCTCTCCCAACATAATTGGTTCACCGTAAGCGTGGCGGACAGGAATCTTATTTTCGACACAATATGGTGTTTTATCACCATGGCGTATGTGGTTCTTATCATGAACAAAATCATTCTGCAGCAGGTGTTTGTCGTTCCCGCTCAGGATAATACATCAACAGACAATCCCGAAGAGACACCATCTGAAGAATACTACAAGATATTGAACAACAGCGATATCGATTTGGATATAAAGACAAACAAGTATTATCTTGATGCCACGCTGACATTGCAGAAGCTTGCCACCCACTTGGGGACCAACCGTCAGTATCTGAGCAACTACATAAACCGTGTAAAAGGGAAAACATTCTATGAGTACATAAACGACTTTCGTTTGGAGGAAGCCAAAAATATTTTGGACAATTGGGACAACGAACACCCTCGTTCGATGGACGATATAGCCGCGTTGTCCGGATTCAACTCCTATTCCACCTTCTTGCGGTCCTTTGTTAAAAAATACGATGTGTCGCCCTCCAAGTACCTGAAAGGGTTAATCTTAAATGGAAGTAGTAACGGGAGTTAATCTTCGACGGAAGTTACATATGGAGTTAAGCGCTTCGCACAGGACTATACAATATCTTTTGTCCATTTTAACTTCCACATTAACTTCCAATAATACTTCCACTTTGATTTCCAATGAGTGAAAAAAAAGATAAACCCGGCAGTATTTTGCCGGGTTCTTTTTTGTACTATATAAAATAGTATATCCAGAAAGAGTAAAAAATTGGTTATTTCTCGAGACGTATGCGGGCGTCGACGGCTGTGACATAGCGGGGATTGCCGAGGAGCGGGTTGAGGTCCATTTCGGCGATCTCGGGAGCGGCCTGCACAAGAGCGCTGACACGCGCCACCTGTTCAGCATAGAGGTCGATGTTCACGCCCTCTTGTCCACGGACTCCCTCGAGAATCTTATAACCCTTAAGCTGTTTAAGCATTTCTTTGGCCTCGGCGGCGGTGATGGGAGCCAACGCGCTCTGGACATCTTTAAGCACTTCGATAAAGATACCACCAAGTCCGAAGAAAATCTGATGACCAAACTTTGGATCGCGTATAGCACCGATATACACATCGATACCGTCGAGCATGGGGTACATTTCCACAGCATAGGTCTCGGGGATGACGATGAGGCGGTCGAACTCCTTGGCCACAGTGTCAAGGTCTTTCACGCCGAGGGTTACTCCGCCCACGTCACTTTTGTGTAGAGGTCCTACAACCTTCATCACGAGAGGAACATCCTTCGAGCACCCAACCTCTTTGGCGAATGCCAGTGCGTCCTCTTTCTTCGACACTTCAACGGATTTCTTGCGGCTGATGCCGGCGGCGTCGAGCAGTTCGTTGTAGTCGGATATCTCCATGTATCCGTCCTTGCAGCGATCGACGGTGGCGCGGATACGGGCAACGTCAATAGCAGGTTGCTCAACATTCTCGGGTTGCGGCTTGGGAGTGTTGTAGACCTTGACAAGAGCGTTGCCCAGCACACACTCTTCGGGGAAGTTGATACGTCCCTTCGAGATGAAGTCCTCTATCTCCTCTTTTACATTGATGATGGAGGGCAGGACGGGGAATATTGGTTTCTTGCAGGTCTTCATCTTCTGGTCGAGAAGATCATATACTTCTTTGTTCGAGAAAAGTCCCGGGGAACCGAAGATGACGACGGAGAAGTCGATGTCGGTATATTCGTTCTCGACAGTGTCGATGATGTATCCAAGTTGTTCGGCTGTTCCTGTGGCGAGGAAGTCGATAGGGTTGCCTACACTTGAGCCGCCGAAAAGTTTCTCCAGCAGTGCGGGGCTGGCGGGATGGTCTTTGAGTGAGGGAACCTCGATGCCACCATTGCTGAGCACGTCGGTGAGCATGACCGCGGGACCGCCTGCATGGGTGATAACGGCGCAGCGGTTGCCCTTAATCTCGGGGTACATAAAGACGGCGCAAACCGTTGTAAGTTCCTGACGGTTCTGACAGCGTACGATGCCCGCTTTGCGGAAGAGAGCGTCAACAGCGGCGTCGTTGGTTGCGAGAGCACCTGTGTGGCTGCTTGCGGCGCGGGAGCCTGCGGCGGAGCCACCGCTCTTGATTGCGGCGATATGGCAGCCCTTGTTGATGAGACTGCGGCTATGCTTGAGAAGACGTTGCGGGTCGCCAATTTTTTCCATGTAAAGCATTATGACATGGCTAGAGGTCTCGGGGTTGAAGGTCTCGTCGAGATGTTCAAGGACATCCTCGATGCCGAGCTGGGCGCTGTTGCCGACAGCCCAGACACTATTGAATTTGAGACCGTTGCTCATTCCGTACTCTTTTATGAACACCGCCGTCGCACCCGAGCCGGTGATGAAGTCGACACCCTTGGGGTCGAGTTTCGGAATCGGAGTGTCGAAACAGCCAGCATAGTTGGTGTTGAGGAATCCAGTGCAGTTGGGGCCTATAAGGGAGCCGCCCACTGCGTTGATGGCGTCGACAATATGTTTCTCTATAGCCGCGCCTTCGGCGTTTTCCTCTGAAAAACCAGCACTGATGATGATAAAGCCCTTGGTGCCTTTCTGCTGGGTCAGCACATCGACAGTCTGCGAGCAGAATTTGGCGGCGATGCAAAGGATGGCGCAGTCGACCTGCGGCAGATCGTCAACCTTGGTGTAGCATTTTATGCCCTGAACCTCAGTCTCTTTTGGGTTTACGGCATAGACCTGACCCTTGAAATTGCTTTCAAGGAGGTTCTTAAGCGCTTTGCCACCGGGTTTGTGAACGTCGGAGGATGCTCCGCAGATGACGATGCTGCGAGGATTGAGTAATTCTTTTGCAATCATGATATTTGTTTTTTATGTTTTGCGATTATAGTTTAACGTTTGAAATTGGAAGTAAAAGAGGGAGTTATTCTTAGATGGGAGATAAACGGGAGTTAAGCGCTTCGCGCTGGACAATACAATATCATTTGTCCACAATATCTTCCACTTTAACTTCCAATTAATGACGCTCGTATATTGATATTATTTTTATTATTGTTTGTAATTTAAAATGCAAAGATAAGAATAAAAGTTGGATAAATATTTAATCATTTAAACTTTTCTTACTGTGGATCGGCGTCGAAGACAATCCTGACGCGGGCAAACTCTTTTTCGGCGAGCAGTTGGTCGGCGCAGTGCATTATGACACGTTTGCCCTCTCCTATTGCCTCGCCGGCGGCGAAACGCACCATGACGCGTTTGAGGTATTGGTTTCGTATACGCGCCACCGAAGGGTATTCGGGTCCCATAACCCTGCCGGCGAAATGTGCGCGCAGCATAGCCGCATAGCGTGCCGCGGCTGTGTTGACGGTTTCCTTGTCGGTGTGTTTCAACGTTATTTCAATGATTTTATGGAACGGAGGGTATTTAAAAACCCTACGCTCCACTATCTGGCTCTTATACATTGAAATGTAATCGGCCGCCATAGCGTCGCGGATGGCTTGGTGATATGGCTGATAGGTTTGGATTATCACCTTGCCGTCCTTTCCTCTGCGTCCGGCGCGGCCGCTCACCTGGGTCATCTGCTGGAAGGCTCGCTCATAGGCTCTGAAATCGGGGAAAGAAATGAGGTTGTCGGCCGAGAGGATACCCACGACGCTTACGTTCCCGAAATCCAAACCTTTTGTGACCATCTGTGTTCCCACAAGGATATCTATTCTGCGGTCCTCGAAATCGTTTATTATCTCTACGTAACGCTTCTTCCGCGATGTTGAGTCGAGGTCCATCCTGGCGATGTTGGCATTGGGAAACAATATCGCCAGGTCGTCCTCAATGCGTTCGGTGCCGAATCCTTTCATCTTGAGTGTGGAGGAATGGCAGGCGGGACACTCGTGCGGTACGGGAATAGAGTAGCCGCAGTAGTGGCAACGCAGGCTGTTGGTCGATTTGTGGTAGACGAGCGACACATCGCAGTGCTTGCATTGCGGAATCCAGTGGCACACGTCACACTCCAGACGCGGGGAGAATCCGCGCCGGTTCTGGAAAAGGATGACCTGCTCGTGGTTGTCGAGAGCCTGCTTGATGTGGCGGAGCAGGAACTGCGAGAAGTTGAGTTGCACCTCGCGTTTGCGCTGCGCCTCTTTCATGTCCACACACAGCACCTCAGGCATTAGAGTGCCTCCATAGCGGTGTTTTATCTCGGCGAGGCCGTACTTGCCGCATTCGGCGTTGTGGTAGCTTTCAATAGAAGGTGTCGCCGATCCCAGCACTGTCTTCGCACCGCTGCTATAAGCCAGGTATATGGCACTGTCACGTCCATTATAGCGTGGGGCGGGGTCGTTTTGTTTGTAGCTGCTGTCGTGCTCCTCGTCGACAATGACAAGTCCCAGGTTGTAGAAAGGCAGGAACACAGCCGAACGGGCGCCGAGAAGAATCTTGTAGCCGCTGTCGGAGGGGTCCATCGTCCGCTGCCAAACCTCGGCACGCTCCTGGGTGTTAAAACGCGAGTGGTATACACCCACAGTGTTGCCGAAATACTTGCGCAGCCGATTGATGATTTGAGCCGTGAGCGCTATTTCGGGAAGCAGGAAAAGGACCTGCTTTCCTTCCTTTATGGTTTTGTCTATTAGATGGATGTACACCTCCGTCTTGCCGCTCGATGTGACACCATGAAGGAGGTTGACGGATTTTCCGCTCGCCACAATTGTATCGTAGGCCAGTTGCTGCTCCTCATTGAGATGTATGGTACTTACATCTGTTGTCGAAACAAACTGTTGCAGACGGCTTTCCTCGCGTTGCGTGGCAACCAGTATTTCTTTTTTAAGCAGAGTGTCAAGTGCCGAGGCGGAGATTTCATTGTTTTCGGCGAGCAATTTCTTTTTTATCTCCTTACTGCCGAAATCGCTTATTTGCAGGAACTGCATCAGGGCCAACAACTGCTTTTGAGTCCGCTGCTTCTGCTGCATTGTGTCGAAGAGCGACTTGAGTTCATTCTCATCACGGTATTTGTCGGCAAGCGACAGCCATGTAGTACGATGGGGGGTGTATCGCTGTCGCAGTTCCTCGTCCATAAGGATGACACGCCGCTCTATCATCGACTTAATCAGCGGCATAATCTTCTGGTATCCGATAATGTCCGATACCTCCCCTATTTCAAGCCTCTCCTTGCGCGAGAGGACATCAATAATTTTAAGCTCGTCTTCCGACAGGCTTCCGTATTCGCCGTCGAACTGGGGATGGACGACGATGTACGACTCGCTTGAGAGCCGGAATGCGGACGGCATGGCGACGGCCATCACGTCGCCGGGATAGCACATATAATATGCCGCCATCCATTCCCAGAACCGGAACTGGGGCTCGCCGACTATGGGGTTGGTGTCGAGGATGGAGAGGATGTACTTGGTGTTGTATTGTGGCACATTCTCATGGATGCGTCTAACCAATGCCGAGTACATGCGTTTAGAGCCGAACTGGACCACAACGCGCTGCCCGACTTCGATGGAATCGTTATATTCGAAGGGAACCCGATAGGTGTATGTATCTGGCAGGTGCAGCGGAAGCAACACATCGACGAAGAGGGTTTTGCGGGGCAATGGACGGGGTGTTTGGTTTTCTAGACTTTACTAGACGGTCTGGCTTGTTTTAGACAATTTTGATTATTGGGTCGGGGGAATTTTTTCGAAAGCGAGGAGCTCTTTGTCGCCTTGTAAAAGGCGGAGGGTGTATTCGCCCAGTTCGTAGGCGTCGCAACGGGTGAGCAGCTGCATGTAACTTCGTTCAATTTTATGGAACGCCTCGGGGCAGGCGCGTTTAGTGGCATTAAAGTCGTTGAGTTCCATTTTGCCGTTGCCGAGGTCCTTGAAAGTGCCGAAATAACGGTTGCATCCGTTGTGTCCGCTGAAGGTGCCGGCCTCGGTGTTGATCTGGAGTGTGACAGGCTTTTGTCCCTCACTGTAGGAGATCTCTTTGCCACGCATCGCGACGAGTTGCCATACCTGGCTGTCGTCGAACTCGGCGCGCGCGTTGACGACCACCTGTTTGTGGGATTTGCATCCACACGCTGTCATTGCCGCCATAAGAATAATTGTAAGTATTTTTTTCATGATTCCTCGTTGTAATACACTTTATAGTATTTGCCTTTTTCGTCCTCGCCTTGTTCGATTAGTTTGCGGTCGCCATGGACGTATATGTGGAAATTTTTGTCGAGCTTTATGACGCTTTTGTAGGAGCGGGCCTGTTTTTTGACAGCGCCCTCACTTATGTCGAAACTGTCGGGGATACGCACGTCGTTGTCGCGTTGGTAGCGGTCGCTGAACTGTTTGAAGCTGTCGATCACCTCGGGTTGTCCGATGACGTCGCGCGCAAAGTCGTCGAGATCGAAACTGCCGTTGTTCCTGAAGAAATCGACACTTCGGTTGAGCATGTCGGCCTGGTCGGCTTTTTGGACGTTCTCGAACTTGTCGGGCAGCTCGTCGGTAACAAATTTTTTGTAGACCTGCATGACCTGGTGGGTATTGTAATACTCATCCTGTCGCTGCCGGACATGAAGGAAGTTGTCTTTCCAGTATAGGGCGTCAACAGTGCGGTTTGTGTTGTCAACCACGCTGACGACGAAGCCTTTTTCGGCCTCGGTGTTGAAGACGAGCGCGCCTTTGTTAAGTTTGTTTATGTCGATTCCCTTGTCGACATCCATAGCGAACACCGCCGACGCTTCGCGGCTACCCTCGGCGCGGTCCCACTCCTCCTCGTCGTGTCGGACTTTGAGGAACTGCGATTTGTTTTCCGATTTGAAGAAACCGACAGCGTCCATTGTGACGCCGTTGAGCTGGCATCCGCTGAAGTAGACCACAAAAAAGTCGCCGCTTTTGATGTTGGGATGTGTGCAAGCCTCGTAAAGATGGCGCGCAGCGTTCTGCGACTCATCGAGCAGGCAGTCAGGGTCGTCGAAGATGTTGCGTGCAATCTGGAAAACAACATTCATCTCGAGAGAGTCGTCGTCGTAGAGATTGTAGTACTCCTCAGCCTTGAAAGGAGATATGAAATATTGGACGAGCAAATCGCGCAGCTGTTCGTTGAGATGCTGCGTCCTGCCGGAAAGGATGTATCCTTCGTCGGTTTGTTTGTTGCCCACGCGGTGTATGGCAACGGAAGTTATCGAAGATGAGTCGAAGACGGGCACTGGGGTATGTTGATGTGTTGATATGTTGATATGTTGATATGGTGATATGGTGATGGGTTACTGTAGGTAATTGAAAGTTTCGGTTCGCTCGTATTTATAGGTAACGCTGTCGAATGTGGCGTTGATGGAGGGATAGGAATAGGTCAGTGTGCGACGGGATGGATATTTACCGTCGTATTGGTAAGTGTAGGTGAAGAGCTGGTTATTGATGTCCTTATACGGCATCGTGATTGTCAGGATGTTGTTTTCGGACAGCATTTCGAATCCATAAATAGGATCGGTTATTTCGCGGTAGCCGAAGAGTTGGCTGTAGGGATTGCGCTTGTCGTCGTAAGTGAGGGTTATGGCGTATGTCCCGTCGGGTCCGGAACAGTTTATGGCGGTAACATTGTCGTCGTCCCAAGTGAGAGAATAATGAACGCATACGGTTTGTTTTGCGTTGGCCTTCATGAGTTTCTCAATGCTTTTGGTGGATTCCATCGCATGTATTGTCCCTACTTTGTTCTTAAACAGTGAGGCTATAGGATCGCAAATTTTGACGAGCGCGGGGTTGCTGGTATCCGCCATATAATAGTTGCAGACAATCTCGTCGAGTCTTTTGTCGTTATGGACGAAACGCATGTCGCTATAAAGCTCGTTGTGGTTGTAGATGTCGATGCGGTCAAGTTTGCGTCCGTCGTAATGGAACACGGTCATGATGTTGTAAGCGGGGATTGTGGTTTGTGTGATGCGGTTGCGGTTGTCGAGGAAGAAATTCTCGGAATAAGCGTGGTCGCCGAGATAGTCTATGCGATACAGCTCATTGCCGTCCCACTGCCAGTCCTCCTCGAGATAGGTCGGAATGCTGGCGAAGAGCAGGGTGTCTTGATAATGGTTCTCTTCTGCGACGATATTGTCTATTCTGTATCTGTGGTCGACAGCCCCCTCTTTTTTGGAACATGAGAATAATGCCAGAAGAGCAAGAGTCAGTGATAGTTTTACAATATTGGACATGGTTTTGTGAGTTTGAAAGTTATAGAAATTATTATTGCAGACAGGATACCTGAGCTTCATGTTGTTTAAATCTTAATCAATAGTGTTTTGAGCGTTTGAGGACGAAAGGCAGCATGATTTGTTCGAATCCGCGGTTTATGTCGACAGGAACATAGTCGATGTTGTATTGCATTGCGTGACGTCGCACCGATTCGGTCTGACGGGTCATCTCGTCACGATAACGTTCGGCGATTTCGTGAGGGAAGAGTTTTACGCGCTTGTCGGTCTCCATATCGATGAAATAGTAAGGCTTGTTGCCGAAGTTGAGTTCCAGTTCCTTGTCGTAATCCAATGTATGGAACAATAGAACCTCGTGTTTACAGTGACGCAGATGGCGGAGAGCGTCGAAGAGAGGCTCCTCGTTGTTGTCACCCACAAAAGCGTCGGTGAAGATCACCACAAGCGAACGTCGGTGAGTTTTCTCAGCCATGAGATGGAGGGTTTCGGCCACTGCGCTGCCGCGGTGCTGTATTGAATCAGCGTCGACGGGCGAAAGTATCTTCTCCAATAGGGAAAAGATATAGCGTTGGTGTGTGGTGCTCGAGCGAATCTCGGTCTGGAGGTCCACTTTGTCGGAGAAAAGCGAAAGCCCGAATGCGTCGCGTTGGCGGACAAGCAGCTCGGTGACAAGCGCGGCGGCGTATACGGAGAACGTTATCTTGTTGGGCTGACTGAAATTGCCATGTCTCTCGAGAGGGAAATACATGGAGGAAGATTGGTCGATCAGCATGAGGCATCTCAGATTAGTCTCCTCCTCAAAACGCTTCACGAAGAGTTTGTCGGTGCGTCCGTAGAGTTTCCAGTCGATGTTTTTCGTCGATTCGCCGTTGTTATAGAGGCGATGCTCGGCAAACTCGACCGAGAAACCGTGGAAAGGACTTTTGTGCAGTCCGGTGATGAAACCCTCCACCACCTGACGCGCGAAAAAGTCGAGCGACTTGTATTTTTCTATTTCCTGAAACGACACGTGGAACCGGATGACTGCAATTGAAAAAGGGCGATTTGAAATCACCCTTTTTGAAGTTTTACATCAGAGCGTTGAGTTTGTCAACGAGGGTTGCTTTTGCCACGAGACCCACTGATTTGTCGACAGCTGTGCCGTTCTTGATGAAAAGCACTGTCGGCACGTTGCGTACACGGAATTCGGCGGCGATGCCGGGAGCCTCGTCGACGTCGACTTTGCACACCATGGCTTTGCCCTCGAATTCGGTGGCAATTTCATCAACAATAGGCGCCAATGCCTTGCAGGGACCGCACCAAGTCGCTCCGATATCGAGCAATACGGGGAGGTTTGACTGTTTTACTACTTCAAAATTTTGATCATTAACTTCTACTACCATAGTTTTTTAGATTTTTGATTAATGCAATATTATTTTGTGCAAAGATACAAATTAAATTGAAAAGTATAAAATGAAAAGTAATAATACTGAATTGTTATACACACAATGATTAACAATATCGCTGTCCAGTATGAAGGTAATTTTCTATGTATTAATTAAATATATTGAACTAATAAAAATAACGACGGAGTTTTATTGTAAATAGAAAATAAATTATTATTTTTGCAATGACATTATAATGCTTCATTTTAACATTTTAATTCTTTCTTTTACTGAGATGAAACAAAGAATAATTCTGCCCATCATTGCTTTGTCGTTGGTTTTCAGCGCAGGAAATGTTTTGGCTCAAAACAACAAGAACAAAAACAAAAACAACAAGCCTGTAAAGCAAGTTGAAGATAATATCAAGCTGCCTCCCAACAGCAACGACTGTCTGTTCGCGATAGAGATTCATCCTGATGTTCCCTATGGTCCGACCACAGCTCCGCAAGGCGCGGGACGTCAGCTGGAAGTGATGAGGGACAAGACCAACCCTCACGCTTTTGAGTATGAGCACAACTCCACATGGTACAAGTTCACCGTTCCATATAGCGGAAATCTTGAAATCAGCATCACCCCCAACAGTGAGTGGGATGACTACGATTTCATGGTGTATAAATATACCGATATTTATTTCAGCAATCACCTGATCCAAAATAAAATAAAACCTCTTGCTTCAAGTCTTGCTGCAAAGGATACCGCTGGACTTTACGCAGCCACACCCAAAGACAACAAAGGCAATGTGAAGGATAAACCACGTAGCCGCAGAATGACCACGGCGACTTTGGGAATGAACTCGGAGGGCAAAAAACTGTTCATAGCTCCCAACGAGGAAGAGAATTTCCTCAAGTCAATCCCTGTCCGCAAGGGCGAGGTATATTACATAGTGCTTGACAACAAGAGCAGCAAGGGCGACGGCCATACCATCAAGGTGTCAATCCAAGTTGAGTCGTTCGAGCCCCTCGTTGTTTTCTATGATCCTGTCGCAAAGAAGAATATAGATGTCGACCTTCTCATTCTCGAGAAAAACACCGATAACCGCCCCATAGCCAAGAATCCATCTTTCAAAGGAGGCAAAATCAAGTTCGTGCCAGGTTTCAATTATGCCCTGTATGCGAAGAAAAACGGTTATTTCTCAGTCTTTAAAGAATTCAACTCCAACATCTTCAAGGATGACACCCTTATGCGTTTCATCATGAACAAGACCGAGAAAGGCACCGTCTTCCCCATCGCCGACATCTATTTTGACGACGACGCCAATCTGCTGCCCGAGAGCGACACATCGCTGCTCAACTATATGCAGATGTTCAAGGGACATCCTGAGGTGACCTTCCAGATAAAAGGTTATGTACAGTCGTACGCTGTCGATATCGAGGCCGACCAACGCCTGTCCATCGCCCGCGCCCAGAGTGTCAAGGAGTTTTTCGTGGCCCACGGCCTCAGTCCGGAGCAGATAACGATAGCCGGTATGACCCAGAACGAAATCAAACGTTCTGCAGCTGCGGCTCTCAACAAGCGCCAAGCTTTCAAAGACACAAAAATCGAGTTGATTATCACCGGTATCAATAAATAATGGATATTATAATCGGTGCGGGAGTATCGGGGTTGTCGTATGCCCTGTTCTCAAACAATGACTATTTGATTATCGAGCAGTCCGACAGCATCGGCGGATACTGCAAGACTATCTACCAGGATGGTTTCGTGTGGGATTATTCGGGCCATTTCTTCCATTTCCAGGATCAGGAGATAAAGGATTTGGTCTATAAGAACATACGTCCTGAGAATGTTGTCAATGTGGTAAAAAACACCAAGATACATTACAAAGGACAACTTATTGACTTTCCTTTCCAGAAAAACATCCACCAGCTTCCCTACGACGAGTTTCTCGAATGTCTTGTGAGCCTTTTCGACGCCAACCAGAACGGCGCTGACAATGGCCGCACATTCAAGGAGATGGTGTACGGGCGCTTCGGGTCTGGTATTGCCGAGAAATTCCTGATACCATACAACGAGAAGCTTTACGCCTGCGACCTCGACCTTCTAGACAAGTCGGCCATGGGCCGCTTTTTCCCCAAGGCTGACATGGCCGACATCATCCACAATTTCCGTAAGGGCGACAATGCGTCGTACAACGCCACCTTCGCCTATTCGATGAACGGCGCCATTGATTATGTCAATTCCATCGCCTCGTATATCAATCTCGACGCCGACCATCTGCATCTTAACGAGTCGGTGCTGAGAGTGGATATGGAGTCGCACATTGTCTATACCGACAAAGGCGAGTACAAGTTCGACCGCCTCGTCTCCACCCTACCCTTCAATGTGTTGCTCGACAAATGCGCAGTGTCTGTTCCTGTCGGCACGTTCACCTGCAATAAGGTGGCGGTTCTGAATCTTGGTTTCGACCGCAAAGGGACAAACACCGACACACATTGGATTTATTTCCCCGACAAGGATCTCAAATTCTACCGTGTGGGTTTCTATGACAACATCATGTCAACCGACCGCATGTCACTATATGTGGAGATAGGCTACCCTATCGACGCTAATATAGAAGAAGAAAGCGCACTGTTGGATATAGTTATGGAGGATTTGCGCAAGGCCGGCATTGTGACCAATGAGCGGCTTCTCTCCCACTCGTTTGTCGTTATGGCTCCGGCGTATGTGCACATCAACGAGCGATCCACCCGTTGCCTGTCCGAGAAAAAGAGCGAGCTCGCCTCGCACGGAGTATACTCCACCGGTCGCTATGGAAGCTGGACCTACTGCTCAATCGAGGACAACATCAAGGAGGCTCGCCAACTGGCCGGTTTGCTGAATTAAGGGGCACAAGCTCCAGTGGAGCGCGTGAAGGAGCCTTGTGCCATCTCATCGGGCTACCACGCATTTGCGCACCATTCCCAAAGCATTTCTGACGATATAGATGCCCGTGGCGGGAACGGCTATTTCCAAAGAACTGGACGCCGTGTCTGTGTGATATATGCGTCTTCTGTGGATGTCGTAAACGTCGACAGACGATTGTACTTCGTTCTCAACAATGATTCCGCCATGCTTTACATAGACACGCATCCCCATTGTTTTTTCCAGTGCGTCCACCGCACTGTTCGATTCAAAAAAGGCTGTCAGGTAAATCGACTCACGATTATCGGCATGGAAGGTGTATGGATTTTGTGTCACTCCGTCACTCCAATGACTGAAAACGTATCCTTGTCTCGGGAACGCCTCCACAGTTGCATACCTATGGT
>JAEEGL014142675.1_pt1 | contig 15153 bp, 13 predicted proteins | sample 9134231 | NCBI WGS metagenome assembly JAEEGL01 (sample SAMN16246548, study PRJNA631951) | gut metagenome | biome: gut microbiome; feature: rumen; material: fiber-attached | host: Bos | place: Iran: Karaj | collected 2018-10 | reverse complement strand
TCTAAACTCCTGTTCAGCTGTTTCTCCGCTAAATAACGGCAACGTGGAAAGTCCAGAAACCTCAACCATCATTCTTTCACGCGATTCTGGACAATCATCCATCTCGCCAAGAGGAAAATCAAAATTCCCAAGAGAATAGAATATTGGACGCGACTTATACCATTCCATCCCCTGAGGAACATGCGAATGATTCCCTATTACTGCATCAGCACCTGCATCAATCCATTGCTTAGCCAATTTACGTTGTGCGGGACTGGGCCAACGCGTATATTCTCCCTCCCAGCCCCAGTGAGGATATATATATAACTGACACTGTTGTTGTTTCAACTGTAAGATCAGTTCATAAACATCTTCTTGCCGAAATATTCTTGGGCCTCGACTTCTACAAGGTTCTAAACAGCCTATAATTACAACCCGGTTCTCCCCGCATCCAAATTGAACATACGGACGATCAACAGTTCCAAAATATGAGACCCCATGACATCTTAAGATTTCCACAAATCGATCAAATCCTATACTCCCTGCATCATAAACGTGATTATTTGCCAACGACAAAGTCGAAATACCACTGCTTAAAATATTTTGTACAAGAGATTCTGATAATATGCTTGTATATGCCTTACTTGAAGTTATAACGCCATTGAATAGTACACATTCAAGGTTGCCTACTACAAAATCGCAATCACCAAAATTGTATTTAATTGACCCAACAGGAGCCCAATCTCCAACAAAGCGGATTTTCATACCATCATCCACAAACAATACGTTGTAAATCAGAGTCCAACACTCTGGGGTGATATGTTCCAACATCACGTTTTGGCATTGTAATCAACCTTCCCGTATTCTTCATCTCCAAGACTGCACATTCAATTGTTTGCCTTGCCCAGATTCGCATCCGGGCGCACCACACGCCTGTCATTCCCAAGCGCCACAAACCCTTCCCTAAATAAAGCTGTATAAACATTAATGTATATCTAAAAGGCAATTTAAAGAAAACTTGTTTAAACCACATACGCCTCTGTAGCCTTGTCCCCAAAAATTTCGGCTTATCCGCGAGCGGATTTCCCTTATACCGCCGAATGGCTTCGGCTGGCAAATAATCATTCTGCTTCTTAAACCAAAGATATAAATCCTTCGAGTCGAGATGTTCCATAATCCCTCCAAGAAATCTAACGTTCCCATCTACAATTGGATGTTCATTTACATCTACATCCGTAAAATGACATTTCCCAGTGCGCCAAATCCTTATCACTCGGTCTTTCCAACCTGGCAATCGTTTCCCCATAAACCATAGTACGCGATCAAACTCAAATCCAACATCCTCTTTAGGATTGGAAATCGCGTCTTCTATCTGACATTTTAACTCTTCACTCAACCGCTCATCAGGATCCATCTTCATTGTCCACTTTGTGCGGATGGGCAATTTCTCAAGAGCAAAGTTCCATTGATCGCCAAAGTTTGTAAATGGACGCTGTACAACTTTGGCCCCTTTTTCAAGAGCGATGTCCACCGTATGGTCTGTACTCAAAGAATCAACAACGAATATCTCATCTGCTATATCCTGCACATTGTCGATCGCATCGCCAATATGAAATTCTTCATTAAGTGTAAGAAATATAACCGTCAGTGAAGCCTTGTCCATCTCAAGCCTCCCTCACCCAATCTGGTCTGTCGGTATAGCCCAAAAGCCATTCATACGCCAACTTCATTTTCGCACCAATGCCCTTCCATGAGAAATCGCGGGCAATCCACCGCCTGCCGTGTTCGCCCATCTTATTTCTCTCATCGTCACTCATTGTAATCATTTCTCGTAATGCCGTAGTTAAGGGTTCCACACCAATAGGCACCCAACGACCAGCTTTCTCATATTCAAGCCGTCGCCAGGGTGTACCCTGGGAGGCGATCACCGGCGTACCACACGCCAATGCCTCCGCTACCGTGACACCAAAGTTCTCAGTAAGGCTTGGCAACACATAAATGTCTGCAGATGTAAGAAACTCATATTTGGCATTTCCTTCAATCTCGCCAACGAATGACACTCCAGGAATCTTCCGATCTGCAATAAGGGCCTCTAGGTCCTTGCGTATACCATCATCAGGACCAGCTATGACAAGCTCCCATCTACAAGCGAGATGCTCAGCACAAATATTCGACCATGCCAATACTAAATTGTCGACCGCCTTGACCTTGTGTAGCCGCCCAAAGAACACAATCTTCCTAAATCTATTCCCTGCGCTTTTGTGCCTCTGTACCACTACGTTATAAAAACTAGCGTCCGGAAGGTCCATTCCTATCGGAACAATTGCAACGGGCTGCTTATATCCAAGCGCCCGAATTTCCTCATACTCCTTCTCGCTTGTCGCATGCCACATATTAGTTGCAGCCATCGCAGAGTATTGTCCACAAAACCACCCGAACAACTTCTTCTGAAACCTATGATGTTTCAATGACCATTCAGCCAAAGTTCCTCGTGGCGCATTCACCAACTTGCAATTCCGATTTTCAGACCTCCTCAGAGCAGAATATGAATATACGTTTGGAAACATCCAAAAAGAGTTGTTGTGAATTATGTCCGCAGTTCGTGCTGCGATCGTCAAGCCTTGCAACATATCTGGAGAACGTCCAAGACGAGAATGTGGGAAAAACGACCTAGCATAAGTTGAAAGGGAGTATGAAGTCTTTACATTTCGCTTTGACATCTTATCAAGAATATGAAGCTCAACATCGCAGCCATTTTTTGACAACCCCTCACACAACGATGGCACAGAATATGATGGCCCGCTAGACTCATCACTAATTGAAGGTACAACTTGAATAATTTTCATCAGGAGTCTCTGCCTATATGCACTCTACCCTGGGCACATCCTAATTACAATTACTGCCCTCCACTATCAACATCAGAGGTCACATAACGCGTCTTCCCATAGTCATGTGGTATTAGACCTACCTCTTTAAAATCAATTCGTACAAGCCCCTTTGTCATCTTTGTCAGATTCTGGAATGCATCTTTCAATGCACTTTTCACTGTAGAATAATCCCTTGGCACATATTCAACTCTAATAGAATAATCTCTATTCTGGTGAACTCTGAATCCTCGAACAGTATTAGGGTGATCATCAAATATTGTCGTTAGATAATCACCAGAAAGGCAACTTCCATCTGGCATCGGGAAGATATCGCTTACACGTCCTTTAACAGAATCCATCAATGGAAGACGCGACCCACATGTACATTGACAGGACAACATTCGGCCATGATCTCCCAACGCATACCGTATTAACGGAACCTGCAGTGAATACATGTCAGTGACGAGAACATTGCCTATCTCGCCAACTGGAACACTGCGCCCAGAGTCATCAACAAATTCAAGATGTCGCCAATCTGAATGAATGTGCATTCCTTTCTGGCATGTACACTCTGCCGCCAGATGGCCACATTCACAACATCCATACTGTGAATATACAGGCGCATTGAATACCGCCTGCATACTGTTCCTAAGTGGTTCGGGTAACGGGGAAGAAGTCGTCCATACCGCTTTGAAACTTGAAGGTGCAGGCATATCTTTCTTGGCCAGAAAATCCGCAAAAGTGGAAACCGCCCCCACATACCCCACAAGTAACTTAGGATTTATTTTTCGTATTTTCCGATAAAACGCCTCACAGGTCTCTTCACTCATATTGCCCGCATTGAGAAAAACCCGTTTAGTTGGCCACCACATAAGGTCATTTACTATCTTTCGCCACCCTTTGTAGCCATGACGAAAAATATAACAGGAGTCATCCCACATGTTCACACCCCACCATCCTAGCATCCGAGCAGCAAAAGCATCGTATGGGATGTTTCTTGGGCGATACAAACGCAATGGCTCTCCTGTACTACCTCCCGTAGAGGAGATGCCCAACCCTCTACGTTCGACTCCATCGCATATCATCTCCTCTGCATGTTCCTGAACATCTTTACGAGTAAGAATGGGGATGCACTCCCAGTCCTTCTCCGATTTGACATCTTCAATCTCCAATCCAATCTCGGCAAAACGCCTACGATAGAATGATGCTCGGGTTGCTGCTTCCAATAGTTTAATGCGTCGTTGCCAGTTTAATGCCGTTATTTCATCAACACTCAATCTCTCCACCGCGCAAAGTTCGGCAGCAAATCGTCGCGGCAAGGGACGCGCCCACTGCTTTGCCCGAAACATGAATGAACGCCAACTCATATTCTATCCAATCCCATCTTATCCGCAAGACATGACATCTCGGGAGTTCGTAGATCATCTTCACTACCTGTCAATACGCCCAAAGCCGTTGAAATCATCTGGACATGGCTCTCGCAATTGAAATAATTGTATATCGTCTTTGCATACCGCATGCTCTTTCTCGTAGGATACTCTGAGAAAGTTGCGATGTTCAATAGGTCTTTGAGAGCAAACATGCCCTTGCGCAGGACATCTCGCATAGACAATCTGCGGCGAACAGTCGATGGGGCGCGCAAAGTCTGTTCATACAATTTATGATATATTCGCACACTTGCCTCCTGCCAGCAGCCAATCAAACGTTCTCGCGACAGGAACTGGAAGTTTGCCGCAGACATATATTCCGAAGCACGCGATTTATCCGTGATTTTCTCGACCACTAAAGTTTGGGAATCAGACGAACAATTCACAACATATGGCATAATATACCATTCGATTGTGTCTCCAAATTTCACATCAACCACAATGGACCATAATTGATCTGGATTTGACACCCACATCTTTGGATCGACAAGGAAATTACCAAGTCCATAAAAGATCGGCCGCCCCTTGTATTTCTCATATCCCTGCGGCACATGCGAATGATGACCTTGTATGCAATCAGCGCCGGCGTCAATCAAGGAATGATAGAAGTCGTGTAGCGCAGGAGAAACCCATAGGGAGAACTCACTAGCTGCATGGCATGACACGATGACGTAATCCGCCTTACCGGACTGCTTGATTTTGCGAATTGCATTGTAAAGCCATACATTCTTTTCGGCACAACCAACGGTCTCCTCAGTGGCCATACCAAATTGTCGCTCACAACAACAGAACACTGCAACACGTTTCCCATTCTCATTAAGGATCATCGGTTTACAAGCATCTACCTCGCATCTGCCTGCCCCTGCAAACGGAATATTGTGTGCAGCCAACGCCTGTTGCGTCTGCAGCAATCCTTCCTCGCGAAAATCCATCATATGGTTGTTCGCAAGCGAGAACGCAAATGTACCAATCGATTCAAAGAGCTGCTCCGAAGAAGTCGTATGAAGGCAGACTCCAACTTTATCCGACATTGGCAAGCCATCCTCGCATATCGGGCCTTCTAGATTGGCCAGAACTATCTGACTGCGGAATTCGTCAGGCAATCTAATCATATAATTCTTCGGTATGAAATCTCCTGCAAGAATCATCGAGCACCTACCGCTTCCAAATATCTTTCCGTCCACACTTCAGGCATATAGGCTCCTGCGTAGAAAAGGCTACGCCGTCCCATATCGGGCAGTTCGGGATAATGCTCATGAGCCCAACGAAGCCCTTGAAACAATCTATCCTCATCGCCCGCAGGGAATACATAGCCGTTGTACAGATGCCGCACAAGATCAACGCCAGATGACACCTCATCAGAAGTAATCAACGGCAATCCCGATCCCGCACCTTCTGCAAGAGCAACCCCCCATGGATCTTTCATGCTCGGAAGGACGAACACCCCCGCTTCTGCAAGTGCCGACGGCAAATCCTTAGGTTGCAGGAAGCCATGATTCACTACTCCAGCCACAGCAGAAATTTTATCAGTAAGTGGCCCTGCTCCATAGCAATGCAGTTCCCATGGTTCAGAATCAACTTTGCGACAAGCCGCCCAACTCCGATAACGTTGATATGCGCTGAGAAGCGTGCTCAGTCCTTTAATCTCCACATAGCGGCCAACAAAGGCGAAACGGCGAGGCCACACTTGATCCCTTGCAATACGCTTTGCATAGCAAGGCTTAAAGGCATCAGCGTCATATCCATATACACTTGAGAAAATCTGACACTGATCAAATCCGATGTAACGAGCAAACATTCTTCCGCGCTCACCGGCAACGATCACACCATCCAGCCGCTTTACAAAAGATCGCAACCGCAGCCTAGAAAGGAGGTATCGCCAATTCCACTCCCACATGGTGTCAATCGCAAGTAGTTTACGCACTCCGTCAAGACGTTTATCATAGGCCAGCGCCTTGAATGGTGCGCCCGCCCAGCCTCCTATCACAATTGCATCAGGCTTGTCGTCAACAACTAGATTGGCAAATTCATGCACGTAACCTCGTCTAAAGAATGTCGCGTCAGGAATGACTACAGCCGATATCCCATCAAGAATTCTCAGATCATACCCATGATGTGTTTCAGGCGTGTAAATTTTCAACTCCACGCCAGGGCTAACGGCAAGTGCTCGCCAACATGCCGCAGTATACCCCGTAAAACCCATATTGCAAATAACAATCTTCAAAGATCGTATTCCTTCTCTACTGCAACCGCTTCAGCCTTTCCGCGAAAACAGTTTACAACTGCCTCATTCTCCATTTTAAGCGTCTCACGCCCAAGAGCCGTCTTCTGTTGGCAATATAAATCATATACGGGGACAACAACAGCCACCCCGTCGTCTCTTACTATGGATTTTGTAGTGTGAAATATAACTTTCTCAATAGTCCGACTGGCGGCATCCACCATCACAGTAAGAACCACCGAATAATCGGCTAACACATTTGGAAGATAATACCCTACCCCAGGTGTAAAGCAAAAATTGCCTAATGCATATGCGGCAAGTCTATTATCCGCAGAACGTTCACATCGCAGTGGCCTATGCGCATGATTGGCAACCACTATATCGACCCCAGAATCAAGAATCCATCTCATCGTATGTTTCTGATACTCTCCCGGAGCAGGATTATACTGCCCCCCAACATGTGGAAGCGCCAACACAATCTCAGCTTGTTCCTTCGCCAACTTCAGTTTATTCTTAAATCGTTCTATACATGGGACATCAATGTCTCTACCTATCTGATCTGGATGTATACTGTCTGCAACTGGCACAACTGAAGGGATGCCCGTCTTAAAATGCTTTAACTCCTGTCGTGCGGACTTGATCCATTCAGGCATAAATCGCGCATATAGCACTCGGGCTTTTTTATATTTCACCGGTCGATGCGTAATGCTGCCTCGCGTGAGTGTATCAACCTTCCAGTTGTACATTTCAGGGAGACCCGCCTCGTCCATCCCATTTATTCCGTATGTACAGCAAGCCACAGCAATATTTACACCTTTGACTTTCTTAACAAATGGGCGATCGCTTTCATTTGCGGTAAGATATGCTCCCGACGAATCAATGCCAAGATCATGAATCCGCATCACCGTTTCGTCTAGACCTTCCATACCACAATCCAGACAATGGTTATTCGCAAGCGACACAAAGTTTATCCCTGAATTCCCTACAGCCTCCAGAAATTCGACTGGTGCATTAAAAGACATCTGCCCGAACGAATAACCATGTTTGGGATTAGCCACTGGCGTCTCCAGATTCGCCATCACATAGTCAGAATCTCTCCAGAGGTGTTTGACATCATTAAACACGTCATCGTATGACGCCGAGGATTTACGCATGGCCCTGACCTGCGAGGCAAGGCACATCAAGTCTCCAAGAAAAGTCAGTCTGACCTTGGCTGGCTTCTGATCTAAACTCACGAAACGCCACCCTTGTAGTCGCATATTATATAGCGAAGCTTACCCCTGTCATGAGGAATTGATTCTACGTATTCAACGGACAGAGGTATCGAACCTAGACGTTGGCGCAACACGGACGCGGCCCGTTCGATTTCCGTGTCGGCGTCAACGTATTCCTTGTTGGGAACCACTAACAGTTTCACGGACTTATCCGCAAACTGATGTATCTGAAAGCCATGCACTGCCTCTATGCAATGCTCAAAAGCCATAGTCCAGCCAACGCCGTCCAAACGACCATTCTCCAAGTAAATGTAATCCGTCTGACGACCACGCACAGCGTCCATTAAGGGGAACGGCCGTCCGCATGGACACAATCCAGGCAAAGCACGCCCTCTGTCTCCGATCCGATATCGAACAAACGGGAAGACATGATCTCCAAGATCCGTTACTAGAATATCACCTACTTCTCCGACAGGTTTCGGCAGACCTTCCTCATCAACAAATTCAAGATGGCGATAATCACTATTGATGTGCAGCGCCATGCTGCCGGACTCCGCCTGACATCTGCACTGATTGGCCATTGGATGCGCCTCTGTAGCAACGTATGTATCAAATACAGGAGCACGAAACACCTTCCTCATCAGTTGCCTCTGGACGACATCACTTGGAGAAGAAGTGATGAATATGCCACCTTTCAACGGCGGAGTCTCGATACCATGATTAATGCAATACATAGCAAGTTCATGAGCGCCACCGGAATAAGCAGATATTGAATAAAGGTCCGCAGCGCGCCATTGTTTTATAAATCTATTTATACTGATTTCATTCAACTCGTCAGTATCTAAATACAGTTCCTTCTGCGGGAAATGAGCAAGGAAACTATATATGTGTCCCCTTAGTCCATGCGGATGTGCACGCATCATGACAGCGTGGTCTTCACCTAGAGGGACTCCTGCCCATGACGAACGCGCTCTCCAATTCATTCCCCGAGAAGAGAAAGAATCATCTTTGAGTACCCGTGACGGTTGCCCCGTGGAACCACCAGTTGTATACATTTTATAAGTCGACTTTGGATGCCGAACTTTAATAGTGGCAAAATTCTCACGCAGCGCCTCTCGCGTCATCATCGGCACCCGTGACCAGTCCTCCTCAGATTTCACATCATTAGGATGTAATCCAGCTTCCTTATAAAGTTTCTCATAGTAAGGACTATTCTCATAAGCAAAACGAAGAATATCCAATCTCTTGCGAAAATTCAATTCGTGTAATGCCTCCACAGAAAGATGTTCGTTCTCAAGAGCATCCTTGAATTGCTGAAACTCATTAGGAACAAGAATTCTTGCTTTCAACAAGTAAAAAGAAGACTTGAGACTCATGTCAAACTCCTTATCAATCGATTACAAAAACGACTAGAAAAAATCATAAAATATCGGGGACTAAACAAGATACGCATTACTAAGGCAAGCCGCATTTGTGGCATAGAGCTCCACTTCGCCAGAACTTCAAATATAAATAATTCGTCTTTTACCAATTTCCTATATTGTTCTACAAGCTTCCAATGGGCCATATGAAACATATCAGCATAATGTAGATCCATAAGTTCTTGATAATACATATACATCATACGCAAGCGGTAGTTCGCAATATCTTCCGCAGTAGGACGATAAACCCCACTGAGATTGTCCCCGTGCTTTCTATATAAGACAAGGACTTCGGGAATCTCGATCACTTCTCCAAGAAGAGCCGCCCTTAGTGGCAATACATGGTCCTCATTTGCTACATGTATCCCAAGAGGTCCAAATTTCAAGTACACGTCTCTATGATATACGGCACCAGCCCCAAGAATACTTGGCAATTTAAAACTTCTATCACGCCTTCCTCGTTCTTGTGCCTTTAGCATCTGCTCGGGAATATGGCATGCTTCCCCATTTACATCAATAGCTTTCGCGCGACACTCAATACACCTTATGCATGGATTCTTCTGAACTTCTTCGGCGATTCTCGCCATGCGATCTGGCGTTGAAATATCGTCTCCAGCTTGAAAGGCAATCCATTCACCGTGCGACAACTCGAACAATCTGTTCTCATGAAATGCAAGCCCAAGATTCTTCTCGTTGCGATTGAGCACAAGATGCAAATCCCCCGAGGCCGTCAATTCGACAGTGCCGCAAAAATCCGGTTTCTGCCAGGCCTCTGTCTCGGACGACGCAAAGCCTCCAAGCCGTATTACCGCAGCAACGATCTTCTCCCATGTAGCATCTGGCGAATGGTCATCCGAAATGACAATATCGAGCGGGCGATACGTCTGCGCAAACGCACCCTCCACCGCCTCTGTCACGAAGCGTTCAACCTTATAGCAATTAAGGGCAAGCGTCAATCTAGGCATGTCAACCAAGCATATACTCCAACATTTTCTTCTCGCATTCAAGAACATACGACTCGGTCATCAAGGCCTTTGGACCTTCCAGCACCTCAAGCCCCAAGCGAGCATTGTCATTGTCGATGTTGGAGATCGTGGCCCCGACCTTGAAGGCGTCGCTCTTCCATGAACGTCGAGACCTAATCGCCGGATCCATGAAATCCATGATCCGGCAATCACGCTTCACAACGCTTCCACCTGGAATATCATAGAAATAGTACATTGAGCTACGATCCGTCTGAGGGATGAGACCCTCTGGTGTCTCCGCTCCCTGCTGGACACGGTACAGGTCCCCGAGAAAATCACGTCCGCTCACGATGTCAACCAGATCGGAAGCGATGTACCCACTAGACCTCGCGCCAATCTCCACCGGCGAGAGAGTGCCGTCCTGCTTGAGCAGGATTTCAAGATGTCCAAAGCTACAAGAGAAACCAAGTGCGCGGTAACAACGGATGGCGTAGTCGGCTATCTTCTGCTGCAATTCATCGGAGATGGCGTTGTAGTGAAGCTTCACCGCCACCTTGTTTCGGTCTATGTTTTTTGTATGCTGTTTCTTAGAGATGCCGTACACCGCAACATGCCCATGACTGTCGCCCAGCATTTCAACGGTGAATTCAGTGCCTTCCACGAACTCCTCGACGACAACATGCTTGTTGCCAGCCTCGGTTATGGCCTTGTCAAAAGCCGCCATCACTTCATCACGCGAACTTGCAGGTTCAAGTATAGTTATGCCTCGAGAAGAAGCCGCATTGTCGGGCTTCACTATCAGTTTCTGAGTCTCGTTCCATGCGAGAATGGAATCGTCCCACGCGTCAAACGGACGAGACTCGCGGTTTAGCAAACCACGTTCAGACCAGCGCCTGGTCATCGCGCCCTTTGAACATGCATGGCTCAAGCCGTCTCCTCCCATCGTGATCGCCCCCGCCGCCTTCGCAATGGTGTTCATGCTTACAACAGCCACATCCTGACAGGTGAATGCAAATCGCACACGTCCCCAGAACCCCTCGTCTTTTAGACGCTGTATAATAGGCTCCGGGAAGCGCGTGTCGAGCTGGTAGTTCCTAAAACCGAATATACCAGGATGCGGATTGCGGTCCACGACAATCACATCAGCCCCAACCCCTTCCAACTTCCGCAGAATGCCGTCGTTCAGAATGTTGCAGCCCAACAAGATGAAAATCGGCTTCTCCATCTGGCGCTCCTCGACTTTAATGAACAGTTCCACTCGGTCACAGACTCTTCAACAGTACGTCAATCACCTCGTCCTGCTGAGCTCTCGTTATCTCAGGATAGACAGGCAACGTCAACTCCTCCGCGCCGATTTGCTCAGCCACGGGGAAATCACCCGGTTTGTGCCCCAGCTCTGCAAAGCACTTCTGCAGCGGCACGGCGATGGGATAGTGAATGCCCGCACCCACTCCAGCAGCATTCATGCGCTTGACGACCTCATCGCGATTCTTCACAAACACGGCGAAGATGTGATATACGTGGCGACGATCAGGGACCTTCTCAAGGAACCGCACGCCGTCAACGCCACGGAGCTTCTCGCGATAGTAATTCGCAGCAGCGATGCGCTTCTCGGTCCAACCCTCGATATACTTCATCTTGACGCCGAGTACGGCACCCTGCGCACCCTGCATCCTATAGTTGAACGCCTTGTAGTCGTGATGGTAACGAACCTCACAACCCCAGTCGCGCAGACATCTCACTTTATGATCTATAGTTTCGTCATTTGTGACCACTGCGCCTCCTTCGCCATAGGAACCAAGGTTCTTCCCTGGATAGAAACTATAGCATCCGGCCACGCCCATCGAACCAGCACGACGCCCCTTGTACTCTGCGCCATGCGCCTGCGCACAATCCTCGATGACTGGGATGCCATGCTTATTGGCGATTGCCAATATCTCATCCATATCGGCACACTGTCCATACAGATGCACTGGGATGATGGCCTTGGTCCTTTCAGTAATTGCCGCCTCGATCTTGGCAGGATCCATCGTACACGTATCAGGTTTCACATCCACAAATACACACTTTGCACCTGTGTAATCAGCGCCCATGGCCGTTGCGACAAAAGTCATTGCCGGCACTATCACTTCGTCCCCTGCACCGATGCCAAGCGCACACATTGCCAAGTGCAACGCGCTTGTACCACTTGCGCAGGCAGCGGCGTACTTGACACCACAATATGGCGCAAACTTTTCCTCAAAGTCCTTGACGGCCGGCCCCTGCACAAAGGCGCCCATCTCGAAAACCTTCTGAACGGCTTCGTCGATTTCTGGCTTAATGCTCTTGTACTGAGCACGCAAATCTACTAGTGGAATCATAGCAACATTCTCCTGGTCGTTTGAATCGTTATGGTTTAACTGCTTTGAATTCAGATTTCTATAGGGGCGCCGTGCGCCTTGAGCGACTTCTCGGCAGCCTCAAGAATCCTCACGATCCGCAGGCCGCTTTCGGCGTTTGTAAGAGGCTCTGCGCCCGTCTCCACACATTCGGCGAAGTGCTCGGCCTCCGCCAGAAGAGCCTCCTTCGTCCCGAGGTGCGGCGCATACATGTCGCCCGAACGGTAATTCACCATCATCTTGTAGATGTCTTCAGTGTTCGTGAGCGTGATGCCCTTGTCATAGACCTTGATCTTTTCGCTGGGGGCCACGTCGTCCCAAACAATCATCTTCTTGGATCCGCCGATAAGCATCTGGCGCACCTTGACCGGGGAAAGCCAATTCACGTGGAAGTGCGCCATAAGATTGTTCTCGAAGAAGCATGTAAGGTGCGCCACGTCCTCCGGCCGCCCCTTCACGTGCGCAGCGCCCGTAGCCGATATGGAATTGGGGGAGGCCCCCAACACATACTCCATGATAGCCAGATCGTGCACTGCAAGATCCCAAATTACGTCCACGTCGTGCTGAAACAATCCCAAGTTGATGCGCACTGAATCGAAATAATACAGGTCGCCAATCTCGCCATTCTCTATCAGCTCGCGGATCTTCTGAACCGCAGGAGTGAAGAGAAAAGTATGATCCACCATCAGAACAAGCTTTCTCGCCTTTGCCTCGGCGATAAGCTCTTCACCCTCTTTTGAAGTCGCCGTAAACGGCTTCTCTACAAGCACATGCTTGCCGGCCTTCAAAGCCGCAAGCGCGAATTTGTAGTGCGTGGAGACGCTTGTCGCAATAGCCACAGCATCTATCGTAGGATCTGCCAGCAACTCGTCATAGCTTCTTGTTGATTTGACATTCGGATATACCGATCTCAACTTCTCAAGACGCGCCTCGCTGACATCGCACACACATCCCACTTCCGTCTTTGAACACACAGAGAAATTACGGACCAGATTTGGTCCCCAATATCCATAGCCCAGAACGCCTACTCTAACCATTTCGCCTCCTTCTCAAGCGGATGTAGAATCATCCGTTTTGCGGTATTTCTTCAAGCACACCGTATCAAAGGTGTCCCACTTCCGAAAATCTATGCAGTTGAACCATACGTCCTCCTGCTCCTCAATCTCCACCAGCCGCCTGTAGAATTCCTCGTTGAGCTTTTCGCGTGGTATCAGCACCACGCCGGTGTCGTCGCACACGGCAAGCGTACCATCGTAACGGACCTTTCTTTCGGCAACAGCTTTGCGTACCTCGTCCGTTTCAGCGACATTGACATTGAAGCATCCGACCGGGGAGAACCCAGTGCACCACACGGCAAAATTGTTCTTGATGAGGTCATTGGCGTCGCGCAACCTCTCAAGCGAAACAATCCCCGCCGCCTCACGGTACAGTAGAATGAACTTGCTCACGAGCTCCCCCACGAGCGCCCTTCCGTTGACGCCGATTCCATCCATCACTACTATTTCGCCAGGCTGAACATCACGTACCTGCTCGTGGATCGTCCAGTTGCTTTCCGAGTGGGCATACACGTATCGGACAGGTCCAACCGCGAAGTGTCCGCGATTGACCGCCGAGACGCCTTCTATCGCGCCAGATTTGCCAAGGCAATCCGCCACCTCCGTGCTGCTCACACGGTTACGCTTGATGTAGTCGATTATTCGTTGCTTAATTGGCGTATTCATTTTGGCGTGCGACTATTATACCAAAATTTCGGACAAACGTTCGAAGTTTTCGTTCAGCATATCCAACTTTCCCAACCGGTCATAATATCGAACGACATCCATTTGGTCGAAGAACGGAAGGTCGCTTCCCATAAGCACGCGATTCCGGAATGGCGAATTCAAGGCATATGCAATTGCCTGGTCAACATACGGAAGAGGATTCTTCGAGATGCTGCCAAAGTTCGTGTGCGTAAGCGTGAAGTCAATCCAAACATTAGGCTGGAAATGACATATCTTTATGAAGTCGTTTATGAGATATCCTCCGGCGTGCGGAAGGATAAATGTAAGATCTGGAAATGCCCGACAGACCTTCCAGTAATCATACGCCATCCAACCGGGCTCATTCAATGTGTCAATCATCACGGCCTTGGGCTGGAGTGCGCGAATGGATGAAATCATCTCGTCAGGCGTATACTTCTCACGCCTTGGATGGTATTTCAGTAGAATCCCGCGCGAAACGGCACTCCCTCTTCCCTGCAACGCTTCTTCCCTCGTCACATACCTGAAGAATTTGTAGGCGGGATTGGCCTTCGCCACAGCCTCGGCCTCCTCGTTGTGCAATATGCCGTCAAACCAAGGAGTCCCCTCAAGGCCGACAATGAAACCGCCAGCCTCCTTGCCAGGGCAATGAATATGCGCATCATAGAATCTCATAGAAACCTCCTCACTTCCCTATACGAAAGTCTATTTCCCTATGGCCAATAGACATCTTTATCCCGAAGACCGGTCTTGATGTTCGCCAGAGCCATATCTTGATCCCATGCGGCGTATGTACCACGTAATACCAACTACCTTTTCCTCTCTCCTCGGACCGGAATCTCCCAGTCAAGCGGAAGTCATCCATAAAAGCGAACTCGAAAGTAGGACTGGCACCGAAAATATAGTCTGACTTCGGATGCATAAAACGAAAGACTGTCATAT
>JAEEGL011990258.1_pt1 | contig 15153 bp, 10 predicted proteins | sample 9134231 | NCBI WGS metagenome assembly JAEEGL01 (sample SAMN16246548, study PRJNA631951) | gut metagenome | biome: gut microbiome; feature: rumen; material: fiber-attached | host: Bos | place: Iran: Karaj | collected 2018-10 | reverse complement strand
GTGGGTTTCGAGTATAATTATCTAGCCGATATTCCATAATATAGTATTAAAAAAGCCAAAATTATGGCGATATGACATATTATGTTATGCAAATATAGTAAATAATACTGACATAAGCAAGGTAACGTACGGGAAGGTTGCCGGGCGGCGGGGCGGGCCTGCGGAATGACGGATTTCAGCTATTCGCGTAGGCGGGAAGGCGCTTGACGCCGAACTCGCTCAGTTAGTCCCGCACGCGGGCCTAACTAGCGCTCAAACACACGCCGTCATCCCGTTCCGGGACCGCTGCCTTCCCGCCTGCTCACTAGCAGCTGAAATCCGGATTCCGCAGTCCCATCCCCGCCGCCACGATCGAACCTTCCCGAAAGAAAAAAGGAAAAATTGAAAATATTAATAGGCCGATGGGGGTTAGAGAGAGAAAATCCTTATTTTTGTGCTAAATTAAGAGGATTGTTCCCTAATGCCTAGTTTTATTGATTTTTTCGCTGGTGCTGGCGGATTGTCTGAAGGTTTTATAAAAGCCGGATACGTCCCCATTGCTCACGTAGAAATGAAAAAAGAGGCCTGTGACACACTCAAAACACGGGCAGCTTATCATTATTTGCGCGAGCACAATCAGCTTGAGATATACGAGAATTACCTCCGTAATAAACGAGAAGGTACTGATGGTTCCGAGCTTTGGCGCCAAGTCCCTGCTGAAGTCACAAATCGTGTCATTCAGGCAACTATTGGAGAGAAGACAATGAGACCCATCAAATGTCAGTTGGACCGCCTTGTCGGTGGCCAGCCCGTGGACATTATTATTGGTGGCCCTCCCTGTCAAGCATATTCTATCGCCGGACGTGCCCGTCTCGGTAAATCGGTGAAGGAAGATCCTCGCAACTATTTATACAAGTACTATCTACGTTTCATACGGCATTTTAAGCCAAAGATGTTCGTGTTTGAGAATGTTGTGGGCATCAAAACAGCAGAAACCAGCGAAGACATTCGTCCCTTTGAGGATCTTCGCCGCCTTGCTTGGAGATTCGGTTATGATCTCGGTTTTAGTGAGCAGGTCGCCTCTGATTTTGAAGTTCTTCAGCACCGTCACCGTATGATTATTGTCGGATGGCGTCGCCTGGATGCCAACAAACAACCGACAGGCTTCCATTATCCTGAGCTGCAGAAGATTCCCAATCCGTATCATACCCGAGAGTCCATTTTTGCCGACCTTCCCGTGCGCCTCAGCAATGATGGCCATTTGTGCGGAATCGTACAATATACCAAGCCTTTGGAAGAAATGCAGTATCTTCGTGAAACCGGGATCCGTGGTACATTCGATTTCACAACACAGCATGTCACTCGTAAACAAAACGTCAATGATCGGGAGGTTTATTGTCTGGCTGTCAAGGCCCTTCAGAAAGGTGTTCGACTCAATTACAATCAGCTTCCTGACCGTTTGAAAACACACAAAAACCGCAAGTCGTTCCTGAACCGTTTCTTCGTGGTCAATCCAGATGACTGCAGCCATACTGTCGTTGCCCACATAGCAATGGATGGCCATTACTACATTTTTCCGAATGAGCATCCCACTATTGAGAATTCGCGATCTATATCTGTAAGAGAAGCGGCAAGACTACAGTCTTTCCCTGACGATTACTTCTTCGAGGGTAGTCGAACATCTGTCTTTATGCAGATTGGTAACGCCGTCCCTGTAATGATGGCATATCATATCGCCTTGGCTCTTTTGCCCCAACTTCAAGACGTATAGCATATGGACTATAGCAATATGAGAACAGCCCCTGCAGAACCGCTTGCCTCTGCGATGATTGAAACCTTTCGGGCGATAGGTTATAGTTTGGAAACGGCTGTGGCTGATATTATCGACAATTCAATCTCAGCAGGAGCAAAAAATATCTGGGTTGACCGGATTTGGGACGGGGGGCGATCAGTCATAACAATTAAAGACGACGGACGGGGAATGAACGATGAAGAAATCCGACACGCTTTACGTCCTGGCTACCAGAATCCTAATGACGAAAGGGATATCAGGGACCTAGGCCGTTTCGGTCTTGGCCTCAAAACAGCGTCCTTCTCCCAATGTCGTAAGGTATCTGTATTGAGCAAAAGGAAGGGCAGCAGTCCGGAGTATTGGTCTTGGGACTTGGATTATGTTGCTGAAACAAACAAATGGAATCTGATTCACTGGATCCCTGATGGATACGAGAATGCAATAGATGATCTTAAAAGCGGCACCATAGTAATTTGGACAGATCTTGACCGGATAGTAAGTCCAGATACAATAACGGGCGATGAATCCTCACACGAGAAATTCTCGGGAGATTTGGACAAAGTGAAACGCCACCTCGAGATGACTTACCACCGTTTTCTTGAAGACGGAGATTTCAAGCTATGGTGGTGCGGAAACACTGTTAAGCCATGGGACCCATTTTGCACGGGTGAGACATGCACCCAACCACTTCCGGATGACCATATTCAGGGAGGTATTACCGTGAAGGGGTATGTCCTTCCACATCAGAAAAGTTTCTCAACGGAGCAAGCATTTAAGGCGGCAGAGGGGATTCAAGGTTGGTCAGCTCAGCAAGGTTTCTACGTGTATCGTGGAAAACGTTTGCTACTTGCCGGAAACTGGCTCAAACTATTCAAGAAAGAGGAACCATATAAGCTTGTTCGCATCCGCATAGACATTCCTAATACGCAGGACAAAAACTGGAAAATAGACATAAAGAAATCACAAGCATATCCTCCGGCAAAATGCAGGGAACAGTTATTCTCTTATGCACAACGGGTGCGCATTACAGGATTGGAGGTCTATAAGCACCGGGGGCGTGTAATCCGTGAAAGGTCAGGCACCGACTGGCAGCCTCTATGGCTGGAGCGCAGAAAAGACAACCAGTGGTTTTTTGAAATCAATCGCGATAACGAGCTGGTAAAATCCTTGAAGGAAATGGCCAAGAACAATCCAGACAAGGCTTTCAACTTGTTGCTGAAACTGATTGAAGAATCCATACCAGTATCATCTATCTATGCCAAAGAGTCCTCCTCTGAAGAGCCCATGAAGGAGCCCTTTGTAGGCATTGAGAGAGATAATCTCGTTCCTATTGCCAAGGCAATTTATCAGAATTATGTCGCTGGCGGGATGTCGGCCAACAGCGCTAAAGAGCTGCTGTTATCTCAAGAACCTTTCAATATGTACGAAGATATAATTGACGCACTTTAAATATGCCTGACGATCTTACAAGAGCCTTGAATATGGCTAAAGCATTCATCGGAATCCGCAGTGATGTTTCCGACGAAGATATTCTGAATGCTGTCAATGCTGTGCATTCTGCCATGCCGGGCGTTGATTCAGTAATGGTGCGAGATCTACTGCTGGAATGCTATACGACAAGGATTACCGATTACAAAATACTTGACAGGAAGGAAAGTCGGAGACCTTGGCTAAAAGACTTCAAGGCTTCCTCGCAATCAGCATGGCCATTCTGGCAGCGTTACAAGTATTATCTTGAGCAGAAAAAAAACTTTTCTGCCGCTGTTATTGAACATATAGACACCTTAACCGACGATATTCTCGATCATTTGTTTTACCCAGGAAATCCCCGGGTTGTGGTCGATAAGAAAGGTTTGGTTGTCGGGCAGGTCCAGTCAGGAAAGACGGCCAACTATACGGCACTAATCTGCAAAGCCGTGGATGCTGGATTCAACTTTATCATTGTTTTGGCGGGTATCCATAATAATCTGAGAAGCCAAACTCAGGACCGTCTAGATGAAGGCTTTCTTGGGTTCGACACCCATTTCGGCCGCAAATTTGAAGAAGGCCGTTCAACTAAAATAGGCGTTGGTCTTATTCCGGGTTTCCAAGGAGCAATTGCCCACTCGTTGACGACAAGTGATGAAAGAGGCGATTTTACCAAGAGGGGAGCGGACTCTCTCGGCATTAATTTCGACACATCGACTCCTATTTTAATGGTTGTCAAAAAGAATGCAAACGTTCTCAAACGTCTAAATTCTTGGCTCCAAGCATATGCAGGCAACGACAAGATTCGTAACAAGGCCGTTTTAATCATAGATGATGAAGCAGACCACGCATCCATTAACACTAATCGCCGCGAATTCGATCCTACGCGAATCAATGGTTTTATCCGTACAATTATCGGTCAGTTTTCTAGGACCGCCTATGTCGGTTATACGGCCACGCCTTATGCTAATATCTTCATCCCGTTAGATGACAGTGACCTTTTCCCTCGGGACTTTATCATTAATCTTCCAGCCCCTGACAACTACATTGGACCAGAAAAGGTCTTTGGCATCTCTGCTGTTCCGGATGAACAAAATGAAGATGTGTTGCCCATAGTCAATGTTGTGGATGACTACTCCCATTTCGTTCCCACTGGCCACAAGAAAGATGATCAGCTTCCAGTTTATGATGACATCCCGGAATCTCTAAAGACTGCCGTAAAGTGCTTTATTATTACTTGCGCCATTCGTATTGTTCGTGGTCAAGGTAATAAGCATAACTCCATGCTCATTCACATAACGCGCTACCAGCGCTGGCAGAATGAAATCAAAGCCTTGATAGAACGTCTGTTCAACTACTACAAGAACGAGATTGTTGCGAAGGATCCTACCGTTCTGGAAGAATTCAGACGAATTCTGGAAGAAGATACGCCTAAATACAAGTCATACAAGACGGTCTCGAGCGAAATACTGAATTCATCACTGAAGGATGTTGACAAGCACATTAAGGTACATTCTTGGGATGAAGTCAAAGACAATTTGTATGCGGCCGTTCAAAAGATAGAGGTAAAGTCTATCAACGGTAGTTCGGGTGACGTTCTGTCATACTATGAGAACGAAGAAACCGGCATTTCGATAATTGCTATTGGTGGAGATAAACTTTCCCGAGGATTAACTCTTGAAGGACTGTCTGTCAGTTATTTCCTACGTGCATCCAAAATGTATGACACGCTAATGCAGATGGGACGCTGGTTCGGATACCGCCCTGGTTACGTTGACTTGTGCCGTCTATACACCAGCGATGAGCTTGACATCTGGTTCCGTCATATCACCATCGCCAGTGAGGAACTTCGCGAAGAATTCAATTATCTCGCAGAAATCGGCAGTACGCCGGACAATTATGCGCTAAAGGTACGTTCTCATCCCGGGACTTTGCAGGTCACGTCTCTTGCAAAGATGCGCTACACCAAGCAGATTCAGGTTTCTTGGGCCACTCGCTTGGTTGAGACGTATCAACTCCAGCTCGATAAGGATGTCAAGACAGATAACCTGATCAACACGGAAGATTTCCTTAACGGATTGGATAATTACGAGCCAAAAACGGAGAATCAAGCTTTCTACTTATGGAAGAACATTGCACCAGAGCAAATTTGCGACTACTTGGAAAAATTCAAGGTGGGCAAAGAACTTAAGAAAGTTGACTTTGAGCTGATTTGTAAGTACATAAGGGAGCTTAACTTATCTGGCGAACTGACTTCCTGGAATGTGGGGCTAATGTCCCGAGACCATTGCGAGAATGGCTCAGAGTATACTTTCTCCAACGGGCTCCATGTCAACAATTATACACGTTCCAATTCCAGACCAGACAACAAAGAAACTTATTTTATCATCAAGAATCACATTGTCGGTAACCGTACTGACGAGTTTATTGATATCGATGATGAGATAAAAGCACGTGCTCTTGCTCAGACAATAGCTTTAAAGCAAAACTCAAAACGACCGTGGACGCATCCTTATCCGGCTCCGGATGTGGTTCGTGCGGAATTCCGTGATCCTACTCATCCTCTCCTGCTGATCTATCCATTAAACCCTGCTTTTGCAAGCAAAGAATTGTATACCTCTACTGACAGTCCGTTTATTGGTCTTGTAATCGCATTCCCTCGCACGAACAGGGATGACATAGCATGCTCTTATATCTGCAATCAGGTAGAAGAATTCGAACAGGACGAAGAGACTTTTGAAAACGAAAACGACAATACCTATGGCCGCGACTAATCATATGCTTGAGCTCTGGAACACGCTTGAGGTTTCCCAGAATATGGGAATTGAAAAACGTTTGTACAGCAGTCAACTTCCTTTCCATATCTTCGCTACGTGGACTTATGACGATAAGGAATATGGCATAGCTTTCTCGTATCCCGATCGCATCAATGTAGATGTTAACCTGTTCCAGACACTGAAGAAACTCCGCGTTGATCTGTACGATGACCGGACATTGAAGCATTATAAGTTACTGGTCATACAGCTTTTGGAACCAACTCTCAAGGCATCCTTCTCTTGGCTTTGTGAGAGTCTTATTGCCATAATCAAGAATATTGATAATGAGGATGATATGGTCCGAACGGTTCTCGGCCATATTGAAGAGTGGCGCAACTTATTTGAAAAACACGCTCCTGGCGGGCTATCCTCAGCTTTACAACAAGGGCTTTACGGTGAGCTTGGATTTCTTAAGACTTTGTTGACCAAGAGCACTTTCTCGTTATCTGATGCCGTAGAGTATTGGGTCGGTTCAGAGCCTGCATTACGTGATTTTCAAGGAGATTCTTGGGCGGTAGAAGTCAAAACCTCTGCTAGTAATAATCCCCAAGGAGTCATTATAAGCAGCGAACGCCAGTTAGATGAAACACTATTTAACAATCTCTTCCTGCTACACATCTCCTTGGAGAAATCTCGCCGGAACGGAGAATCTTTGCCAGAAAGGGTTTCATCAATACGGACTTTACTTGATAACGAACCCTCTGCCTTGTCTTCCTTCAATGCTAAGCTTGTGAAGGCGGGGTATTTCAACGAAGAAGAAGGTTTATACCTAACAAATAAATACAAGACTCGTGACAGCCGTTTTTATCGTATAGAGAAGGACTTCCCGAGAATCAAGGAACAAGAGCTTCGGGAAGGCGTGGGTGAAATTACATATAAGATAGTCCTTTCTGCCTGTACTGAATATAGGAAACCGGAAACAGAAGTCCTTCGTACCATCCAAGAGAATGACTGAACTAGAGAAATATTACCAGCGGCTAAATCAAGAAGTGTACGCTGTCCAGACAACCAGCGAAGACGGCGATACACAAGAACAAGCTTTTACCGGCTGCTGCATAGACCTTCTTTCCGATTCAGGAGAGACGGAGAACCCCGCCCTTGCATACGATGAGAGGGATTTACGCACTCGCAAGCAGCACAAGGTGAATGGTTACGCTATTTCAGAAAACTATGAAACAGTTGATCTATTCATCTCCTTGTATAAGCCTGAAGAAGAGGTCTGGTCGGTTTACAAAGAGGAGATAACCCAAGCGGCAAAACGTCTAACCAATTTCTTCATCAAGGCTTTCGATGGAGGCTATGAGAATGTTGTTGCCGAATCTTCGGATGTTTTTGTGCTAGCGCACACTCTCGGTTCTTTTGCAGACCTCAGGGAAAAACTAGTTCGCGTCAATGCCTTTATCCTTACTAACGGAGAGTATAATGGAGAGGTCCCTTCCCGCACAGAAGTATGTGGGCGGGCGATGATTTACAACATTATTGATATTAGGTCTCTGTTCCAGATGGATCAGTCTTCTCGGCTATCCATAGAAATCGACTTCAAAGAACAGGGGTTTAGAATACCTTGCATGCCTTCAGGCGCTGATAATGGCGAGTATACTGCTTATATCGCTGTTATGCCCGGCGAGTGCCTTGCGAAACTCTACGAAAGCTTCGGTGCTCGCTTGTTGGAGCAGAACGTGCGTTCTTTCCTCCAGTTCGGAGGAAACATAAATAAGGGTATGCGAGATACCATTCGTAATGCTCCTGATATGTTTTTTGCATATAACAATGGCATTGCCGCGACTGCTGATGACATACAACTGGACTATTCTGGCAAATACATAACCAAGATTAACAATTTCCAGATCGTTAATGGCGGCCAGACCACAGCTTCGATTTTTTATACCAAGAAGAAATTCAAGGCTGATATTTCAAAAGTAGCGGTCCAAGTAAAGATTTCTGTAGTCAAAGATAAGGACCACTACAGCGATATTGTTGCTAGCATTTCTCGATATGCCAATACACAGAACAAGGTTAACAGCGCAGACTTCACGGCCAATAATCCTGTTCTGGTTCGCTTTGAGATATTATCCCGCCATATAATGACTCCTCTAACCGCAGATAGCTCACTTCAGACATATTGGTTCTTTGAGCGTGCTAGGGGTCAATATCAAACTCTCAAACAACAGGCTGGTTCTGGCAAAAAAGCCAAAGATATTTTCGAAAAAACTCATCCAAACAAGCAGAAAATCACTAAGACCGAGCTTGCCAAGTACATTAACTCCTGGGACGAATTTACATGGCACCAGAAATTGGTTGTCGGACCTCATATTGTTGCCTTGGGAAATGAGAAGAATTACGCCAGATTCATCTCCTATAGTATTCCCAAAGACATCAAGGAAGTCAACAATATCTACTTTGAGGATACCGTGGCAAAGGCTATTCTCTTTCGGGATGCGGATAAACGCTACGGAACCAAAAAGAGTGGTAATCCTATAGGCGAACTAAGGAACGTTGTGGTTCCTTATACACTGTCTCTCCTCAACCGGATAACTGAGGGCCGTCTGGATTTGTATAAAATATGGAAAGCACAAAAACCGTCACCGGCTCTCTCAGACCTCATTTATCGCCTGATGAAGCAGGTTAATGCATTCATTATTGAGTGTGCAGAAGGCACTCACTACATCGAGTGGGCGAAGCGGGAAGAATGCTGGGACAAAGTTAAAGCACATCAGTTTGAATACAGTCTGGATGAAATCGCGGCTGATTTATTCGATCCCGCAAATCCTCCTACTAGGCGTGTTATTGCTATATCGGACGATGCTTCTGAAGAAACAACGCCAGAGGAACAAATTATAAGCACCATAACGCCTGAGTCATGGGAAAAGATTTCCATATGGGGTAGAGAATCCGGTTATTTGGATCTCCAACTTCAAAATACAGCCAGAGAAATAGCAAGAAAGACGAAGAAGGCAAAAAAGCCCACGGCATCCGAACTTGAACGCGCGTCTGCTATCCTTGGTACTGTCCGCGAGCATAACTCGGGCCTTTTGGAAGATTAAGATGCCTGACATAAAGACGTCCAAGGAGCGTTATGACTGTATGTCGCATTTCAGAACTAAAGGAACCTGACATCAAGGGCTTATACGTAAACACTTATGGCACCATGGATCCGGTTTTCACGTGAACGAGAAGTGTCTTCTAAGGGAACCGGATTTAGTGCCGCTCAAGCATCGCACCGTTGTCTTTGTGCACGACGGCTTCTGAATTTCCATTTATTTCATACAGAAAAACCCCAAGATTGGTATCCGACTATTGTCATGTTAGAACAACCGGATCACTTTGCGAAAGAGTTTCCACGCAGAATAAAAAGAGAATCGCGATCTGGCTCATCTAAGCACTTCCAAGCTTCATAAGGATTCACCTCGGGCATTTCTTTAAAGCTGTATTTGCAACCTTGTCTTTCAAGAAAACTCTGTACTCCGGGATCCTGAATCAGACACTTGAATTGGTAAATCAAAAAAGAGGATTTCTTGCGGCCATAATAAAAATCATCAATCAGTTCATTAGCCGGGTACTCATAAAGGAAGATAATCTTATATGGGTCCTCTCTTACGGAGGTATGAGGGTCGAGCACTATTCTCGTCTGAAAATACGGACTGTCAAATCCTGGGATATGTGGCAATATTAATATGTTGATGATGTTTTTCTGTTCGTGGGCAAAAGACTTGACCAGTTTAGCTTGTTCGTAGTAGCCAAACTGTTTTCCAAGTATTTTCTCTGAGAGCAAGTCCAGTGGGGATCCATACATTTTGGCATCAATGATAATAAGTGTCTCATCATCTTCGTAAATCGTATCATGCTGAGTCTGACGACCGGGTTTAGACTTGCTCCCATTCCTGATATTCGTAAATTGGTAAGCAGTTCCATATTGGGTTTTATCTCGTTCCGACTGATTGCCAAGAACGCTTTCAATCATAACTTCCCAAAGAGTGCTGGCAATAATAGCATACTGCCAGTTCCCGTCGGCCTTCTCCGCTCTATTTAAGTTGCGGAGCCCCTCCAGATACAATAAAGACCATCGGATAATGGTTTCTTTTCTTGAATTGAAAGTATTTGATATCTCTTTTCTTAATCTTGAAATTGTCGAGACGAGAACAGATGGGTCTGAGAAATCTATATTTCGAATCGGTAAAGAAAGTGATTGTCCAAAAAGGACCTGTCCACCATGCTGCATAAAGTGGTTAATGATATTGCATTGAACCTCCGACACAAAACCGTCCTCGAGTGCAGATCTCTTTTTTGTGATGAAATGCTCGTAATAGAAACCGTTTTTTACAATCTTCGGTTTGATTCTTTTAATCGTTAGATTAAAATCCACTTTACCTTTTTCCGAGATAGCAGAAATTGTGTCATATTCAATTAACTTTCCCATGGATAGATAATCATGAAGCAAGTTAACTGCAGCTATGGGATTATGAATCCCCGTCTTTTCCTCCAGTCTTTCTTTTGTGAGATGTGAAGATAAAGCTTTTTGAACGGCCTTGACATAACGTCGCAAAAAGGAGTATTGCTCCTTTTGTGTAGCATCAGAATCAGAGATCACATCATCTATTTCCACACCATATGGGACAACGATCGGTATTTCGTTGCTGTTATCAAATTTTGAAACCCCAACAAAACTGGTTCCGTCCAATTCCGGATCAGAGTCCTTTCCTATTCTGATTATAGGATATCTCATCTAGCAGGTGAAATCAGTTTGAAAATATCTTCTCCTTTGTTTACAAATCTGTCGTAAAGCACCTCATATGAATCCTCTAGTATGCTATCTTCGTATTTGAAAACATCTTGTTTTAGATAGTATAAGACTTTGTCTGCAAACGTCTTACGATCGTTGAGCTCTTCTTCGTCAACAAAGAAGGGTCCTAGTTTCTTGTCTTCGGAAATCTTCTGTTCAATCTTATTAATTGCATCTATTCGAGCATTCACAAAAGAAGCAAATGTACGCCAGTCTCTAATAGGCGTACCAATTGTTTTGGCAACTGCATCAAAAATGTCTGGCGTCATTACCAATTTAAGGTCACCCTCATATCCACCCCCATTGAACACAGCGACATTGTCAAGATAGCCTCGGCACTTGGTTTTTACACCATTCTCTGGATTATTATTGACAAAATAGGCATTAAAGTCAATAGGAACGTATTCCATTTTAAAGCGGCGTTTAAAAGCAGTATCTAAAACGAATACATTTTGATCGGCAGTATTCATAGTGCAAAGGATATAGAGGTTAGAGGGTATGTATACCTTATCTTCCTCTAAAACAGTTATACCCTCTTTGACAAGATATTGATACAGGTCGTGGTTTGTGATTGCATACTCAGACACTCCTTCTTCTCTATCAAGCAGCTGAAAGATGTCGCCGAATATCGCTGCTGCATTTCCGCGATTAATTTCCTCAATAATAAGATATGTTGGCTTGCTGAAAGAATCCTTCAGCGCTCTTGCAAAGGGCCCAGCCTCGAATCGATAGTCAATTCCATTGTCTGCACTTTTTTGTGGACGCAATCCGCCCACAAAGTCAGAATAATAAAAATCGGAGTAAAACGTTACTCGATAAGGCTCAATCCCTTCAGGAATAACTTCATGCTTGATCTTATAAGATTTCCCTGTCCCCGGAGCGCCGAAGTAGATTATCTGACGGGGGACGTCGCATTTCTCTTTTTCGGATCCCTTTCTGCTCTGCAAATAATCAACTAGAAATCTCCAATAACATCCCAGAATTGCCGAAATACTCTTGCTCTGGAAGCTGTTCTCCGGAGCTTTAAGAACGGTCTTGTGGATAGATTCTGCTTCGTGAACATTAGAAACGGAAAAAATACTATCAGCCCGTCCATTTGTTATGCTAGAAATGATCCCTTTAAGGAACTGAAGCTCCGGTCTGTCACTGGTGATTATGTTCCAGTACCGCGGGCCAGTATTTTTGTCTTTAAATCGAGAGGGATCAATGAGATACCGATGGAAAGCATCACGCAGTTCATCGGCAGAAGGGGGCTGATCTAAAGGCCCTTTATTTGCCTCTGAACTACCCCATACAAACAACTTTTGAGAACCAGGGAGAATTCTCAAGAGATCGTCTTTAAAAGACGGTAAAATCTTGTCGAAAGCGCAGAATAAAGCATGAATGTCACTCCGTTCTTCCCCAGAATCAAAGAGCCTTATTGTTTGGTTAGAATGGTCATCCAACCCAATAATTGGAGCCGATGAGCAATAATAATATTCCCGAGGGGCATGCTGGAGCAAATCCTGGCGAGATACCGCATCTGAAAATACATATAGAAGCTCAACAGAAGTAGTCGACTCATCGCTCCATTTCTCTCCGCGAGACAGATTAACGACTTTCCCGAAAACCTTAAAACCTTGTTTCCATTCGGTAACCTGTCCTTTGTTGTTGTCAGATCCTAACCATATGAGGACATAATTACCAGGCTGGACTTCGGAAGGCACCTGGGTAGAGGTAACATTGATCACCATCGGCTCTTCCGGTCTTCCACTCGGCAGTTTGTTTATCTTCTGAATATCTGGGACGCTCGTCTTCCCAAGCCGAAGTGTAATAAAATCAAACTGTTCCATTATTTATTGTTTTTTTGATTTTTCTCTTTCTAGGGCCCCCCGCAGTGGAGCAAATAGTGTTCGTCCTTGTCTATCAACACGTCGCAATATTCCTTCGGCCGCGTTCGGGGTTAGATAGTACCGTCGATCGACATGTTCTTTTTCAATAATGTCAAATAAAATGGAGGGTATGATACTCTTCGGAGTGGGATTGATATTTGCACCAATATAATGATTACCGACTGCAATACCGCCTTTAGGCCATTTATACGACCGAGTCTCATCAGAAAAATTAATCTCTTGAATGTCCTCAGATGACCAAGAACTATTTTTCATTTCAGGGATGATTTCTCTGACGGTTTCATTTGACATATCCATGATATGTCCCTTTAAGCAAGCATATACACGCTGAGCCAGCCATTCAATAATCGGTATAGAAACAGCATTGCCTATCGCAGTATATCGTAAGGTATCGATTTCTTCAATATCTCTATTAGTTTCAGATGGTAGTGTCCAAAAATCTGGGAAGCCTTGCAATCGCTCCGATTCAAGAGGTGTCAATCGACGTATTCCATCATCGCAAATAACATAAGATCGACTCCAATCCGTACCAGTATGCCGTCCGGAGGATGCCGCCAAACAATAAGAGACGGAAGGCACTTTCGGATAAGTCCCTTCAGGATTTGATTCAGTGAGAAAACCAACTCGCTCATTCCCGGGATCAGCTGCTCCTTCTTTGTCAAACATCACAGAAGCTGCTTTCGCCAGGTTGTTTTTCCAGCAGCATAAATATACCCTTGAACGAGATTGAGGAACACCGAAATAACGACTGTTCAACAGTCGCCATGCGACAGCATACCCCAATTGAGTCATGGTTTGAAGGACTACGCCAAAATCACGTCCTCCATTGGAGGTAAAAAGACCTTGGACATTCTCAATAATGACAACTTCTGGGGCACATGCTTCGACGAGTTTGGCATATTCATAAAAAAGGCCGGAACGATTCCCTTTGAGGCCTAACCTAGCAGAAGCCCCACGAGCCACCGAGATGTCTTGGCATGGAAACCCCCCACACCAAACTGAGGCTTCAGGGATATCCTCAGGGCTTAAAGTGCAAATATCGCTGGCCAATTGTATTTGGGGCCAGTGAGAGGATAACACTTCTTGGCAAAAAGGATTTATTTCACAAAGGAACTGAGTTTCGAAACCATGTCTCTCAAAGCCGATATCGAATCCTCCAATTCCTGAAAAAAAAGAATTAAGCCGATATTTTATTTGTTTCATTAAGTTTGTCGTTTTATCAATACATTGGGCTGATCAACTAAAGATAGTGATTTATTCTGATAAATGAAAAGAGGATTCCTCTTCAGATAGATATCCGAAGAGTGATTAATGGAAGAAACGCCTTTGAACTATAGCCATTCTTGTCACCAAAGAACCGAAGGAAATCGTTTCAGAAGTGACATCTCTACCCGGTGCCGCCCGCCGAATACGGTTGATCATATCGCCAAAAAGCCTTTTATCTACCACGGAATTCGTCAACGTATCCTTATTTAAACCTAAGAATACCTGGTTCCCCTTGTCCTCGAGATAATTAAATTCGAAAAGATGGTTATTCCCTTGAGCATATTTCATTTAGTATTTGTTGTCAACATGATATACAAAAATATACATTTTATGGCAATGTTTTGACTAAATGAGGTATTTTTGCAAAAGGATCAATCGCAAATGACCGACCACCTTACTCCAGCACAGCGCCATCGCAACATGTGTGCAATCCATGCCGTAAACACCAAAACAGAGATTATTCTTCGTAAGGCTCTCTGGTATTATGGCTTTCGGTACCATATTAACGATCGCCGTCTTCCCGGGTCCCCGGACATCGTCCTGCCCAAATACCGGACGGTTATCTTTGTACACGGTTGTTTCTGGCATGGCCACAAAAACTGTAAGAGGTACACGATTCCCAAGACGAACACCGAGTTCTGGGTGGCTAAGGTGACGAGGAATAAGGAGCGCGATCAGGAGGTTTGGCGGAAGCTGGAGGCGAAAGGGTGGTATGTGATTATTGTCTGGGAATGCCAGCTGAAGAAGGGGTGTCTTGATGAAACTGTAGAGCGGGTGGCGAAGGAGATTGTTAAGAATGGGGAGGCATATCAAGCGGAGAAAGAAGCAAGACGGAAAGCACGAGGGGAGTATCGTCAGGAGCAGAAGATAAGGAGAGAGAGGGAACAAATATTGAAGAAAGAAGCTGCTCGCAAATCAGTCAACGAGTAAAACAAGTCTTTACGCTGTAAGTCTTCGTCGGGGGCCGGTGTGCTCCTGCGGATTTCGGATTTCAGCGACAGGGGAGCAGGCGGGAAGGTGCGGTCCCGCAGGGATGACGCCGTTTGTTTGAGCGCTAGTTAGGCCCGCTCGCGGGACTAACTGAGCGAGTTCGGCGTCAAGCGCCTTCCCGCCTACGCGTACCGGCTGAAATACGTCATGACGCAGGAGTGCACCGGCCCC
>JAEEGL011707308.1_pt1 | contig 15153 bp, 16 predicted proteins | sample 9134231 | NCBI WGS metagenome assembly JAEEGL01 (sample SAMN16246548, study PRJNA631951) | gut metagenome | biome: gut microbiome; feature: rumen; material: fiber-attached | host: Bos | place: Iran: Karaj | collected 2018-10 | reverse complement strand
TTAGCATCTCTTCTTTACCTTGACTTCATCTCTAAGCCTGAGACAATCAAGTACCTCCAGGCAGGTGATGAGGGCGTTACACATGAAGTTCTCGACAGCGGCGCTATCCAGATCATCGCAGCAACAGGCGATGCAATCCAGAACTCAGGTAAGAACATCGACTACACAATCACATGTAACGGAACATACTTCGGAGATGAGGCTCTTGCAGCACTTTCACTTGCTTACGGTTATGCTGAGGCAGATCCTGACCTTGTAGATCAGGCTAACAAGATCGCTATGGCAGACGGCCTTGAGCCCAAGAATGTTAACGTTGGTGAGATCGCAGCAGAAGCAGGTGTAGGCGATACACTTTCAGCTAAGAGAGATCAGGTTTATGATAATGCAGTAGTTGCTTCAGAAGCTGATTTCGATTCTGTTTGGGACAGCTATCTTGCAGATTATCTCTCAAGCGGCGGACAGGCAATCATCGACGAGCGTACAGAGAAGTGGGCTGAGTACTTCGGCGATGCTGACATGCTTCCATAATTGGTGGGAGTTAGTATTTTTCAGATTTGGCGATGTATTAGATTAATAATTTTGTGTTAATAGCAGACTTAGAGAGGAGCTGATTTGGCTCCTCTCTTTTTGGAATAGGCAATATATCAAATTGTGAAACCGAGGGAGCAGATAAGGTAACTAAGACAATTACCTACGATGCCAGCGGTATTGCAACAGAAATCGGTTATTCCAAGAAAGATAACGGAAAATACGCAAAAGAAGAGTATTTCTTCTTTACCAGAAACGGCCAGGGCGATATAGTAGGAATATATCGTAGCTCTGACTCAAAGCGCATGGGTACTTATGAGTATGACCTGTGGGAAAATCCTGTTACCATCGAAGCTACAACAGATGATACCATTGGAATCACTGAAAAGAACCCACTTCGTTACCGAGGCTATTACTATGACAGAGAGACGAAGTTCTATTATCTCAATGCCAGATACTATGACCCTGAGATCCACAGATTTATTAGTCCTGAGCCTAATGCGAAGCTTGGCAAGTTTGATAAAAATACAGGTATAAATGCATATAACCTTTTTGCTTACTGTGGAAATGATCCGATAAATTTATGCGATCAGACCGGCGAATTTGCCATAGCAACAATGATTGTTGTAGGGGTATGTGCTGCAATAGGCATGGCAATTGGCGGAATTATTGGAGACGCTGTAGCTACAAATAAGGGTTATAAGGGCTGGGATAAGATTTGCACTGTGCTTACCTATATGGGAGTTGGTAGATTAATTTGAGGTGTCCTTGGACTAGCTGCACCATATTTTGGCTTCGATGCTTGGAACGGGTCTTGAATTAGCCGCTACTGGTATATGCTCATTATTCAGTTGTGGCAATCCTCCGCCAGAACCATCTAATAAACTTGCATTGGGAATTAATGAATATTTGTCAGATTTTGCTAACAAATTTGGTACGAGTACTTGGAAAAACTTTCCTGACCCAAATGACTGGAAAGATGGAGTACTGGAAACAATATATAATGCTAATACTAGGATTTATGTTAATCTCACTGGGTTGGATGATGTTATGACTGAGATTACAAGAGTAGTAATTAATAATCCTTATGCAAAAAATACAGGTTGGGAGATTTATCAGATTTATCAAAATCCAGCAATGTGGGATCGAGTAAGGTGGTTCAAAGACGGGATTGAGGTAATTAATCCATTTTTACATTAGTACACATACGAGGAGGATAAAAAGTGGGGGACTATTTTCAAGTGTGGAACTTCACTGTTTCACATGATCAGCTACTGATTAGAAAAAGGAATAGTGACAAAGGAACAAATCATGATATATATTTTGGCGGCGTCGAATATTTTGAGTTGCCTTCCTTTTTTGAGGAAGTAGCTATAGAAAAACCGAATGAAAAAGACTATGAATATATTGCGACACGTACTACAAGAGAATACAAGAATTTATATGTACTTAGAATTAAAGGCCAAAAATACTATGTTGCAGCATTATACATGTGCAATGAGGAAAACACTTTAGGAATAAATGAAATACCTTTTGAAGGCGGATTGATACCTAAGTATAAAAATGAAAACTGTGATATGGATTTCTTCTTTGATTTATTCATGCAAAGCTATGAACAGTTTAAGAATTCAGAGGATTATTTATCGCCTTCTGATGAAAAGAAGTGCTGGCAAATGTGTGGCGTAGGTGGTAGATATGGAAATGTTTTTGCAAGTATGAAGAGCAGAGAGAATCTGGAAAAACTGATGCCCATTTTGGCAAATCCAAGAGATGCTTTTAACTTGTCATTTGCGGTTGAAAAAATAGCACAAACCGGAATACCTGAGTTGGAACCGCTTCTTAGAAGATATACTGACAGTGATCTTATAACTAATGAAGAGCTTGGAATAGATAAGATCACAGGTGAGTTAAGAATCGGTGATTTTATTCGAAAACGTCTTAAGATGATGGCTATAGATGGACTCAAATATTATTCGACCAAAGAGAGCATAGAAAAATTACGTGAACTTATGAATGATGAAGATTTTTATGTTAGGGAAGCAGCTAATAAATCGTTAGAATATTTGATCTAGTGAAACGGCTCCTGGCGCCACAAAGGCATAGCATCAATAGGTATCAGTGCTTGAAGAGTTTTATTTTTTATAAATCAGAGGCTAAAGATGGTTATAAAACGTATAAGAATAAATTTATGTATCTAATGGTAGATGTTTACGAACAGGATTTTTTTCTGGATGACATCTTTTTCTTCTTGCTAGACAACAACATGGATTCTGTGCTGAGGAAAGAATATAAGATTTAGCAGGTTAATTGTCAGGAAAGGTATCGCTTTTTAGGAATTAAAGTAAATTATATGGATGAAGAGACACGAAAAAAGTACGAGTTGTTAAAAGAAAAGAACAACAAAAGTATAAAAACAAAATATTATTTAGAAAACGAACTTTTCCAGGAATGCTTAGAAAGTATTAAGACGTACACAATGCTTGATGATGCTAAAACAGCAGAGATATGGGACTGGATGAATACAAAAGTGCCATTTTATTATCTCGGGCATATTAAATGGGAAGATGTTACTTATAAAAAACTAGTTCTCAAATTTGCAGATATTCATAATTACAGTGATCTGGAAAAGAAATGCTATATTGTATGGTCTAATGCACAGCTTCCCGGCGTTTCATGTAAACTAAGAGCTATATTAGATAATTTGGACGATGTTAGTGCAGTTGATTTTTACGCATGGATTATTCCCGATGATTTTAGTTATATTATCGAATTGACTAGTTCTAGTGATCCACAAATTGCAATATTAGAATTAAGAAAAGGTACCATTTATTAGAATAATTGATTATGTAATAAGGTGTGAAATGTATGGATGAAATGAAAATAAAAAATGAGATACTAGAAAAAATAAAGAAGGGATTATTTGAAGAAGCATCACAATTTGATGAATGTGATACGGATAAAATAATAAAACAGATATATGAAGAGTCATTTGATCAGCAAAATCTAACATTTTATTGTTTTGCTATTTTTATGTACAAAAGGACTAACAATATAGATTGGCTGGAATTAGCAGTAGATATTCTTTGTTTTAGTATCAACTGGATGGAAGGTGCGTATGCTATGGCGTTATATCATCAGAAAGAAATACTAAAACAAAATAGAAATGTGGAAAATTTACAAATGATGCTGTATTTCTATCGGGTACCAGATGTAGATTTTGAAGAGGAAGAGGCAGTAAAGATTGCTAAAGAGATACTTGAATTAGATCCGCAAAATAAGATAGTGAGAGATATTTTTCCTAATCTATGACATAAAGTTATATGTACATTCCTACGAGTTCAGTATCTAACGAGGGAATAAATGGTGGAATAGCTTATGTCACCAGTGGCGGAGATTTGGAAAAGACGAAACAGGCTGCCATCGATGGGGCATGCGATAGCTTCATGACCGGATTGATATAAGGCTTTATCACCGGTGGAATGACAAGTAACCACTGTTTTGTTGCAGGAACCCTGGTGCAGACCATTGATGGAGCGATTCCTATCGAGCAGATAGAAGAGTGAGAATTTGTCCTATCAGAAGATCCGGAAACAGGAGATGTTACCTACAAGAGAGTTCTCAATGTTTTTGCGAATGATGCTACAGAGTTAATTCATTTGAATTTTGATAACGAAGAGATAGTAACTATGCCAGGACATTCATTCTATGTAAAGGATATTGGTTTTGTCCATGCAGGAGATTTAGAGGTAGGAACAATACTTGTAGTTGATGGTGAAGAAGTAATCCGATTAATCTTTGATTGCTTTGTGAAGGATCAAATACTAAGCTTATGAGGTTGAATAAAACCCATAAAAGGGCAACATTAAGAACGCACAGTGGTAACCACGTGGTGTGAATGGTTAATGTGCAGATTATTGGTCTGTGACAATCCCCAATAAGCTTAGTGTTTGAAAGATACTTATCATGCCGGATCATTTCCCGACACATTGGACGCGCCGGCCGCAGGATAAGTTACTCCTTGAAGAAGCAGATTTGAAATCTATTTCTCTCTCTTTGTACCTTTAGAATACAGCAAAGGAGCGGGTTTGTAAAGAAATCTAAACATTTCGTTAGAATTTTGCGGTATTGCGTAAGAACACCAAAATTCAGCCCTTGAAGTGACCTGAATGGGGCATGGTTGTCACGTTTCACACAGTAGACACAATCTTAAGAATTTAACGCTTTTGCGCAAAGAAGCCGCATTTCGTAAAAACGAATGCGGCTTCTTATAGGAAGATAATGAAAAATTGAATGAAAAAGCTTAATTATTAAAGGCAGCTGGCATATGCTTTCTCAGCACCTTCTGTGCGGATCATCTTCAGATCTAAAATTACTGCATCTGTAAGACCGGCAATCTTGTTGAGGTCCTGATCCCACATCTTCTCATTTCCAAGAACAGCCTTAACGAGGTCTTCCTCAGAATCGTTCTTGTGATCATAGAAGAACTCAAGAGCCCATCTGTCATCACTTACTGTATAAGTATTGCCTGCAGGTCTCTTGCAAACAAGGCCTGCCTCAGTAAGTTCCTGAACATCGTTTGAATAGAAAGCAATGTATGCTGCCAGTGACATAGTAAGGCAAACGGGAAGCTTGCCGTTCTTGTCGATATACTGAAGGAATGAAGGCATGTTTCTTGCCTTCCACTTACTTGTTGAGTTAAGAGAGATGCTCATAAGCTCGTGGTTAACGAAAGGATTGTTGAAACGATCCTTAACAGCAGCAGCGAACTCATTGAGATCATTCTCATCAAGGTGATCTACGAGAGTAGGAATAACTTCCTCATTGAGCATCTTGTTCATGAAGCCTGAAATAGCTTCGTTCTGCATGCAGTCACGAACGATATCCTGGCCTGAAAGGTAAGCGCCAAGTACGAAACCTGTATGAGCGCCGTTAAGGATACGAACCTTGCGGTGCTTGTAGGGCATTACATCGGGAACAACGTGAACATTAACGCCAGCTTTCTTGAAAGGAAGTCTTGTCTCAAGCTCAGCAGGTCCTTCGATGATCCATACTCCGAAGATCTCACCTACATCGATGAGCTCGTCGTGATATCCGTTAACTTCTTCAAGCGCTGCAACTTCTTTTGCATCACGGATTCTTCCGGGAACGATTCTGTCTACAAGGGTAGAGCAGAAGATGTTATCATTGTTAACCCAGGTCTTGAAGCCTTCTTCAAGCTGCCACTGATCAATGTACTGGTTGACACACTTAAGAAGCTCTTTGCCGTTGTTGTCGATAAGCTCGCAGGAGAGAACAACTACGCCCTTCTTACCTGCCTTGTATCTTCTGAATAGAACCTGTGTAAGCTTGCCGGGGAAGCTGGCAGCGGGGACATCCTCGAAATTGCAGGAAGGATCGTAAGCAATACCTGCCTCAGTTGTGTTGGATGCAATAATATCAAGGTCATCGCTCTCTGCGATAGCCATCATTTTGTCGTAGTCTGCCTTGTCATAAGGATTGAGACAGCAGTCAACTGCGGAGATAACTCTCTTGGCATCAACCTTCTGGCCGTTCTCACTTCCACGAAGGTATAATGTATAAAGACCCTCCTGCTTGTTGATAAGCTCTGTGAGACCCTGTGCAATAGGCTGAACAAGAGCAACCTTGCCGTTCCAGCCTGCCTTCTCATTGCTGATGTCGAAGAAGTAATCAACGAAAGCACGCATGAAGTTACCTTCACCGAACTGAAGAACACGAACGGGTGCTTCCTTCTGAACAAAACCTTCATAGCCTGACTTGGCCAATACATCATAATTTAATAATTCCATAACCCTATTCCTCCTAAAATGTAAACGCTTACAAAACGCTTCATCTAAGTCTTAATCTATATAATGTTATAGCAAAATATGTAAGCGTTTACAATAGCAAATTTTGACTTTTTTTATGAATGTGGTCGGAACGCAGCATTGACCTTGAAAAAGCGCTGTATTATAATGATTTATGTAAATTTTTGCCCTAAAATAAAGGAGATTCTACTTATGGTCTGCAGTATGACTGGTTTTGGCAGAAGTGAAGTTACAGAGGGACAGCGCAAATATATTGTTGAACTTAAGTCTGTTAATAATCGCTATCTTGATATCAACATCAAGATGCCCAAGAAATTCAATGCATTTGAATCCGCCATCAGAACCGAATTAAAGAACTATATGAAGCGCGGTAAGGTGGATGTATTTATCAGTTACGAGGATTTTTCAGAATCGGATTCCAGAGTAAAATACAATAAGGCTATAGCTGAGGAATATTTCACATATCTTAAACAGATGGCCAGTGATTTTGGTCTTGATAACGATATCAGGATCTCAGCTCTTTCCAAGTTCCCTGAAGTATTTACCATGGAAGAGGAAGAACTGGATGAAGAGGAGGTATGGAGCGGACTTAAGAAGGCCATTAATGAGGCTGGCAAGCAGTTCCTTGACTCCAGAATCAAAGAAGGAGAATTTTTATCCGCAGATCTTACACAAAAGCTTGACGGAATGTATGAAAATGTGGAATATATTACAGAGCGTTCCCCTGAGATCATACGGGAATATAAGCAGAAACTTCGTGAGAAGATCGCAGATCTGTTGGAAGACAAGCAGGTTGATGAGAACAGGCTTGCCATGGAAGTTACCATATTTGCCGACAAGGTATGTGTAGATGAGGAGCTTACGAGGCTTCGAAGCCATATTATGGCCACCAAGGAGACACTTCAGGTGGGTGATGACAAGGACGGTATCGGAAGAAAACTTGATTTCCTTGCACAGGAAATGAACAGAGAGGCCAATACTATTTTGTCCAAATCCACAGATCTTAAGATTTCCGACAGAGGAATTGCTCTTAAGACCGATATAGAAAAAGTAAGGGAGCAGATTCAGAACATTGAGTAATGAAGTATTGCACAACAAGCGCAAAGGTATTATAATCGTTGTCTCTGGTTTTTCGGGAGTAGGCAAGGGTACAATAATGAAGGAGCTTATTAAGAGATATGACAATTATGCTCTTTCAATCTCTGCCACAACAAGAGATCCCAGACCCGGCGAGGAGAATGGCAGAGAGTATTTCTTTGTTAGCAATGAAGAGTTTGAGAAGCTTATTAATGAAAACGGACTGATAGAGCATGCCGGATATGTCAATCATTATTACGGAACTCCCAGGAAATACGTTGAGGATAAGCTTGCTGAGGGAATAGATGTAATCCTTGAGATAGAAATTCAGGGTGCACTTCAGATCAAAAAGCAGTATAATGATGCGGTGCTTTTGTTCGTTATGCCACCTTCAGCTGAGACTCTTAAGACCAGACTGTGCGGAAGAGGCACAGAAACAGAGGAAGTCATCAAAGGAAGACTTGAGAGAGCCAAAGAGGAATCCCTTGGCATAGAGAACTACGATTACATTGTTATAAATGATGATCTTGATAAGTGCGTTGAACAGGTGAACGACATTATCACCGCTGCACATTTTGACACATCAAGGAATCAGGAATTTATAGATACTATCAGAAATGAGCTTAATGAGTTATAATCATTTTAGCGGATATGCGGATTACCGCAGGAAAGGAATACAATATTATGATACATCCTTCATATGTTGATCTTATGAAAGTAGTTAACAAGGGAGTTGAAGAGGGTGAGGAGCCTGTAATCAGCTCAAGATATTCAGTAGTTATGGCTACTGCCAAGAGAGCAAGACAGCTTATCGCAGGTGATGAGCCTATGGTAAGAGTTAAGGATAAGCAGAAGCCTCTTTCAATCGCAGTAGACGAGATGAACCAGGATACTCTCAGAATCCTTACAGATGAGGAGAGAGAAACACTTGTTACTGAGAACGAAGACGTTACCGTAGAGGAATCAGTAGAAGAATAATTTATGAGAATACTATTTGTGTCACTGGGATGTGACAAAAACAGAGTAGATACCGAGGTAATGCTTGGAATGCTGGCAGACCGCGGCTACGAATTTACAGATGACGAGGAAGAAGCGGAAGCAGCAGTTGTTAACACCTGCTGCTTTATCAATGATGCGAAGGAAGAGAGCATCAATACAATTTTGGAACTCTCAGAGAGAAGGAAGGCAGGACAGCTTAAGGCACTCATCGTGACCGGTTGTCTTGCTCAGAGATATAAGGAAGAGATCCAGACTGAGATTCCCGAAGTGGATGAGATCCTTGGAATTTCATCTACTGATAAGATTCTTGAAGCACTTGATGAGACTATCAGGAGAGATAAGCTTTTTTCTCACAAGAATTATTTCGATGATATCAACAGGAAGCCTGTGGGAGGCCTTAAGAGAGTCATTACCACAGGAGGTCTATTTAATTATCTCAAGATTGCAGAAGGGTGTGACAAGCATTGCACCTATTGCATAATCCCCAAGGTTAGAGGCAATTACAGAAGTGTACCTATGGAGCAACTGCTGGAGGATGCTAGGAATCTGGCTGCTCAGGGAATTACCGAGCTTCTTATTGTGGCTCAGGAGACAACTTTATACGGAACAGACCTCTATGGGGAGAAAAAACTGCCGGAGCTTCTTCACAAGCTATGCGAGATAGAGGGCTTTAGATGGATTAGGATCCTGTATTGCTACCCTGAGGAGATCAATGAGGAGCTGATCCAGACAATAAAGAATGAACCTAAGATTTGCAAGTACCTGGATATTCCCATTCAGTCAGGTTCTGACTGGGTGCTCAAAAAGATGGGAAGGCGCACTAACAACGCAGAGATCAGGGCTCTGGTTCAGCACCTGAGAGAAGAAATTCCCGATATCTGTATAAGGACCACACTTATCAGTGGATTCCCCGGGGAAACGGCAGAAGATCATGATCAGACCATGGAGCTTGTAAGGGACCTTAAGTTTGACAGACTGGGAGTATTTACTTATTCACAGGAGGAAGATACTCCGGCTGCTACAATGCCGAATCAGGTGTCTGAAAGGGTTAAAGTAACCCGCAGAAACAAGCTTATGAAGCTTCAGCAGAAGATTGCCTTTGAAGCTGCGGAGAAGATGGTGGGAAAAGTTGTTGATGCTGTCATAGAAGGCAGGATCATGGACACCGAATATGACGATGGGCTGTCCTATGTGGCAAGGACCTATAAGGATGCCCCGGATATCGATGGATATCTTTTTGTGAGTGGTGTTCAGAGAGAGCTTATGACAGGTGATTACGTGAAGGTTCGTATTACAGGATCTAACGAATATGATTTAATAGGGGAGATGGAAGAATGAATTTACCGAACAAGTTAACAGTAGCCAGAGTTATTATGATTCCGTTTTTTGTATTTTTTCTGTTATCCAGACCTGCGCAGGAGTCCACTGTAGAACTTTTTAAATGGATTGCCCTTGCAATTTTCATAATTGCCAGCCTCACAGATATGCTTGATGGCAAGATTGCAAGAAAATATAACCTTATCACTGATTTCGGTAAATTTATGGATCCTTTGGCAGATAAGCTTCTTGTGTGCAGTGCTATGATCGCACTTATAGAGCTTGACCGCATTCCTGCCTGGATTGTTATCATCATTATCGCCAGAGAGTTCGTTATAAGCGGCTTCAGACTTATCGCCGCAGACAACGGAAGAGTAATAGCAGCAAGCTATTGGGGCAAGTTTAAGACAACCTTCCAGATGATCATGGTCATTCTTATGATCGCCAATCTGGGAATTCCCGCTGTGCAGATCCTTACCCAGGTTATCATGTGGATCGCCTTGGCCCTGACCGTTGTTTCACTTGTCGATTATCTCGTGAAGAACAAAGATGTTATGAGCGGCGAGATGTGAGCGATATAAGCCATGAGTAAACATAATTTTTGTGCTTGCACATAAAATTATGTTTATGAAATGGCTGAACGTACATGAGGAAGTAGCGCGATAGTGCGGATTCCGAATGTACGTAGCATGGCGGGAACGTAAGTGGAGCCATGCGATATCGCGTAGTAAGTTAAAGTCATTTGTTTTATTTAGAAGCTTGCACATAAAATTATTTTTATGAGAGCCATGCGATATCGCGGAGTAAATTATAGTTATTGTTTTAGAAGTAAGAGAGTTTTATGAGTAAAGATTTAGAATTATTTGAAGAAGTAGAAGAAGTAAAAAAAGAAAGCAAGAAGAAAGAAGAAGCTAAAATAAGATATGACGAGTCCGGCCTTGATGAGAGAATCATCAGAGCTGTTACTGAGATGGGATTTGAATACATGTCACCCATCCAAAAGGCTGCTATTCCTGTTATGATGGAAGGCAAGGACCTTATAGGACAGGCCCAGACCGGAACCGGCAAGACGGCAGCATTTGGAATTCCGCTCCTTCAGAGCATAGATTCCGAGAATAAGCACCTGCAGGCAGTTGTACTTTGCCCTACAAGAGAGCTTGCAATGCAGGCAGCCGATGATATCAGAGATTTTGCAAAATATATGCATGGAATCAAAGTCCTGGCTGTATACGGCGGACAGGATATTTCAAGGCAGATAAGAGCATTATCTGCCGGAGTTCAGATAGTTGTAGGAACTCCCGGACGTGTTATGGATCACATGAGACGTCACACAATGAAGATGAAGGATGTTAAGGTTCTTGTCCTTGATGAGGCGGATGAGATGCTTGACATGGGCTTTAGAGAAGATATCGAGACTATTCTTCAGGGAATGCCTGAAGAGAGGCAGACTGCTCTTTTCTCAGCTACAATGCCCGAACCTATTCTTAAGATCACAAGAACCTATCAGAAGGATGCTGAATACATCAAGATGACTCCCAGGGAGATCACCGTTGCCGCCATCGAGCAGGCATATTACAGAGTTCCTCAGAAGATGAAGGAAGAGGTCCTCTGCAGACTTATGGATTATTATGATCCTGCAAGAAGCCTTATTTTCTGTAATACCAAGAAAATGGTAGACCAGCTCACAGAGAGCCTTAAGGGCAAGGGTTATCTTGCCGACGGACTCCACGGAGATCTGTCACAGAACCAGAGAGATACAGTTATGAATCTCTTCAGAAATGGCAGGATCAACATCCTTATCGCCACTGACGTAGCTGCAAGAGGTATTGATGTCAGCGGCGTTGAGGCAGTATTTAACTTCGATATCCCTGAGGATATTGAATATTATGTACACAGAATCGGAAGAACAGGACGTGCCGGCAGAAGCGGCAGATCCTTTACTCTGGTAGGCGGCAGAGAGATGTACAAGCTTCGTGACATCGAGAGAATCTGCCATACCAGGATTGAGGAGAGAAGAGTTCCTTCTGCTAAAGAGATTACAAGAGCCAAATCCCAGAAGGTATTTGCGGAAGTAATCGATATTATTGAGAATGGCGATATCGCATCAACTATTGAGTTCGTCAATCAGAAGATTGAAGAGGGTGAGTATACTGCAGAGCAGCTTGCTGCCGGATTCATGAAGCTCAAGATGGGCGCAGACCTTGAAGATCTTGTTCTGTTTGAAAAGAGCGACAGAAGAAGGAGAGATTTCAAGGACGTTGGCGATAGAAGAAACGGACGCCGCTCCGGTGACGGCCGCAAGAACTCAGATGGGCGCAGAAGCCGCGACGGACGTCGTTCAGAAGAAGACCGCAAGAACCGAGATGGCAGGAAGTCGTCAGAGGATCGTGAGGGACGTAAGGGGCGCGATAGTCGTAAGAATTCTGAGGACCGCAAGGATCGCAGGAGCCGCAAGGACCAGGGGCAGCACTTTGACAAAAAGAACGACAGATATCAGGAGAAGCAGGTAAGTCCTTCTGAGGAGGTGTTTGAGAAACCTCGCAGAAAGCAAAAACCTGATGGATCACAGGCTGTAAATACAGGACTTGACGTCAGCCTTATTGAGAGTATCAAGGCTGACAGAAAGAAATCCGAGAGCAAGAACGGCAACAAATCTGAGAATCACGCAGATTATTCCAAGAAGAGCAGAGCTTCTCAGAACAAAAAAGCTGATGGCTTCGAGAACGTAGGAAGAATCAACATAAAGGGTGAGGGACAGACCAAGGCCTGGTATGTAGGCCAGGACTCCGACACCATGAATGTCAGCAAGGCCGAGAAGAAGGCCATTAAGCAGGAAAATAAAAAAAGAAGTCTTGATTATCTTCAGGATGTCAGCGATCTTGTAATGGAGAGCTTTGGCAGAAGAAAGAACAAGGAGAAATAATGACCAAATCAAAGGGGAATGATTCTGGGAAACACAAACTGTTTGTTATGAGTAAGGCTTTCAGAGCCAAGATTTTTAACATGGTTAGTGTGGGCGTCATTGATGAACCTATCAACAGGCTCTATGACGTTATCAGTATCATTGCCCTTTTGCTTAATCTTTTTTGCGCATTTGCGGTTACTTTTGACAATATGATAGAGCGGTATGGTAAGCTCCTTTTTGTTATTGAGGCAATTACCACCTTTTTCTTTGCAGTGGATTATGTACTGCGTCTCATCACAGCCAATGAACTGTATCCCAAGGAGACAGAAAAAGGTGCTGTTGTCCGATATGTCTTTTCCTTTACCGGATTAATAGATCTTTTATCGTTTTTACCCTATTATCTACCGGTATTTTTCCCGGCGGGGACGGCAGTTTTCAGAATGTTCAGGATTGCCAGGATCCTTCGTCTTTTCAGAATCAATTCCTATTATGACCAACTGAATGTTATCACCGAGATCCTTAGCCGCAAAAAGCAGCAGCTCATGGCTTCGGTATTTATTATCCTCATACTTATGATGGGATCAAGCCTGTGTATGTATAGTGTTGAGCATGAGGCTCAGCCTGAGGTATTCCAAAATGCTTTTTCCGGAATCTGGTGGTCGGCATCGACACTATTAACTGTCGGATATGGAGATATTTATCCTGTGACAACCCTGGGTAAGATCCTCGGAATATTCATTGCATTTCTTGGAGTCGGCATGGTTGCCATACCTACAGGTATTATTTCTGCCGGCTTCGTTGAACAATATCAGAGACTTAAGTCCATTGGCGACTTCACAGAGGAAGAGAATATTCATTTTATCAGAGTCAAACTCTCGGCAGGAGACAGATGGACCGGTAAGAAGATCGTAGACCTGGGCCTTCCCAAGGACGTTATGATCGTAGCCATACAAAGAGGCAAAGAGACCATTATTCCCAGAGGAGATACGGTACTTAATCCCGGTGATCTCATAGTTATGTGTGCTGAGAAGACCAAGGATGTTCAGCCTGTGGAGATAAAAGAAATCGTGATAAATGAAGGCCATTCCTGGAATGGTACGGCGATAAGAGATATCGATATTTCCAGACAGAGCTTCATCTTCATGGTAAGAAGAAACGGCAAAGCGATGGTTCCAAAGGGAGGGCTAACGATCAAGGCCGGAGACACAGTCTTGTTATATGGCAAGCATGTACAAAACGAAAATGTATAGGAGCTACCTGATAAGTTATGGAAAAATACTTTGAAAATTCAACAAAAGAGGAAGTACTGAATCGCACTGAGCTTTTCGTCCTTGATATGGACGGAACCTTTTATCTTGAAAATGACATTTTGGACGGCGCACTTGATTTCCTTGACAGTGTAGAAAAATCAGGTAAGAAATACATGTTTTTTACCAACAACTCATCCCAGTCATCGGCCGCTTATATTGATAAGCTGGCGAAGATGAACTGTCATATTTCAAAGGATATGATCATGACCTCCGGAGATGTGATGATCCGCTACCTTAATAGTTTTTATAAGGGGAAAAGTGTGTATCTTCTCGGGACACCGTCTCTGTATGAAACCTTCAGAGAAGGCGGGATCAATCTTTTTCAGCCAGAGGTAGATGAAAAGGAAGGATTTGTTCCTGCGGATACCGCCAATGTTCCGGATATAGTTGTGGTGGCTTTTGATAAGACACTTAATTACAACAGACTTACCAATGCTTGTACTTATATCAGAAATGGTGCTACTTTCCTTTCGACTCACCTGGATATTAATTGTCCAATGAAGGGCGGATTTATTATTGACTGCGGAGCGATTTGCGCAGCCATAGAGCTCTCCACCGGCAAGAAGCCCAAGTATGTGGGTAAGCCCTTTAACGAAACTGTGGAGATGATCGTGGATGCCACAGGCATGGATAAGGATAAGATTGCATTTGTGGGTGACAGAATATATACGGATGTTGCTACAGGCGTAAACAACGGAGCTATCGGTGTTCTTGTTATGACAGGAGAGACGAAGCTCGTGGATATACCCGGTTCCGAGGTGAAGCCGGACGTGGTTTATGATTCCATCAAGGAGATGGGAGAAATGCTCAGAAAGAGATTTTGACTAAAATCTTGAAAATTGAGCACAAAGACTTTTTTACGGTGGACACTTCATTTTTTTGTTAATAAAATATTCGTATATTGAGACAAAAAATATCAAATGGAGGTTATTTGAGATGAAGATAGCACTTATAAATGAAAACAGCCAGGCAGCCAAGAATGAGATGATCTACGGAGCACTCAAGAAGGTTGCTGACAAGCATGGCTTTGAGGTTTTTAACTACGGAATGTATTCAGCTGAGGACAAGGCACAGCTTACCTATGTACAGAATGGTATTCTTGCCTGCGTTCTTCTTAACTCAGGCGCTGTTGATTACGTTATCACAGGTTGCGGAACAGGTGAGGGCGCAATGCTTGCCTGCAACAGCTTCC
>JAEEGL011558110.1_pt1 | contig 15153 bp, 10 predicted proteins | sample 9134231 | NCBI WGS metagenome assembly JAEEGL01 (sample SAMN16246548, study PRJNA631951) | gut metagenome | biome: gut microbiome; feature: rumen; material: fiber-attached | host: Bos | place: Iran: Karaj | collected 2018-10 | reverse complement strand
TCATACAAAAATAAAGTATTTACAAGAATGGATCCTTGAAAACAACATTTAGTATTGGAGGATATTATGAATAAAGAAAAAAAATTATTACTAGATGTCAATGATAAGCCAAGTATTGGGAAATGGATAATTCTTGCTTTTCAACATATTTTTGCTATGTTTGGCGCGACTGTTTTAGTTCCAATATTAGTTAATCAAGGAATAAGAGAAGCTGGCGTGGAAGGTGATGCATTATCAATTTCTGTAACGCTTTTTTCTGCTGGAATTGGAACTCTAATTTATATATTTTGTACTAAAAGAAAATCTCCAGTTTTTCTAGGTAGCTCATTTGCATTTATATCTCCAATAGTAGCTGCTTATATAGCTGGTACATCTTCTGGAAGCCAAGCTGATGGTATTGGTGCTGCTATGACAGGCTTAATGGTTGTTGGTGTCTTATATTTATTAGTGGCACTATTAATAAAATTAATTGGTAAAGAATGGATAAATAAGATTTTACCACCGATTGTAGTTGGACCAATGATTATGATAATTGGCCTTAGTCTGGCTTCATCTGCTACTAAAAATATTGGTATAAATAGTGGCCTTGAAAATATTGATTATAAGAATATAATAGTAGCGATTATTACATTTTTAATAACAACTATTGTTTTATTAAAAGGAAAAGGTATACTTAAAATCATACCATTTTTAATTGGTATTATTGCTGGATATATTACTTCACTATGTTTAGGAATGATTGATTTTACAATTGTTGAAGAGGCAAATTGGTTTCAAATACCTGATTTTAAAATTCCATTTAATGATTATACACCTAATTTTATGATAGCTATTACAATGGCTCCTATAGCTTTTGTTTCAATTGCTGAACATATTGGTGATCATACAGTACTTAGTAATATTGTTGGCCGTAATTTACTAAAAGATCCTGGCCTAGATAGAACACTAATGGGCGATGGTCTTGCAACATTCATATCAGCATTTATTGGTGGACCAGCTAATACTACATATGGTGAAAATACATCAGTAGTTGGTATGACAAAAGTTGCTTCTGTTTGGGTTATTGGTTTAGCAGCAATTATGACTATGTCATTTAGTTTTTTAGGAAAATTAACTGCTATAATTCAAACCATACCATCTCCAGTCCTTGGTGGTATAGCTTTATTACTTTATGGATTTATTGCTATTAATGGTTTAAAAGTATTAATAAATGGTAAAGTTGATTTTGAAAAAAGTCGTAATATTATTATTGCGTCTTCTATGTTAATTGTTGGTCTTGGTGATGCAGCTATTAATTTTAATACTAGTTCTAATATGATTATTTCACTTTCTGGAATGAGTTTAGCTGCTTTAGTAGGAGTTATATTAAATTTATTTTTACCAAAAGAAAAGAATTAGTGTTGAAAATATTTATTGTAAATAATTGCAAAATGGTTAATTAATAATCAAAAAATATGATACAATATTACTAGAAATACTAGGAGGAATTATGAAAAAGAAAAAAGGTTTTACTCTTATTGAATTAATTGCAGTAATTGTAATAATTGCTATAGTTGCATTGATTACTATACCAATGGTAATAAACATGATATCTAAAGCTAAAGTTAAAGCTGCTGAAGATGCGGCATATGGTATTCGAAAAGAAGCCCAGGTTCTTCAAAAAAATGCCTTAATGAATAGTGGCGGGACATTTAGCTATATTGAAATTAATTTTGAAAACTTAGATGAAAATGGAAACCCGGTAACTAATTTATATAAAACACTATCTAGTACTCCTGATACTAATGTTGTGACATTTAAGGTTTCAGGTAAATTGCCAAGTAGCGGTAAAGTAATTATTTATGGTGGTGGCAATATGGAATTCAAGGATATTGTTATAGATAATTTTAATTGTATTATTCCTGAAACGGGTGATATTACTTGTAATGAAGAAAATTCTTCTACATATGTTTACTATAATAATTCAGATTCTCATGACATTAAATCTATTGGTGATAGTATTGATATAAATAATTTAGCAACAGGTTATACAACTAATTTAAATACAGCACTATCTAATCATATTGTTTATTTACGTCATACTGTAAAAAATAACAAAATTACTAAAACAGAATTATGTATTAATAAAAGCAATTGGGGTGGAGAACTTTGTATTGACGTAGAAGATAATAATGAGTCTAATGAAACAAAATTATTAAAATATTTTGGATATAATAATACAACAAAGCAGACATCATATCCTGGTGTAGACTGCTATAGATCCTCATTTACATCATGCGGTAATGCTTCAATGACAACAGGTATTACAGTACGTATTGAAAATAATGTGAAGTCAGCATATATTCAAGATTTGGATGATAATAAATTTACTTGTCGTATGAATTATAATACAATTGGTACTAATGGCAAATATTTCTTTTCATGGTGTACAAACGAATAAAGCAGTTTTCTGCTTTTTTTTATGTTTTTAATTTGATATAATTATAAAGGAGGGATTTTATGATAGCAGATGTTTTACTTGAAATTACTAGTGCTTGGATTAATAAAACATTTTCTTATTTAATCCCAGAAAATATTAAATTAGAAAAAGGTATGAGAGTTATAGTACCGTTTGGAAATAAAAAATTGGAAGGCTTTGTGATGAATATTAAACCTTATTCTAAACAAGAATATGAATTAAAGTATATAATTGATACTGTTGATATAGAGCCTGTATTAAATGATGAATTGATTGATATAGGTAAATATATTAGTAACAAATGTTTTTGTACACTCATTAAAGCTTATCAAACAATGTTACCAGTTGGATATAAAGCCAGTAGTAAACATATTAATATTAAATATACAGGCATTATTAAACTAGGTAATTATGAAAATATTAAACTTAATAATAGTCAACAAAAAATTGTTGATTATTTAAAACAAAATGGCAGTGCCACTAAAGAAAAATTAAATAAAATATCTAAATCATCAGTTAATACACTATTATCTAAAAATATAATTATAGAAGAAAAGAAAGAAAACTATCGTCTTCAAGAAATAAGTTCAAGTATTGATAAGAAAGTAGTACTAACAAATGAGCAAAAAAAAATTACAGAAAAAATAATTAATTCTAAAAAACAATTTTCACCATTTTTACTTCATGGCGTAACTGGTAGTGGTAAAACTGAAATATATTTAGAAGTTGCTGAACATATAATAAATAAAAATAAAAATGTTATTATATTAGTTCCTGAAATTAGTCTTACACCACAATTTATAGAACGTTTTAGAAGTAGATTTTTAAATAATATTGCTGTACTTCATAGTGGGCTTTCAAATGGTGAAAAATATGATGAATGGAGAAGAATTAAACGCGGTGAAGTATCAATAGTTATTGGTGCTAGAAGCGCCATTTTTGCTCCTCTTTCTAATATAGGATTAATAATTGTTGATGAAGAACATTCTGATACATATAAACAAGATAATACTCCAAAATATAATGCGATTGATATTGCTTTATGCAGAGCTAAAACTCATAAATCTATTTTAATTCTTGGAAGTGCAACTCCTTCTATTGAAAGCTATACAAGAGCTAAAATGAATATTTATACATTACTTGAATTAACAAAGAGGGTGAATGCAAAGCTTCCAAAAGTAGAATTGGTTGATATGAAGGAAGAAATCAAAAAAGGAAATAAATATTTTTCGGATATTTTTAAACAAAAACTACAGAAATGTTTAAATAATAATGAACAAGCAATTATATTATTAAATAGAAGAGGTTATACTACAACAATATCTTGTAATGAATGTGGTTTTAAAATTACTTGTCCAAAATGTGATATTCCTTTAACATACCATAAAAATGGTAATTATTTATTATGTCATTATTGTGGATATAAAACGTTTAAACCTAATACTTGTCCAAGTTGTAATAGTAAAAATATTAATGAATATGGTTTAGGAACTGAAAAATTAGAAGAAATAATAAATAAAGAATTTAATAATATTAAATCTATTCGTATGGATGTTGATACAACTACTAAAAAAGGAAGTCATAAAAAAATAGTTAATGATTTTCAAAGTCAAAAATATAATGTTTTAATAGGTACACAGATGATTTCTAAAGGCTTAAATTTTGAAAATGTAACTTTTGTTGGTGTTTTAAATGCAGATTCAAGTTTAAATATTCCTGATTTCCGTAGTGCTGAAAGAACTTTTTCTCTTTTAGATCAAGTTGCAGGTAGGGCAGGTAGAGGAAGTTTAAATGGGGAAGTAATTATGCAAGGATTTAATATGGATCATTATAGTATATTATGTGCTAGTATGCATGATTATCAAACTTTTTATAAAAAAGAAATGCAAATAAGAAAAAAATTAAATTATCCTCCATACTATAATTTATGTCTTTTAAAAACGTCTTGTAAAGATGAGTTATTATTGCAAAAAGAAAATAATAATATTATTAAATATTTGCAAAAACTTAATCATGATTATTTGATACTTGGCCCTTCACCATCTAGAATTCCTAAAATAAATAATATATATTATTATCAAATACTTATAAAGTATAAAAAAATAGAACAAATTAGTAATGATTTAAAAGTTTTATATGAACAGTTTTTTAATAAAAAAGTAAAATTAGAAATTGATATAAATCCTTATCATATTTAGCAAAAATATGATATACTAAGAATAGAGGTGCAATATGAATTTAGATAATTTAGAAATAAAAAAAGAATTAACAATTATTTATATGGGGACTCCTGAATTTAGTGCCACTGTATTAAAAGGTTTACTTGGAAAATATAAAATACGTGCAGTTGTAACACAACCTGATAAACCTTCAGGTCGTGGTGAACATATTAGTATGCCTCCTGTTAAAAGAGTTGCTCTTGATCATGCAATACTTACTTTACAACCTAATAAATTAAGAGATGGCATTGATGAGATACTTGCACTTGAACCTGATTTAATTATTACATGTGCATACGGAAAAATACTTCCAAAAGAATTACTAGATTATCCAAAATATGGTTGTATAAATGTTCATGCTTCTTTGCTTCCTAAATTAAGAGGTGGTGCTCCTATTCATCGTGCTATTATAAATGGTTATACTGAAACTGGGGTAACAATTATGTATATGAGTGAAGGCATGGATGAAGGAGATATGATTTCGTCTAAAAAAATTAGTATTGATGAAGTAGATACTGCTGAAACATTACATGATAAATTAAGTGTACTTGGCCGTGATTTATTACTTGAAACTCTTCCATCTATTCTTAATAATACTAATAGTAGAACTCCTCAAAATAATGATGAAGCTACATATGGTTTTGTTATCAAAAAAGAGGATGAAAAAATTGATTTTTCAAATACTAAAAGAAATATATATAATCAAATAAGAGGCTTGAATTCTTTTCCAGGAGCTTATTGTTATTTTAATGGAAAAATAATTAAAGTTTGGGAAAGCTATGTAACTAATAATACTTTTTCTAATTTAGCTGATGGACAAATAACTGAAGTATATAGTGATGGTATTGGAGTTAAAGTAAGTAATGGTGAAATTGTTTTAAAAACTATACAACCTGAAGGAAAACAAAGAATGTCTGGTAATGCTTTTGCTAATGGTATTATGAATAAACCAGAATTGAAAAAAATATTTACATAGGGGTTAATATGGAGAATAAAGAAGAAAGTAAAAAGAAAAAACTAAAAGAATATTATAGTAATGCCAGAGAATTTCTAAAGGATAAAAGAAATAAAGCATTAGTTAAATTAATTATATATGCAATATTTTTTACAATAGTAATTATATTTATTCGTGCTAATACTAATAAAAATACTGTTGCAAATAATTATCAAGAAGAAAAATTGCCACAAACTATTACCGAAAATATAAAAAAACTAAGAGCTATTAATAATTATGAACTTGATATTATTTTTAATACAAATATCTCATCTAATTATCATGTAAAAGGTATTTATGACAATGGTATTTTAAAAATTGATATAGACCCAGAAAAAAAAGATATAAATACTGATTCAATATATTATTATGATGGTCAAAAATTTTATCAGATAATTGAAAATAAAAGAGTATATCTTAATAATAAATATCTTGATGATATAGGATTATTTAAAGCAGATAAACTATATAATTATTTAGAAAAAGCTTCTTATCAATCTATAACAACTGATGTTCAAAATAATACTACAATTAAATCTTTATTAAAAGTAAGTGATTTTGAATTAATTTCTAATAATAATATTGTTAATAATAACAATGATATTATTATTGAAACAATAGAAAATAATAAAGATATTACTGTAAGATTAGATATGAGTAATTATTATAATGAGATAGATAATGCTATTATTAATTATATTTTAGCAATTACATATAAGTATTAAAAAAAAGAGATTTTTCAATCTCTTTTTTTATTCTTTATTATGATTTTGTAATCCTTTTTTATATTCATTGATAAACTTAATAGTTTCACTTAAACCATAATCATCATCTATTTTTGAAGTAGGTGCTGTTGTTTGCGGTGCTGTAGTTGGAGCTGGGGTAGGTTTTTCCATTTCAGTATTTGTTTTATTAGCAATGCTTCTAGCTTCATGTAAGAAAGATTCTAAATTACTAATTCTACTAGGAGCAGTTGTTGGCGCTACAGTACTTATTACTGGAGTAGTTTCTTTAGGAGTAGGATTAGTTACAACAGTTTTAGTTGATACTTCTTCTTTTTTAGCAATTTGAGGAGTAAGAGTATCATCCATTTTGACAACAGGCTCATCTATTTCATTCTTTTCATTATCTTCCTTGTCATTATCATTGCTTAATTTAGTTTCATCAATAGCCTTTTCAAGACCATGACCATCTTTTAAGTTTTCATCATCTAATTCAATTAATTTTAATATTTCTTCAAATGTGGTTTCTCCAGCAAGAATCTTTTCAAGTCCATCTTGAAGTAGAGTAGTAACATCAGATTTATAAACTAACTCACGAAGAGCATCCTTACGAATATTATTACTAATTGCATCTCTTATTTCTTGATTTATAATCAATACTTCTTGAATAGCAATACGTCCTTTATAACCATTACTACATTCTTCACAACCCTCAGCTGCATAAATTTCATTAACATCTTTATGTAAAACTTTACTGAAAAAATTCTTTTCATAATCATTAGTAGGTCTTAATTTACGACATTTTGGACATAATTTACGAGCAAGTTTTTGTGAAATAATTCCTGTTAATGCACTAGCAAGTAAGTAACGTTCAACTTCCATATCAAGTAAACGTTCAATAGTATTAAGTGAGTTATTGGTGTGGATTGTAGATAATACTAAGTGACCTGTAATAGATGCACGAACGGCAATTCTAGCTGTTTCAGTATCACGAATTTCCCCAATCATTATAATATTAGGGTCTTGACGTAATATAGAACGAAGGGCAGTAGCAAAGTCTAGACCAATTTCACTATTAGTTTGAACTTGGTTAACACCTTCAATATCCATTTCTATTGGGTCCTCAACAGTAATAATATTAGTATCTTCTTTATTTAAACGTTGTAATACTGAATAAACAGTAGTAGATTTACCAGTACCAGTAGCACCAGTAACTAATATAATCCCATTTGGAACGCTAATCATTTTTAATACTTTTTCAAGATTTTTTTCACTAAAGCCTAATTGATCAATACCAGTAACACTTAATGTATAATCCAAAATACGGACAACTATCTTCTCACCATTATTAGTAGGTAGAGCAGAAACACGGAGATCCAAATTAACATCCCCAATACGGCCTTTTATAGCACCATCTTGAGGTAATCTAGATTCTGTAATGTTCATTTCAGCTAAAATCTTAATACGAGTAACTAAATTCTTCTTTATATCATTAGGAACTTCAGCATAATCAATTAATTCACCATCAATTCTTATTCTGATTTTCATATATTTTTCTAGTGGGTCAAAGTGAATATCACTCGCACCACGTTTAGAAGAATCAACTAAAATTTCATTTACTACATCAACTATAGGTATTTTATCATAGTCGAACTTTTTTAACATATTTTCATCCCCTTTATTCTATTTAGGACTAGCATTTATCCTAAAACTATTATATAATATATTTAGGATAAAATACAAGTAAGAAGGGGAATTTTATGAAAAAAATTGATAATAAAGGCTTTCTTTTGACAGAATTACTTGTCACTGCGACAATTGTATCAACTGTACTTATTTTTCTTTATGTTCAGTTTTATAGTGTAAAAAAAGGATATGAAAAAAGTTTTGAATACAATGGTGTAAATGAGTTATATGCCCTTGGTAATGTTCGCGAATTTTTAAGTGACACAGGCCAAATAGATTCGCTTGTTGATATGGTTCGAGGACCTGAAAAATTATTCAATCCTGTACCATACACAGATATAATTAGCAATCATTTATATGGTACTAATGAAAACTATTTTAATGCACTAATAACTAATTCTAAAATAGTTAAACTTTATTTTATGGATGAAGATATAACTTCTGTTATAAATTATATTAATCGCATAAATGATACTGAAGCTGCAGGTAGTGTAGCTACTTTAAAAAAATTTTTAGGTTATATTGATTATGATAGAAATGGTTCTAGTTATAGATTAGTTGCTGAATTTACTAATGGTTCTTTTGCAACCCTTCTTGTTAGAAATACAAGTTCTATAGAATTACCACAACCAGAATTAATTGAGCTTCCACCTATCGGTGATACTAATGAAGAACCGGAAACATTTGATAGAAATATCGAATTTAATTATTCAGGTGATACTGAAGAATATGTTATACAAAAATCTGGAACATATAAAATAGAAGTATGGGGTGCCCAAGGCGGAACATCAATATGTAATAATTCAACTTGTTCAGTAACTCCAGGCTATGGCGGATATTCTGTTGGGACAATTAATCTTGCCAGAGGGACATCTATTTATGTAAATGTTGGTGGTAAAGGTGCTAATGGTAATTTAAGTGATTGTGCGGCCGGCGGATATAACGGCGGTGGTAAAGGTACAAATGATGGTGGAAGTTGTGGAAATGCTAATGATGATGAAGCAGCTGGTGGCGGAGGCGGCGCTACACACATTGCTCTTAAAACTGGTGTGCTTTCTTCACTTGAAAATGATAAAGATAAAGTTATAATTGTTGCTGGTGGTGGTGGCGGAGCATCATGGACATATACAGCCGGTTCTGGCGGTGGCTATCTTGGAGGTGTTAATTCTACTACAAGTCAAACTGCTGTAACACAAACAACTGGAAATGCATTTGGACAAGGACAAGACGCTTCTGGATATGCAGATTCTGATGGAGTCGGCGGAGGCGGAGGCGGCTGGTACGGTGGATATGCTAATAATGTTAGAAATCAATCAGCCGGTTCTGGTGGTTCAGGATATATCAATAATTCAAATTTAATTGATAAACATATGACATGTTATGATTGTACAGCTGATAATAACATTTCAACCAAAACAATATCAAATACTTGTCATAATTCAGAACCAACTGAAGATTGTTCTAAAGAAGGTAATGGTTTTGTAAGAATTACATATATTGAAACCGCTTCAAATGAACCTAATACGTCAAATGAATATAATATACCAAGTGAGTATACTATGTTAAGTTATATAGAATCAACGGGAACACAATATATTGATACAGGTATATATCCAAAGTCAACAACTAAAGTTGAAGTGGATTTTGCGCTAACATCAACTACAACTTCAGGAGGAAATGGTTGGGGATCTAGTAGTTACCAAGAATCATTCTTATGGGGAAGTTTTGGAAATAAATTTTCAACATATTTATCAAGTACTTGGGAATACCAAACAACTAATATAGCGCTTGATACAAATAAACATAAATTTGAATTACAAAGTGGAAGTCAAAAATTTGATGGCGTTGAATTCGGAACTAGTACTATCGGAAATACTGCAACATCTAATCAAACTATGTATTTATTTGCTGGTAAAGTCGAATGGCAAAATTCGCCAGAGTATTTTATAAAGGAAAGAATTTATGAAGTTAAAATATATGAGGAAAATACCCTTATGAGACATTTTGTTCCTGTAATTAATTCTTCAAATCAAGTTGGTTTATATGATTTAATAACAGAAACATTCTACACTAATAAAGGTTCTGGCTCATTTACTGCTGGACCAGTTGTTGAGTAAAATATAAGGAGGTTATAATGTTAAAAAATAATAAAGGCGCAACTATAGTTGAATTGATTGTTTCGGCAACATTATTATTTGTAATACTAACATTTTTGTTTCAAATTATAATAATGTTAAAAGAAGTATACTCGTCATCTGGTATCAAAACTGAAATGCTTACAAAACAAGCTTTAATTAGTAAAATGATAAACGATGATTTATCTACTAAAAAAATTGAACTAGCTTCAGATTGCAGTCAGGATATTAATAATCGTAATTGCCTATATTTATACTTTGAAGATGGTACAAAAAAAAGATTAGAAATTACTCCTAAAACTAATAATACACCTGCTTATATTGCATATGGCAATAATGAAGATAAATATAAAATTGAATTAGTTAGTGGGGCTAATTTTGGAACATATCACATAACTTATACTGAAATTGCTAATGTGCTTGGTAGCACAAATAATGCTATTTTAAATATTGATATTCCAATACAACACCCACAACTTGGAAATACTAATTATGGTATAAATATTGTTTATCAATATAATAGTAATAGTACATCCATTACTGATTTAGCTATTGATGGTAATACTGGGGTAAGTGACATTTATTTAGTTGGTTCAAGTATAATGACTTGGTATAATTCTGTGCCATTTGAAGATCCTGGATATTTCTATTTAGATCAAAACAAAAATTTAGTAAAAGCAACAACTTCTACTGATGCAATTACTGTTACAAGAGTAGAAAGACCACTTGAAAACAAGATTATTATTACATATAAGCCTACTGCTGACCCTAATGCTCCTGGTGTAACAAGAGAAGTAACTTTAATAAATTCTATATATAATTATGAATTAACTAATAATATGCAAGAATTTGTTGCACCAATTTCTGGTATATATACAATAAATCTTTGGGGAGCTGATGGTAATAATTCAATCAATTCATATGGTGGATATGGAGCATATACAAGTGGTGAAATCTATTTACATGAAAATGAAAAATTATATATATATGTTGGCGGAGCAGGTATAGGCGATAATGGGGGTTACAATGGTGGTGGTTCTATCACTACTAACCAAAGTACACTAGGTGGAGCTGCTGGTGGTGGCGCTACTGATGTTAGAATAATAAGTGGTGTTTGGAACGATTCATCCTCATTAAAATCAAGAATTATGGTTGCTGCTGGTGGTGGTGGTGCATCAAATAGCAATTGTGGTTACACTAATCAAAATGGAGGTAATGGTGGCGCATTAACAAGTCTTCCTTCACTCGATTCTGCTGTTTCTTCATATAATGTTTGTAATGACTATGCCTGGAATTTAGCTTATGGTGCTACTCAATTAGCTGGTGGTTCATTAAAAACGTATGCCCCAGGAAGCAGATTAATAACTACAGCTACTGCCGGTAAATTTGGTATGGCTGGTGTGCCAGATAATTTTGAAAATGATATTAAATCTGGTGGTGGCGGCGGTTACTATGGTGGCGCTAGTGCAGGAACTGGCTCATTTGCCACTGGAGGATCATCTTATGTATCTGGATGTGAATTATGCAAATCAGTGAATATTAATGGTAATCCAACAGATAATAATATACATTACTCTGGGAAAGCATTTAATAATATAGTTATGTTAGATGGAAATACTGCTCAGATTATGGCTAAACCTGTTGAAACACATAATGGTTATGCGCAAATTAAACTTACTGCATTGACATATGGTAATGCGACATTAAATAATTAATAATATAAAATTTAAGGTACTTAAGTACCTTTTTATTTTAAGTAAATAACCATAAAATAGATGAAGATAATAATATATTTATTAATCTTGTTATTAAAAATAATCTATAATTAAAATCTGTATTTTGTAAAAAACTTTTAATTTGTAAATGTATAGATATTCCACCAAATGAAATTAACATATTCATTAATATGGCTTTAAACTTTATATCTATATTATAAGTACTGAAGCATTTTAAACCCTGTGTCATCTCTAATGTTCCACTAATTATGCATCTTGAAAAATCTCCGATATGTATATTTTTGACAATTATATTAATAATTAACATAAAAAAAATTACTATTCCTAAAATTATAAATAAAGAATTAAACGCTTTTAGAATGCCATCAGATAATATATCTATAAAACTTTTATTATTATTATTTTCATATTTATTTGCAATATATAGTTTACATTTTTTACTATAACATATAAATATTAATAAATTGCTTAATATTTGACTTATAAGTATTAAAATACCCATTTTTTTACTTAATAAATATATATTTGAAACTGTACCAATAATAAAAAGGGAATTAACAAAACATGTTGAAACAATAAGTTTATTAATTTCTTCTTTTTTTATTTGCTTATTTAAATATAATTCTTTTATTAATAAAACATTATTTGGACAACCTATAATTATAGATGTTAAAAATAAAACAAATATGGGATTTTTAATATGTAATAGTTTAATTACAAATGAAAAACAATCATAATTTATTAATAAATAAGATAGTATAAAAAAAGGAAAAAAAGAAGGAAGTATATTTTTAATCCACAAATCAATACTATAGTTAATTGTAGAAAATACTATATTTGAATTAACTAACATTTCTTTTGCAAAAAATAATAACAATAAAATAATAATAAATTTTTTTAACATATATTCCTCCTTTTGTTGTATAATCTTAAATAGAGAGGATTGAAATAAGTGAACAATAAATTATATGTAAAATTTAAAAAAATCATATCCGAAAATTTAAAATTTATAATTATTTTTCCCATACTAATTTTTATAATATTTTATGAATTTCCATATTATATAAGTGCTCCTGGTGGAATATCTAATGTTGCCAAAAGAATTCATATGGAAAATGCAAATGAAGTAAAAGGGAGCTTTAATTTAACATACGTATCCGAATATAAAGCAACACTACCCGTTTTAATATTTGCGAATCTAATGAAAGACTGGGATATTGAAAAAAAAGAAGATGTTTTGGCAGAAAATCAAACATCAAATGAATTAGAATTTATGGAAAAAGTATTATTAAAAGAAGCCGCTCAAAATGCTGTTATATATGCTTATGAAAAAGCTGGTAAAGAAGTTGAAATAACAAATAGACAAGTAATAGTTAATTATGTATTTAGCAATGCAAATACTGATTTAAAAACAGGTGATGAATTAATTTCAATTAATGACAAGAAAATTACAAGTAAACTTATGTTACAAAATGAAATACAAAAATATAAAAAGAATGATAAAATAATATTTAAAGTAAAACATAATAATAATAAAGAATATGAACGTTTTGCTTATATTACTGAATTAGAAGAAAGAAAATTAGTAGGAATATATATATCAGAGCTTATTGATTTTAAAGTAGATCCTGATATTAAAATCACTTTTGATTCAGCTGAATCAGGGCCTTCTGGCGGTCTTATGACAGCACTAGCAATCTATAATTATTTAATAGAAGATGATATTACAAATGGTCTTAAAATTGCTGGTACAGGTACGTTAGATTTAGAAGGTAATGTTGGAGCAATTGGCGGTGTTAAATATAAAATATTAGGGGCTAATAAAGATAAAGTTAAATATTTTATCATTCCAACTGATAATTATGAAGAAGCTAAAAAAATAATTGAAGAGAGAGATTTAGATATTAAATTATATCCTGTAAATACATTTGATGAAACATTAGAAATTTTAAAAGAAATTAAATAGATTGCTATTTAATTTTTTTTATGTTAAAATATTTTCAAATTTTGGAGGTGATAATATGGATTATTCTTTAGATAATCAAGCTAAATTATTAGAATTAATAAAAAAGGAGAAACTAAATTTAAATAATATTTTATATGAATATTTATTATCACTTGTTAATTTGGATGTTTCTGCTGCTTGTGATGACATTTCTATAGATGAAAGAAGAGAATTAGATAGGTTATATATATACCGAAAAATTATTTTTTTTAATTTATATTATCGTGAGATTGAACTTGTAAAAAGATTATTTAAAAAGAATTTAAATATTGTTGAAATAGGTAGTTATGATGAATTTAATATTGGAATACTTGATGTATTATATTCTAAAAAGATGTATCTTAATGATCTTAATTTGTTTAAATTATATTATGATAATAAAAATGTTCCAACAGTTCTTTTAGAAAATTTAACATATGATAGAGATGCTGATTTGATTAGATTAAATAAAGAAATTAAAAAACTAACTGTTGATGCTCAAAACAATAAAAGAAGATTAGAACAATTAAATGAAATGCGAAGAAAATTAATTAGTCATGGGATATCAGATTGTCAAAGAGATAAAATGAATATTATTAATAAACATTTAAATGGTATAAAAGAAGATTTTGGTTTAGATGATAATGTTTTTTTTGAAAAGCCACTTATTATTAAAAAAATGCCTGGATTAATTGTTAAACAGCAAATAAAAAAGTATTAGAGGTGATAGACTTTATCACTTTTTTTTGTTAAAATTATAAATGGTGATAGTATGACAATTAAAGAAGTTGACAAATCAAAAGTAACACCTATGATGCAGCAGTATATTGAAATAAAAGAACAAAATTCAGACGTTATAATATTTTTTCGTTTAGGAGATTTTTATGAAATGTTTTTTGATGATGCTATTAATGTTTCTAGAGAATTAGAACTTACATTAACTGGTAAAAGCGCTGGCCTTGATGAAAGAATTCCTATGTGTGGCATTCCACATCATGCAGCAAATGTGTATATTGAAAAACTTATTGAACGAGGATATAAAATTGGCATTGTAGAGCAACTTGAAGATCCTAAATTAGCTAAAGGAATAGTAAAAAGAGATATTATTCAAATAATTAGTTCAGGAACAATTATTGATAATGAATCATTAGTAGAATATGAAAATAATTATATTGGTAGTTTAATAGATTTTGATCATATATATGGTCTTTGTTATGCT
>JAEEGL015373123.1_pt1 | contig 15154 bp, 12 predicted proteins | sample 9134231 | NCBI WGS metagenome assembly JAEEGL01 (sample SAMN16246548, study PRJNA631951) | gut metagenome | biome: gut microbiome; feature: rumen; material: fiber-attached | host: Bos | place: Iran: Karaj | collected 2018-10 | reverse complement strand
TCGTGCTTTGAAACGAGCCTTTGAGGTAGGCATTACCGTGGAACGCAGTACCGACTTTGCTGGCTTTTGGCAGGTACTGAACGACAACTTGCGGATGAAGTACAATTCCAAACCTGTACATACGCTTGATGAGATGTCTCTGCTGGCCTCGCGATTTCCAGATAATATCGTGCTTTATCTGGCTAAACTGCATGGCGATATTCTGGCAGGCATGGTTGTCTATGTCTCAACGCAGGTGGCCCGTGCACAGTATTCGTCTGCTACCCCCCTTGGCAAGCAGTTAGGAGCCATCGACATTCTTTACGACCGCATTGTCTGCAACGACTACCATCATCTGCCATACTTTGAGTTCGGCACGTCGGCTATGCCCGATTCCAATGTCATCAACGAGACACTGATATTTCAAAAGGAAGGTTTCGGTGGACGAGGCATCTGTTTCGACAGGTACGAGTGGACGCTGTAAGTTTGATGAGATTACGGCTCACTCTCGACGAGATTACGGCTCGCTCTTGACGAGATTACGGCTCGCTCTTGGCGAGATTTCTCAGACCTGAGGTCAGAGTGTCACGTTACAATCGGCTCGATAAAGTTGACTATGCCAGACGTTCGATGCGTTCGATGCGTAGCTGAAGTGTGCCGGCAGGAACATGAACCTGAACAACGTCACCCACCTTCTTGTTCAGCAGGGCCTGGGCGATGGGGGACTTGATGGAAATTTTTCCTTCGCGGAGGTTGGCTTCGTGGGGACTGGCAATGGTATAACTCATGCTGTTGTTGTTGGCTACATTGGTCATGGTAACCTTACAAAGCAGTTGGACGGTGTCGCTCCCGAGATGGGAGGTGTCGATGACGCGGGCATTGGCCAGCACGCGTTGCTTGAAGCGAATGCGTCCTAGCAGACGCCCCTGCTCACGTTTGGCGGCATGGTATTCAAAGTTCTCGCTGAGGTCTCCCTTGTCGCGGGCCTCGGCAATGGCTTCCCGAACCTGGGGAAGTTCTATAAGCTCCATGTGACGGAGTTCGGCTACCAGTTTGTCGTAGCCTTCTTGGGACATGTATTCCATGATAAAATAATGGGTAAAGTGTCAGATTTTGTTGATGTCTACATAGCCGTGCATAACAGCGTATATGGTAAGGGCTGAAACGGACTTCATGCCGAGCTTGTCCATGATATTCTTGCGGTGGGTGACTACGGTAGACAAGCCGATGTTCAGGTGGTCTGCAATTTCCTTGTTGATATATCCCTGTACGATAAGCGACATGACTTCAATCTCACGGTCGGTAAGAATCTTCTGTTGCAGCACTTGAGGCATAGGCGGCAGGTTGCGTCCGTCACCATGGGCGTGCTGGGCCAGCATGAGTAGCTGTCGGATGAGTTGCGGCTCGGGCTGGTTGATGCAGAGGGAGTGGAAGTCGCTGAGTTGGCTGGTGTCGCTGAGTGACAGGGTGAGGACAATGGTCTTGTGGCGGTGATCGGTGAAGAAGGGACGATGGGGCAGCACAATGTCCATGGCCACGAAATAGTGGGCGTACTGTTCAGGCGTATTAGCTTGAAGCTCGGTAAAGCTGCCATAGGTGTCAACGGTCATGATAGGTACTACGTTCTGAAGGATTTGCTTCAGTCCGAGTACAGCTAAGGTGTTGGCATCGATAATTGCTATTTTGGGCCTGTTCATTGGTGCATGAATGAGAGGCGACTTGCCTGTTCGAGGACGAGGTCGGCAAGTTTCTCGTTTTCGGGACGCTTACCGTTGATGACGTCGAAGAGTTGGGTGAGGCCGGGCTTGCCGTTGCCTGCCTTGAGCAATGAAACGATACATAGGTTCTGCAGTCCTACGTTCTCGGCCAGAATGTCGATATCAGTACTGCCGAGTTGGTAAAGTGCTAGCTGATAGGCATCGTCAAAGTTGTTGGCTATGAATTTCTCGATGTCTGCCAAAGTATGAAGACCCATGCGTCGTAACATAGGCAGATAGATGAGGAGGTTGGCATCGTGTAGCTCGGCCTGGGTGATGGCGGCTATCTTGCGATTGAGCTTGTCGAAGGGACCCAACTGGAGATAGCTGCTGAAAGTGTCTCCGTCAATCTGGACTTCGTCCAACTTACCGCTTCGCACAAGGCTTAAGGCGCGACGACGATATTCGGCAACGGCAGCACGTATGCGGCTGAACTCGTTATCGGCAAGTTCAAGCATACCTGCCAGACGACTCAGGTTGCGATGGTACTCCAAAGGAGTTTCTATCTCGCTCTTGTAGCCAATGTCGTGCTGAATGGCTGACCAGACGTGCTGCAAAGCTGTGCGCATCTGAAGTTCGAAACGCATATGGTTGAGCTCCGGATGGTCTTTGTCGTAGTAGACGGACTTGGGTAACAGGCAGATGTAGTGCAGTGAATTGTAGCCGAAACTGTCAAACTCGTGCTGCTTTCGCTTGTCGACAGAGTTTGGCCAGTCGATGTCGAAAAGAGTTTCGGCCAAGGAGGCAATACGGTCTACGTCCTCATTGTAGAACATAATGATGCGGATGCCGAAGATGTCGGTAATGTCGGCCAACGACTGATATTTGTTGCCCTTGAGCTGCAGCTTGCCTGCCAACGATGGCTCGGCCTTGATGCGCGATTCCATGGAATTAACTTCAAGGCCAGTCTTCATAATACGTTTTTGCAGCAGGTCGGTAACAACCTGCTGTAAATGTTTATAGAGGGGTAACTTATTTCGATACTCCTCTAAGAGCATTTCGCAATGTAAATCGAGTCCGTAGTTCTCCATGGGAACAAACGGGTGCCGCTTAGCGAATCTCAAATAGGTTGTAGAAACCTGTCATCATGAACACTTTCTTTATCTCGTCATTAATGTTCTCAATGATTACCTTTCCGCCCTTGGCTGCTGCTTCCTTGCGAATAGTGAGGAAAAGACGGAGACCAGAACTACTGATGTACTCCAGATTGTTGCAGTCAAGCAGGATTTCTTTGTTGGCATTTTCAAGCAGGGGAACGATTTCCTGCTGTGCCTTGACAGCTGCGGGGGTGTCCAAACGGCCGTTTACGTTGACGACCATCTTTTCGTTCTGTTCTTTGATTTCAAAAGTCATAACTATATACGATTTAAGTTGTTAATAATTTCTTTTTGAGTGTCAATACATTGAATCCATCAATGCGCTCGTAACTAATGACATCCATAATCTGACGGACTAAATGGATACCCAATCCTCCTATGGCACGCTCCTCGACAGACAGCGTAGTATCGGCTTCGGCCTGTTTTGTGGGGTCGAATGGAACGCCATGGTCACTGATGACGAAAGTGAGTTGTTCGCCATCGCTGCCCATCTCTATTTGTAAGGTTTCTTTGCTACCAGGAGGGTAGGCGTACTCCATAACGTTGACTACAGCTTCCTCAAGGGCCAGATTGAGACTCATTGTCAATGGCATGTCAAGACCAATCTCCTCAGCAACGGTATCGATAAATTCGTTCAATTGTGGAATAGTTTCGATGTCGTTAGGCAGGGAAATCTGTCGTTTTACCGTAGGATATGTCTGTATGTCAGCCATCTGTTGTTGATTTGATGTTCCTTTGATGTGCAAAGGTAAGAAAAATAATTTTCATGAACAAGAAATGAGTCTTATTTTGTGTTAATAACAATAAAAAGCGTATCCTCCGATGAGAGAATACGCTTTCTTATAATAAATAATGGTGTTACAACTTACTTAATAAGAGCCTTGCGGGCAGCAGCAATCTTTTCAGAAGCGCTGGCCAACTGATTCTTCAGTTCGGCAACAGTAGTGGCGTTTAATACGTCCAGAGGGGCAATGGCCTCAACGATGGGCTTAATCTCGGGGTCATACTGTGCCAGACGGTCTACAGCATCGAGGATGAGCACGATACGGAATGAAACGTTAGCTGCAGCATCGTCGTCGAAGACACTGAGGAACTTATCAACATTCTGGTTGGCAACATAGAGTTCCTCAACGAGCGCTGCTGAAGCGAGCTGCCAGAAGTAGTTAATGCGGCCATTCTCGTTCATGGCATCATAAAGGGTAGATGAAGTCTCGTAGATGCCGTTGGTGTTCTCGATACTCTTGAAGGATGGATCGTTGATGTCGGCAGCGAGTTTGGCAATTGCTTTCTCGTAGTCTTCGGTAGGCATCTCGTAGAGAGCAGCGATGTTCTTGTCAACGGTCAAGGCGCTTAGCATACGATATTTCTCAGCCAGCGTGGTGGTCTCGTCAGCAGAGTTGGGAGCCAGTAAGTATTCTGGTTTTACCTGCTTCTCTTCCTTAGTGAGGGTCAAGCCGTTATTGCCTTCTTGTACGAAAGGCAGCTGGGGCAGCTTACCGACCTCTGATGCGATGCTGTCGAAGTGCATTTTGATACTTGCTTCAATCTGCTGTTGTTCGAAACTTTTGAGAGTGTCAGCCTCTTCAGAAGCTTGTGTCTTTTTTCCTCCGCATGCTGCAAAGGCGATAGCTACAAAGGCGATAGCTAAAACTGATAATTTCTTCATTTTTGTTTTGAAATTTAAGTTATTAATAATGTGAATGATATATTTGTCTTTTTATTGCTTCTCTTTCCGGATATAGCGCCCTGGACAATCTGTCAGGAGCATGATTGTTACAATGACTCCCATGATTAACATGGCAAACAGGTTAAACCACAAAGTCTTGATGTGCCAGTCGCCAACCACTTTCTCACTGCTATAGAAAGGTGCTCGGCCTGAACGGCTTAGTGGTGTCAGGAAGATGACTCCCTTGCGTGGCACGATATATTTGTCGACTACCTCTACCATCAACGGCTGGTCAAGGCCGGTAACACAGTCCTCGAGCTTGGTGTTGAAGTTGTCGCGCTTGAGCTCTATCAGCGACTCCTTACCGTTCTGCCTGATGAAGTTGGCTATCTTTGCATCCTGCTGCAGGGTAACCTTGTTGCTACGTTGCTTGAGGATGTCTTCTGCCTGTAGCATGTATTTGCGGAGCGACTCGTAGGAGTTGTCGCCCTGATAGGGTTGCATGTTGCAGTAGGCCGTAATGACTGGCAGGTTGGTATGGATGACGTCCAGATACTTGTTCCCAGACTTTGCCTGGAGGCTGTCCTTACTCTTCATGGTTTCCAGCTGTGACTGGAGCTCGTATAGGAACGCCATGTTGTAATATTGGGTTTCATATTTTTCCTTGTCACCGTCGAAGAAATTCTTCTCATAGGGGTTGTCGGTAAACGATGTGACGGCGAGTGCCTCATAGGCCCATCTAGAGGGGATGATGTCGCCCAACAGTGGTACATTGCCAGTAGTACTCTTGGGGCTGAGGTCTGTAAAGCTGACAACCAGTCCGCAGAGTAGTATCTGGGGAATCAACAGAATAGGTATGCTAATGTAGATGGCCACCACGGAGTTCAGACACTGAGAGAGCAAGAGACCTGTGAGGCTAGCAACAAGAGCCGTAGTGAAAAGGATGATCCACCAGGTGGTAAACAACCCGTGGAGGCCCATGATGGTGTTGCCAATAAGTATGAACAAGAGTGTCTGGATGAGAGATACTCCGGCCATATAGACAATTTTAGACCATATGTAGCTGGCGTAAGAAAGGTTGAGGAACCGCTCGCGTTTTAATAATGTGCGGTCTCGGATAATCTCCTCTGCACTTCCACTCATGCCAGTGAAAGTGGCTACGATAACAGCCATAAAAAAGTAACTGACCAGATTCTTATTGGTCATGACGGTGTAGCCCTCAGGGGGGGCAAAACGTGTCAGTAATGCACAAATGACAGCTAGTAAGGGGGCTACCAGCAACGTGATACACAGATACTGTACGTTCGTAATCTTTGTCTTGATGTTGCGCTGAAGGAAGATAGCGAACTGCTTGAGGGCATTGGGCTTCTTCTGGTCGGAAGCAGGAATGTTTGTGACGGCAGGTGCGTCCATCTGGGGGCGCTTCTTAAGATATAGCTCGTGCCAGTCTTGAGGATTCATCTTTCGCTCGTCAGAAGGCTCTCCTGTATTGCTAAGCGCTTTCTCGTCAATAATGTTAAGTACAATCTCTGGATTGACATTACCACAAGTGGGGCAGGCACTGGTTTCTGCGTCAGCATAGTTGGCTGCTTCTTTAAAATAGGTAATGGCGTCAATGGGATTGCCATCGAATACAGGGTATCCGCCCCGGTCGAGCAACCAAAGGCGGTCAAACAGTTTGTAGACATCGCTGGATGGCTGGTGAATGTTGACGATGATGAGCTTGCCCTTGAATGTCTGCTCTTTCAGCAGGTTAATAACTTTCTCCGTGTCGGCAGACGATAGACCTGACGTGGGCTCATCTAGGAAAAGTACCGATGGCTCACGGATGAGTTCGAGGGCTATGTTCAGACGTTTGCGCTGTCCTCCAGAGATGTATTTATTGATGGCAGAACCTACTTTCAAATGCTTGATGGCATCGAGCCCCAGGTCCTTGAGAGTTTTCATTACACGGTGATCCAGGTCTTTCTCTGACATACCTTCGAAGCATAGCCTTGCTGTGAACCAAAGGTTCTGGTAGACGGTGAGCTCCTCTATCAGCAGGTCATCCTGAGGGACGAATCCTATTAAATCTTTGGTTGCTGGCTCGGAAATGTCATGTCCGTTGATGGTAATGGTACCTTCCTGGGGCCTGATGCTGCCATTTAACAATGATAGCAGGGTGGTTTTGCCTGTACCTGAGCCGCCCATGATGGCGAGCAGTTCGCCGCTCTTTAAGGTAAAGCTCAAGTCGTGCATGCCGTTGTCGCTGTTGGGGAATCGGAAATTGATGTCACGTCCGCAGAACTCGACACTCTCTTGTTTGTGTCCCTCCTTCTCTTTTGAATAAGCATCAATGATGCTGGAGTAGTAGACAGGCTTGCCAGTAGCGTTTTTGAGTACACTGCTTTGAATCCATACTTGATAGGCTCCTGACAGCACAGGAACGTCGTTGAGCAACACGGTGTCTTTGCCAAGATAGGTAAAAATGAGTAAGCCTGTTGTGTTGTCAAGCAAAGTTTTGAGTGTTCCGTCAAAACCTTCTATGTGGTGTAGCTTAATGTGTTCTGTGGGCTTGTTGCTGACAAAATCGAGGAAGTCGTTATACTGTTCCTGAGGAATATGGAATTTCTCCGCCATAGTCTGGAACATGGTGAAATCCTTTAGCGCGTCCGAGGTGCAAAACTCCAATAGACGCAGCAGCAAGAGTGCCTCTTCTGTGGGACGGATTTTACCATGCAGAGTGGAGCAGATGGATGTGACCGTTTCCTGACTGTTCAAATCGTCCGTCATTTCATATGCCATACGCATATCGCTATACAAATCGAGGTACAGGTCGATGTTGCGGATGCCGAAATGATGGCGTAAATAACTTACGAGCATTTCCTTTGCCCGTGACTCGTCTACATGCTCTTCCTTTCCGAAAAGAGCGAATAGGCTGATGAAGCTTGATAATATGACGTCTGTCATTTAAAGATGTTTTAGGACTGCAAATTTATTAAAAATCTTAGACTACCATCCATGAAAGGATGTTAAAAAATATTAAATAGCTGTTTATGCCAGCTTTTTGATGAGTGTGAGCACGTTCTTACCGTCAATTCGCTCATAATTGATGGAGTCCATCAGTTGTCGTACGAGGTAGATACCCAGACCGCCAATGGGACGGTCCTCGACCGACAGAGATGTGTCAGCTTCGACTTGGCTGGTGGGGTCGAAAGGCATGCCCTGATCGATAATAGCGATAGTCAGTTGCTGGTCAGTTACAGACAAATCGATAATGACATCGCCATGTGTACCACGTGGGTAAGCATAGCTCATGACATTGACAACAGCTTCCTCAATAGCAAGATTAAGGCTCATGGAGAGGTCTGGGGGGAGTGGGGCATCTTCAGCTGCCTGATCAATGAAAACATTGAGCTGTGGGATTGTTTCAATATCGTTGGGCAGTGTTAAACTGCGTTTCAACTTGATGTCACGTTGTAGGCACAGGTATTGAATACTAAGCATAGTCAAGTCATCACTTTGTTCTGCGCTACCGACAAATTCCTTTGCAGAATTCTCTATTTCGTGAAGAACCTCTTTGGGCGTTATGAAGGACTGTTTGTGTAGCTGCTCGGCCACTTGAAGCATGCGCTCCTCACCATAGAGCGCTGGGGCGCTGTCTGTGGCTTCTGTTAATCCGTCAGTATAAGCAAAGATGATAGTATTTGTAGTAAGTTTTGTTTCTTGACTTTGAAACTTGAATTTGGGAATAATACCCAAGGGGACATTGGGAATTATAGGTAATAGTCCCATCTCCTTGCCAAATAGTATGGGAGGGCAATGGGCTGCATTACAGTAGTGCAAGCGTCCTGATGGGAGATCTAAGACGCCAAGAAAAAATGTGACAAACATTTCTGTTTCATTGCGTTGCGTGATGGCATCGTTGATGTTGGCGATAATCTTTGCAGGGTTACTCTCACGGGCAGAAAATGAACGGAAAAGTCCTCGTGTGACAGCCATTACAAGTGCAGCAGGTACACCTTTGCCCGAAACGTCGCCGATGCAGAAGAAGAGTTTCTCGTCACGGATGTAGAAGTCATAGAGATCTCCTCCTACTTCTTTTGCGGGTGTCAGCTGGGCAAAGACGTCAAGGTCGTTGCGCTCAGGGAATGGAGGAAATTGCTTTGGCAGCATGGACATTTGGATGGCCCGTGCCGTCTGTAGTTCGCCTTCCATGCGACCTTTCTCTTCATTGACAGCCTTAGTTTCCTCAATTTGTTTAACGAGAGATTGCTTCATTGATTCGAACGAATTGCGAAGACGGAACATTTCGTCCTTGCTCTTGACTTCCGGTAGTTCCGTCAGAAAGTTTCCTTTGGCTATTTCGTCGGCAGAATCAGCAAACATTCTAATGGGTTTCGTCACACTCTTGACTGTAGAGTAACAGACGAGTGCGATAATAGCCAAACCTATGAGAATGAGGATGCCAAAGAATGTAAAGAAAGAATTAAGAGGACCAAAGATGTCGGTGATAGGCAGAATGACAGCCATTACCCAGTCGGTACGCTCTAGTGGGGTGTAGAAAACGATGAATATCTTGTCGTTTGCTCCCCTGAAAAGTCCGAATTCACCATCTTCGTCTTCTATTGTAAGTATGTTTTCTGCGAGATTTCTCTTGTCTTTTGGGGCAATGTCCTTGAAATAGTCTTTCAACGTGGATTGGAAAGTTAAGCTTTTGTCAGGATGGGCGACGAAGGAACCTTGGCGAGTGACGATAAAGCTATAGGCATGGCCTATGGAATTATCTTCCAATGTCATGTAATGGCTTGTGTTAAACACGCTGTCTGTTTTTGCTCTTACTTCTTCTATCCAGTCTAGTGACATGTCTGCTGTGTGGATGGCAAAGACTTCACCTTCGTTATTGAAAAGAGGTAAAGAATAGGTAATCATAGGAATGTCGCCGCCACCCTTGTCTATATAGGGTTCTGACCAGAAGTCTTTCTTGAATTTAACAGGTTTCTTATACCATTCTTTTTCGGGATAGTTGTAACTACTTGAGTTTAGTTGCTTGAAGTGAATACCAGTGCTATCACGATAGGCATAGGGTGCATAGAGCTCCCCCCTCTTAGGTTCACAGTCAGGATTGTAGGCTATCGCAGTTCCTATGATGTTGTCGTTCAGCCTTAAAAGGTTTTCTACGGCAAAATAGTGCAGGCTACTGTCTTTAATGTTCTGTTTAGCCTCTGGGACATTGTTCTTGACAGCTATTTCTACATTGCAGAAAATATTGTTGATTTTTTCGTTCGTTACATTAATCGATGTGTCGTACAACCCACCAAGGACAAAAGCTCCTACAAGATACACAATACTTAGAATAACCCCTAAAATAAGGATAAGGCTAATGATAGTAGCCAGTATGATTCGCCATGTAAAATGTGATACAATGGAGTGCGATGGCCTGAATATGTTGACTATACTCATGATGCTCTTACTTTGATATTCTTGGCAAAGATACAATTTTTTTTTGTTTTACGCCTTCTTTCTTTAATTTTATTTGTACCTTTGCAACTCAAAAATTAAAAAGAGAGGTTTCTTCATCATGATTCGACTATATTTTTTATCAATTTCACTTGTATTGTTTCTTGTAGCAGGAGCAAAGACACAAGAGCATGTCCGCTTTGTTGATCTCCCCTTGAGTTATTCGCCGGAAGAATTGATACAGGAGTTGCAGGGTAGGGGACTTCATCTTAAGATGGGGACCGGACTACCTTATACTTATAGGTTGACGGGGCATATTACAGGATTGAACGTATATTTAGACGTAAATTGTTCTAAAGACACGCTTCATGTCAATAATCTTCTGTTACAGACTCACCAGACGGAGCGCTCTGTGCGTGAGGATTATCATGAACTGATGAAATGGATGAAGAAACATTATGGCGAGCCTACCTGGGAAGCGACTGTGCGCAGTCATCCTTTTGCCCGTTGGTATGTTGATTTCGATAAAGACATCGTCATGATTGCTACAGCCAAGCAGACTGTAGAAGTGTATTTCTTTGACAATCATCAACAGCGCAATATCGACTACTACGCTATTTTAAAGTATTGTGAGCGCAACCCTGTTGAAGCAGTACCTCATTTGTCTGCCCGCGCATGCGTGACGTGGCGGAGTGATTCCATGCCGTCAGTAAAAAAGAAACCTTCTACACGCCAGTTGCGCAAGAAGGCTTCTAAAAGTCGTAGGAAGGCGAAGGCACGTAAATCGCAAAAATCGAGAAAGCACCGTCGCTAAAAGACCATTATGACAGGAATCCCAGCAGGGCACCGGCAGCCACTGCAGAGCCAATGACACCGGCCACATTGGGTCCCATGGCGTGCATCAGCAGGAAGTTGTGACGGTCGTATTCCAATCCGAGGTTGTTCGAGATACGAGCGGCCATAGGCACGGCACTCACACCAGCATTACCAATCAATGGATTCAGTTTCTTATCCTTTGGCAGGAAGACGTTCATTAACTTGACAAACAGAACACCGCTCATAGTGGCAATGATGAAAGCACCAGCACCGATGGCAAAGATATAGATGGTGTTCATGGTCAGAAATTCTGAAGCTTGCGTAGAGCAACCTACTGTAAGTCCCAGCAACATGACCACAATGTCGTTTAACGCAGCACCTGCAGTTTTAGCCAAACGAGTGGTCTTCCCACTCTCCTTGAGCAGGTTGCCAAAGAAGAGCATACCTAGCAAAGGTAAACCAGAAGGAACAATGAATGTGGTCAGCAAGAGTCCTACTATCGGGAATAGAATGCGCTCAGTCTGGCTGACTTGGCGGACTGGCTTCATCTTGATTGTACGTTCCTTCTTGGTAGTCAGCAGGCGCATCAAAGGAGGCTGAATCAGCGGAACCAATGCCATGTATGAGTATGCACAGACGGCTATGGCGCCCATCAAGTTGGGTGAAAGCTTTGAACTTAGGAAAATAGCCGTTGGGCCATCGGCACCACCGATGATGGCGATACCTGCAGCCTGATTAGGCTCAAATCCTAATGCTAACGCAAACATATAGGCACCGAAAATGCCGAATTGGGCTGCAGCGCCGATTAGCATTAGTTTCGGATTTGCCAAGAGGGCAGAAAAGTCAGTCATGGCACCAATACCAAGGAATATCAGTGGTGGATACCAACCTTGGCGTACGCCTTGATAGAAGATGTTCAGAACGGAGTTGTCCTCGTACAATCCAATTTCCAGTCCTGCATCGGCGCGGAAAGGAATGTTGCCGAGGATAATACCCAGTCCAATAGGGACGAGCAATAGCGGCTCAAAGTCCTTCTTAATGGCAAGCCAGATGAAGAAGGCTCCTACGGCTATCATGATGAGGTTACCTGCCGTCACATTGGCAAAGCCGGTGTAGGTCAGGAACTCATTGAAGTTTTCGATAATGAATTGCCACATAATATTTTTCGTTATTTCGTTATAACGTTATAATGATATTAACCAATAGTCAGCAGCGTGGCACCTTCCATTACGGAGTCGCCAGGATTGACGGTGATGGAGGTAACAGTACCAGCATATTCAGCCTCGATGTTGTTCTGCATCTTCATGGCTTCGAGCACGACAACGACGTCGCCTACTGCTATGGTGTCACCCACCTTGACATTGATGTTGGTAATAGTGCCAGGCAGTGGCGCCTTGACGGGGTTCCCGCTTCCTGCAGGTGCGGCAGGCTGAGCAGGAGCTGCAGCTGTAGGTGCTGCAGTTGCTACGGGTTTAGGAGCCTCAACCTTGGGCTTCACTATGGTAGGATGCTTGGCCGCATTGATGGGCTGCTGCAACTCTACTTCAAACGGAATACCATTGACGTTTACTTTAGCGATGTTCCCTTCTACTTCCTCAATTTCTACTTCGTAGTCAACACCCTGTACTTTATATTGATACTTATTCATATTGCTTTTATCTTATTTACTTTTTGTCTTTACTTCAGTTCTGGTCCTGTTGGAATCCGTGGAGCCTGATGAGTCGTTGGCAGAACAGGCTCGTGGAAGTGGGTCATTTGAGCGTACTCGTCGTCCCAGTCTGTGGCCTTCGACTTGATGGTGATGATGCCTGATTCTACATCGTGAACATCGTCTTCATACTGCTTCAGAGCCATACCGATAACGGCCATATACACTTCTCGGTCAATACCTTTCGATTCAAAACCGTCCTTCAGGATAACACCTGTCTTGTGTCCTACCTCAATCGTCTTTTCTACCGTCTTGGTAATGGGCTTGATGGGCTGTTTGTTGGCCACCTTCTTGGCTGTCTCCATGTGACGCATCAACATGCCGAAGAGTGAAAAGACAATCCACAGCAGTGCCAGACAGAAGAAGACGATACCCATAGCCATCAGCGCCATGCCGAAGCCATGCGGGTCTTCGCGTTTGAACTTCTCAACCTTCGATTCGCTGACGGTGGTTACATTTGAGATGCCTGGAGTTACGCGGTCAGCTGACTTCACTTCCCAATCGGCTCTTGTGCCGTTGTTGGCAATGCGTGCATAAGACTGATCGGCCTCAAGTAGAGGTACGGAAACAGAGTCAATAAGCTGAGTGGCATTGCCGTTATAGATGGCTATCCAAAGAGGTTTCGTGGCATCCACGGGCACAGCGAGGTGCAATGCGCCCAGATTGGGCTGGCTGCCAAGATAGAGTACAAGGTGCTGGCGTCCGCTCAGGTTAGTGCGCTCGTCGCCATTGGGAATCTGGCTCATGCGCTTCTGGCGTTCGGGCACGCTCATTTTGCGGTCAAGTACGGAACGGTCTGTAGTAATGTACATTCCGCGGATGTTGTATGTGGAGTGTGAGATGTTCTCAATCTCCAGCCATGCGGGATGCTGTCCGTATTCGTCCTGCAAACTGGCGCTATTGCTGGTCATCACTTCGTTCAGCTTGATGCTGGCGTCCATCTGGGCGCTGATGCTTGAAGTGCCTGCCAGGAGTAGTGCGCTCAACAGTAATCCGAATTTATTCATTGTTATAAACGTGTATTATTTGTTTTCTAGTTATTCTAGTTTTTACTAGTTATACTAGTCTCGCTATTCCCTATCCGCAGAAGAACAGCACGATAATCTGTGCCGTGAAGATGCGCAGGAACATGGACAGCGGGTACACTGTCGAGTATCCTACGGCAGGAGCTTCCTTGGAGCAGATGCTGTTGGCATAAGCCAGCGCAGGGGGGTCAGTATAGGTACCGGCAATCATACCTGCGATGGTGAAGTAGTTGAACTTGAACTTCAGACGGGCTATAGGTCCGACAATCAGGATGGGGATAATGGTGATGAGGAAACCCGTCAGCACATAGAGTAGTCCGTCGCCTTCAACTACGGTCTCGAAGAAGTTGGCTCCTGCCTTGATACCCACTGAGGCTAAGAACAGCACCAGTCCGATTTCTCGCAGCATCATATTGGCTGACGTCGTTGTGTAGGTCACTAGATGAATCTTATAGCCGTAGCGTCCGATGAGGATGGCGATAATCAGCGGTCCGCCGGCAATACCCAACTTCATGGGAACGGGCATACCAGGGATGGCAATGGGCAGTGAACCGAAGATGATACCAATGATGATGCCGACAAAGATGGTTGCAATGTTAGGCGCGTCCAGACGGCGGATGGAGTTACCCATCTTGTTGGCAACGCGGTCAACGGCATCCTCGGGACCTACCACCATAATTCTGTCGCCCACCTGCAACGGAAGGGTCGTTGAGGCAAAGAGGTCCATTCCGTGACGAGTCACACGCGTCACATTGACGCCATAGACGCTGGAGAAGTGCATACCGCCCAGTGTCTTACCGTTGATTTTCGGATTGGTGATAAGGATACGCTTTGACACCAATGGCTGGTCAGACTGCTCGAAGTCGATGTCTAGCTTGGGACCGATGAAAGCCATGATGGCCTCCTGGTCAGCCTCCGCACAGACTATCAGCATCTGGTCGCCCATGTGGAAAACGGTATTGCGATTGGGTATTGACAATTCTCCCTCGTGGACTATGCGCGAAACGACGAAGTCGCGGTTCAGGAAGTCGTGTACCTGCAGCAGCGTCTTGCCCTCCAAGTATTTGTTAGTGACCTCCAGGTGCATCTTGTATGGCTTCTTGTTTGCTGCCGTTTCCTCCATGGATTTCAGTTGCTCTTCTTCTTTCTCTAATTGCACATTGCAAAGATACCTTATTAAAATAGTCGCTCCAATGATACCTAATACACCAAGCGGATAGGCACAAGCGTAAGCAGAGGCAATCTGTGGTGCATTGTCACCGAATACCGTACTCAAGGCTTCATTGGCCGCACCAAGACCAGGTGTATTGGTGACAGCGCCATAGAGCGTACCAACCATCATAGGCAGGTTGTTGGCGTTGTTGGTATCAAAGAAGATGTAGTAGCAGGCAAACATCACTATGATGTTTAGCAGGATAGCAGTTGATGCCAACCCGTTGAGCTTGACGCCCGCTTTGCCGAAACTCTCGAAGAAACCTGGACCTACCTGCATTCCTATCATAAATACAAACAGGATGAGTCCGAAGTCTTGTACAAACGTCAGAATGGGTAGAGGGGCTGTGAACCCGATATGGCCAGCCACAATACCTGCAAACAAGACGAAGGTAACACCAAGCGAGATGCCTCCAATCTTGATTTTACCTAAATAGACTCCCATAGCAATGACT
>JAEEGL012147577.1_pt1 | contig 15154 bp, 8 predicted proteins | sample 9134231 | NCBI WGS metagenome assembly JAEEGL01 (sample SAMN16246548, study PRJNA631951) | gut metagenome | biome: gut microbiome; feature: rumen; material: fiber-attached | host: Bos | place: Iran: Karaj | collected 2018-10 | reverse complement strand
GCGCGTGATCCCCAAGTTACTCTCTTCACTGTTTACACGCATGATCGAGCGTGCTTGCACTCCACCGGTACCCTCCGCAACAAAACGGAAGATCTGATTCCCGGTTTCGGGCGGAGCCGCAGGACTTTTCACTTTCTGATCCTGTCCCGCAGGAAGGATCACGGTATCCACCACTTCCCAGGGAGAATCCTGAATAACACTGACCAGATAGCGGAGTCCGTCTCCTTCCGCTACAGGTGTGGCAAATAAGGTCCAGTCAACCGTTTCACCGCTTGGAATGGACCATTCGGGCGGATTCACGGTCAGGGAAGTTAAGCCTGTGTAGGTCCACTTGTCTGTTGCCCCGGCACTTGTTTTCACACCGTTAAAAACCGAAGCAGCCCTCTTCGTGGAAGAATCCTCAAGTACGGAAGCGGGCTGTTCCGGCTCCGAAGGTGCCTGCAGGATCACATCCGATATAACCTCACCGGTCTCGCCCGGTACCGCAAATACGCCTCCCAGGGCAGCGTTGTCTTTATTCACAAGCGTTCCGGCATTCCAGATCGTCGATACCGCAATGACGCCGTCCTTTCCGTTTTTAGATTCATTGATGATCGTACCGTTCAGATTATCGATCATCAGGTCATCTAAGTCATCGGAGACTTCCGTTAAGATCTTGCCGGTACGGCCGTTGCTCACCAGTTCAAAATCGGCCGTCCGGATCTCGCCGGAATTGGTGACCGTAGCGCCGTCATAGTTTCTGAAGAGACTGCTCTCATAGTAACCGAGATATACCGTATCCTCCGTAACGGTCGGCGCATCCTGCGTGGCCGTGACCGGGATGATGATCCTGTCCACCCCGGACATATAGACCGTTCCGCTGTTGTCAAGCTTTGCATAGTTTTGTACATACCCGGGAACCAGCACGATATCGCCGGCGTTGTTCACCGTGGCATCCGCAACCCTGGTTCCGCTCTCATCCTCGCCGTTGACAAGCGTTCCGTATCTGGTATGCCCCTGCGTGATATCGTCCTTCCAGGAGAACTGAATGCCTCTGTGATACGTAAACAGGCCCTTATCCGGATCATCGGATGTGATCACATCATTGTAGCGGCCGTTGTTGTTCAGCGTACCTAAATTGTACAGGATCCCGTTGACCAGCATGCAGCCGTTGTTGGTGATCGTTCCGCCTTCTCCGATCGTCAGTACTGCATCCTTGTAATCACGGATGACCGTCTGCGCATCGGCAGGATCCTGCGCCTTGCCTTCCGCGCCTTCCACGGTGATGACGCCGTTATTGATCACCTCGCCGCCGTCCCTGACGATAAACACACCGGTGGAAAGATCCGGCGTTTCCTCCTGCTGCTGTCCTTCCTGTGCCTGTGCGATCGAGGAGGAATCATATTCCACTTCCATCTGGCAGGTCTCATCAATGATGAGCTTACTGCCTGCGCCTTCGATCAGCATGGTCGCGTTGTTTCCGACAGCGAGTTCCGCGCCGGTCGTATTGGAATCATCCTTAATGGTCAGAGAAGCGCCGCCCCGAACGGTCAGTCCGGCAGCGTTCGTTTCCGTATGATTGGCGATCTGGATATCAAAACTGTTGACATCCAGTTCGACTTTTCTGTCATTTCCTCCGGTTGTATCTTCCAGCAAAAGTCCCTCAAGCATCGGCACTTCGCACATGAGCGAGATCGTGTGGTTATCATACGGCTGATAGTCCATGGCGCGCCTCAAGGACCAGTATTCAACCTTGGTGGAATCATCTTCGTTGATCTCATCCACCGCGACTTCCAGTTCGAGGTCGTCACCTTTGACCAGATAGCTGGTAAAATCATTGTCACTTAAAGGTTCTCCCTTTGCTTCGGCCCGTTCTTTTGCCACCTTCTCATTGTAGTATTTTGCCATCAGCTGGGTTTCGGGCTGGATCACCTTCCGGGGATCATCCGGGTCCTGTATGGCCTGCACGGGGTCTTTTGTGTTGACATTGATCACCTGCTTGTTCGTCTCATCCCAGCCGATGTCAGGGTTGTAATCGTTCTCCTGATCCACGTAGAAATAGATCGGGAAATCCGCCGGAGGCGCTCCTTCTTTTCCTTTATCCGCGCCGGCAACGATCGTTCCCGAAGATACCAGGATCAGATCGATATAGGGCGTTTCCGTATGTTTTCCGTCTTTATCGCAAAGAGATGCCTGCACATCATCCAGCGAAAAGCATCCTGATTCTCCGCCGAACCCGTCCTGGAATTTTACGGAAATAAGCTGTTCACCGTCTTTCACCCTTGTCTGTCCAAAAGCATTCAGCATGGCCTTGTTATCGGTCTGCTGATAATGCAGATAACTGTGTAACGGCGCATTTTCGATCAGCTCTGACACATCCACGCGGACGATCACGAAGGTACCGTCGTATCCGGTGATCTTGGTATGCGTTCCGGTTCCGTTGACATCATTTTCTTCCACCAGCGAATAGCGGAAATAGGTATAGGGCGCATAGATCGGCTCATCGTTGATCCTGTCAAACCGGATCGTCGAACTCGAATTCACGCGTCTCTCAAACGGTACTGCGGCACCCTGGATGATCGCAGGCGACTCCGTCGTCGGCGCGCTCTCCAGATTCTGTTTCGCAATGCTCGGGATCCCAAGCGTTGCCGTATCCTTTTTGGCGCCTTTGACGGCCGGAACCTCATAGACACCGGCCAGGGCATCGCCCGGCTTGTCCATCAGCTTCGCGTTCGCCGTATATGTGTAGTTATATGGCGGATCCCACGGGGGTTCGGGGTCTGCCGAAACGATCAGCGGCATTCCGGTACATACCATCGCTGCCGTCAGAAGAAAAGCTGCAATCCTTTGCATCATTGTTCTCATGTTTTTCATTCTCTGCGCTCCTTTGCCTGATCTGCTCTGTTTTTCCTGATTTTCTTCGGATTTTCGATTGTTAACCGATGATTTTGCGGTCACACCCCGTCACGTTATGTCGGAATGTGACAGATATGGACTATTATATAATTAAAGAAAGGATTTTTCAATGATTAATTGTTAAAAAACGCTGATAAAACATAAAAAACAGGAGCCGGAACATGGCTCCTGTTCTTCAGATGTACATTGTCAAAAAGGCGTTTTCAGTTTACTTTGCCGCCATTTGTTTGATCTTAAACGAAATCTTCTTATCCCCGACATAATCACCCGCACCCCGGATGATCACACTCGCATTTCCCGCTGCTGTGTTCTTTTCATATCCGACGATCACATAGTTTACGGAAAGATCTTCATTCACTGCGGGTACCTCCTTGACGCCTACCTTGACAAGGATGTCATCTGCGCTCAGATAAACCTGCTGTCCCCGGTAATACAACGCAGCGGCAGTATCGGCTTTGATCGAGCAGGATGCCTGGGACAGGCTCATTTTGCCGATGCGGTACTTACAGGTCTTTGCGCCTTTGTAATTCCCCTTGCCAAGCACCTGCATGCGCAGCACCGTCCCTGCCGGCACAACATCGTCGGCCGACACAGGCGTTCCGGCTTCCCGTAAGATCTTCAGCGGTTCGGGTTTTTTCAGAGTGGCGGCACTGATGATCCACGTTTCTTCATCATAATAGCGGAACAGTTGCTTGTCATAATCCTTTCCGGCAGACAGCGTCTTGCCGTTTTGGTCCGTCAGTTTCACAGTGGTTACGGCATTGTTCGCTTTTTCCTTATATACAACATCATTGACATACATGGTGGTGTCATCGATCGGGGCACGGTCGATCGAAAATTCTTTGGAAATGGTGCCCTTCAGGGGTCCTTTCCCCTTGATGACGACCGTAGGCGCATTTTTGGTTCCTTTCGTGCCTGCTGCCTTATTGTTCTTATAAGTGACCGTATAGTCCTTGTTTTCTGTAAGCAGGTGACCGTACAGTCTGACCGTAACGTAAGACAGAACAGCGCCCGATGAATTGAACGTTACGGTTTGCGGATTGATATCGACACTCGCCTTATTACCCGGATTTTTACTCAAGTCAAATGCGCTGATCTTGAATTTGAAGGTTTTGGTCCCGCCGTAAATGCCCTTTCCGGTCAGAAGCGCCGTCGCGGTTCCCGCGGTATCGTTCTTTGTGTATGTGACGTCAAAATGAGTGCCTTTTTCAAGTTCCTCATCTTCCCCGTTGATCTTCAGTATTACCTTTGCATCCGACCCCGAAACACTAAACGGATCCACGGGCATGCCCTTATATTCATAATCAGTGAAAAGGCCTGTCACGCTGGCTTTGGCTATGTTCACCGGATTGATCGTAAAGGTCTGCCTGATCTCTCCGTAATAACCACCTTTTGCCGTGATAATGACCGTTGCCGTTCCGGGCAAGGTATTGTTCTCGTAGGTAAGCGTATAGTCATCACCCAGCTTCAGTTTCGTTGACTTATACTTCACCACCGGCTCCGGCGTGATGGGATTCCCCGTGTAATCCTGTGCTTTGATCTTGTCAACCTTGCAGTTTGCAAGCAGCTTTTCGTTGCGGATCTTCAGATAAACCGTTCTGGTCCCTTTAAAGTTGCCGTTTTCCTTCGCTTTCAGCCTGATCGCATATCCATGATAGGTTTCGCCGATCCTTCCGGCATTCGGTTCCTGATAGGCGCCCGCTTCCGTATCCGGGTATTCAACCGTAAAGTCCGTATTGTTTTTCAGCGTCTTTCCGTTATACGTCACCGCCGGAACGATCTTTTGCACGCTTCCGGTATAAGAGGCTTCATAATCGGAAACGAGCACTGCTTCGTCAGCAAGATCGATCTGATCGATCGCAAAGGTCTGCTTCAGTTTACCGGAATAACCGTTTTTGAATGTCACCGTCAATGTCGGAGAAGTGCCGTTGACCGTTTCGTCATGCGCTTTCACATTGTTGGAAACCGCAACCGTATAGTCACTTCCTTCGACAAGCATCTTTTTGCCGTGGTATACCCGCACATCCGGAACGATCTTCTCACCGGTATAGCACTGCGGTGCGATCTTACTCATCCACAGACCGTCCGGGATCCTTTCAACACCGCCGGCTTCTGCGACGTCCGCAGGGGTCACATCCCCGGTTTGTCCCGGTCCCAGATCAAGATATACCAGATAGGTATAGGTGCGCGTTGCCGATGACACCCAGACCGTCTGCGCCTTTGTTTTGACCGTAAGCTGTCTGGCATCGCTTCTCCCGTTGATCGGAAGTGTTTTTGCCAAAGTCACTTCGATCGGATTGGTCGGCGAATAGTTTTCGTCCGGAAGTGACGCGGGAGCGGTCGTATACTTGATCGTTGCACCGTTTGTGGGCGTCTCGAGCGTGATGACATCGCCGATCCGAAGGCCGTCGCTCCTGGCGGGAGATACTGTGGCCGTCGGCGCTTCCACCATGTCTCTAACATACACGGTGGCAGAAACCATCCTGCCGTTTTCCGTTTGGTAAGGGATCAGTTCCGTCCCTTCTTTTTTCAGCGGTATCACCTGCGTTGTTCCGGCATGCAGCGCCTTGATCGTTCCGTCGGATGCTGCCGTTACCAGGCTTTCACCCGCCGATCTCCATTCCGCTGCTTTGACCGGTTTTCCCGTCTTGTGATCATACAGTTTCAGCGTATGTATATCGCCGACATCCAGATTCAGCATATCCTCTTCAAGATAATAGCGGTTGTTCAGTCTGATCTCTGTCTCATCATAGATCAGATAGTCCCCTTGATAGGAGGAGTCGTTTCGTCCGCCTTTAAACGCATATGTGGACGTGGCACGGATGACCAGCGTGTGTTTCCTGTTATTTCCGTCTACCGGATCCGCGGAAAAACTGATCTTAGTATGATCCTTATCCTTTGTGCTTGTAATATGGTAGGGTCCTGGCGTTGTAATCCTTGAAAGTACCCGGTTACCGTTGTTATAGGTGCATTCAAAGAGCGCAATGCTTACCTCAGGATCTGCCCCGGCCACGGAAGCTGTTATATTGTATGTGACGTCTTCGCCATAGCACACATTAGCCTCTTTTTTGTCAAACCGGATCTGATCCGGAACGATCACAGGGCTGACCACAATGTCCGTTGATCCTACAAGGGGTCGTCCGTTTCCATCCCTGGCGGATTTCGATGTTGCCTTCACTCTCACAATGTCGATCGCGCCTCTCGTCGAAACCGTCGTGGTATGTACATACAGTGTGGCCTCCGGTTTTTCCGGATCCGGCCGGATGTAAAAGTCTTCAGCGTCAAGATCTTCCAGTTCCGTTTGCCCCTCCATCGGGCATACCGTCCATTCCAGACCGGGATCCGTGATCTGATCCTCGGGAAGGAGGGTTGCCTTGATCACCGTAGCGGAAACAGCACTCACGATTTGCGATTCCGGTGTAAGCACGATTCCTGTGATCGGTGCGGTATCTGACACGGTAAAGGTCTTTTCCGCAAATACGGTATCTCCCTGTCCGCCGGCAGCCGTTGCGCGAACCTTCAGCTGCAGATTTTCAAGTTCCTGCGCCGTTTTCTTCGTATTGACCTTCAATTCTCCGACGGTTACGGCACCGTTCGTACTGACGGTCGTGATCGTTGCAAAATCATCCGCTGCGTATTCCTCTCCGTCACCCTCTTTGGCCAGGACACTCCACCTGATCTCCGGGTTGATATTCCCGGAATAGGGGGTTACTTCCGCGGTGAGACTTGTTTTGGATATACGTTTGATATCCGTTTTATCACAGCCGATGGTAACATTTGTGACGGGCTCCATGACTTTGACATCGATCCGTCTTGTTACCTGCGGATTCTCATTGGATGTTACCGTGACTACGGTCTGTCCGACGCCGTGAGCGGTAAGGATGCCCTCTTCATTCACGGTCGCGACACCGGGATCCGCCGAATCGTACGAAAGGCTGTAGACCCTGCGCATAACCCTTTCGCTTCCGTCCTTCATCCGCTCAAAGACACGCTCGTAGTCTCTCAGATCGATCGTGTCGCCAACGAGCATCGCACCTGCGACCTTTCCAAGTTCATCCTGATAATCGATCTCAACGATCTCATGCGGATCGGAGATCGTGCAGAAAATATGGCGCAGTCTGCCTTCCATAAGTGTTTCGACATCCAAAACCCGCGTCGTACTCTCTGGATTAACATATGAAATAAACGGCAGGATCTGTTTAGTATCATAGAGTTCGTCTTCAATATCACAGAGTACTGTCCGGTGGATATGTATCACCGGTCCGTTTTCGTCGGGATAGGCGTCACCGCAATAATCCCGCAACCAAAGCGTATGTGCGATCATATCTGAGGGTGAGTCCGCCCGCGAATATTCATCATGACCACAATAAATCCAAACCGTCTGGATATGAAAATCTCCGAAGCGCACGCCCGGAGAAACACTGAACACCGGGAGTTCGCATCCATTGCAGCTCAAAGAATTACAGTCCAGCGACATATTGCAAATATCGATCTCTGAGGGATCCATATCGTGCACGTCATACACCTGGATCTGGTTTACATATGACCTTTTGTCAATCGCGTTATCCGTATTTGCGCTGCAAAACTGCACCTTGGTATTGTAGAGATTGAGCGTACACAGATAACAATCCGTAAATATGACAAATCCGTCTGACCGGATATCAAGACCTAATGTATGAAGCGACTGACGAAATCCGCGAAATTCAATCTTCCCTTCCACATCGCCCGAAAAGCGAATTTCACGCTTACGTGAAAACTCAAAGTTTTCGCTCATATTGTCCGGATCAAGCACCAGCGTTTCGCCTTCACCAATGAAATTGATCACCACATCCACGTAGGAATAGTCCGCCAATCCCGAAATATAGGCGTCCACTTCCTCCGGTGTGTCAAAATCACTGTCGTCGATGCTTTGTCCGTAGTCATCTTCATTCTGTTTCCGGACTCTGACGGTAAACTGCTTCTGTCCGGGATCGGGATCATCATATTCCTCTGCTTCTCCTGTTTCATCGACCTCAGGGAGCAGTTCCTCATCCTCCGATGCGACGGTTTCCGCAGGTACAGTCATTTCCGGATCCGCTTCCTCCGCTCCTGAAAGGACCGGATCAGACGGGAGTTCTTCCGCCATGACCGGGAATGTGAAGCAGTTAAACAGCATCACATAGCATAAGAGAACGGAAATAAACTTCAAAATGTCTTTTTTCATAAGCCTACCTCTCCTTCGGTAACCATATCCCCAATATCCATTTTATACCATTTTCTCAAGATCCGAAAGCCATACCGTTGCCATTGCATCGCTTGGCATATGAAACGTCCCTCGCGGGGAGAGCCCGACGCTTCCGACAGCCGGTCCGTCCGGCATGCAGGAACGCTTGAACTGTTGAGCGAAAAACCGTCTGTAGAACACTTCCATCCACTTACGGACAGTCTCTGCATCATATTCATCCTTAAAAGCGACCGCCGCCATCCGATAGATCTTGTGCGGCATGAATCCGTACCGGAGCATGTAGAATAAGAAGAAATCGTGCAGTTCGTACGGTCCGACGATATCCTCGGTTTTCTGCGCGATCACGTTGTCCTGCGCCGGAAGCAGTTCCGGGCTGACCGGTGTGCTGACCACGTCGCGAAGGGTCCCGGCCAGAGCATCTCTGTCAGTCTGATCCCTTTTGTCAAAATCACCCGCTTCCACAAGTTCTGCCAGATAGAGCACGATCCTGCGCATCAGCGTTTTGGGAACATCCGCGTTGACCGCATACATGGAGATATGATCACCGCCGTAGGTCGCCCATCCGAGCGCCAGCTCGGAAAGATCGCCCGTACCGACCATCAGACCGTTGCTGTCATTCGCCAGATCCATCAGGATCTGCGTTCTTTCTCTGGCCTGCGCATTCTCATATGCCGCATTACGCACGTTCTCATCATGTCCGATATCCCGGAAATGCTGTGTGACGGCATTACCGATCGGAATCTCTTTCAGCGTCACACCGAGCAGTTCCATCATTGTGCGCGCATTCTGATGCGTGCGGTCGGAAGTCCCGAAGCAGGGCATCGTGACCGCGATGATATCCTTACGGTCTTTTCCCATGAGGTCAAACGCCCTTACCGTGACAAAAAGCGCCAGCGTCGAGTCCAATCCGCCGGAAATGCCGATGACGGCCGTCGCAGCATTGCAATGCGTCAGCCTCTTTTTCAGTCCCATGGTCTGCAACATGAAAATGTGCGCCATGCGGCGTCTCATCTCGTTGTCCGAGTCCACGATAAACGGACTCTTGCGTACCAGTCCGGTCAGAACGGTTCCCGTACATTTCAGTTCGGCTGTTATCTTATCACTGACGGCCTGCTGTTTTTTCGTTAAATCTTCATTTAATTTATTCATCCTGCGTGCACAATGTACCAGATCGACATCCACGGTTGCGTACAGGATCCCGTTCGTGAAGCTGCCGGATTCTGCCAGAAGTTTTCCGCACTGCGCGACGATATTGTGGCCCGCATACACAAAATCCGTTGTGGATTCGCCCTCTCCGGCGTTTGCCTCAACGAGGACACACCGGTTCTTCCGGCTGCCGCAGAGCGCTTCCTGCGTGCGCATCCTGTCCGCGCAGACAAGATCATATTCGGCGGCCGGACGAACGATCACATCCGCGCCGCTCCGGTAACACAATCCGACGCTGAACGAAAGATCCGTTCCGCTCACAGATACATCCATGAGGAAAGATCCCGGTTTTTGCACACGCGCGAGCACGACGCCGTTCTGCAGCACGACCGTGACCGGCTTTCCGCTGTCTTCGTGCGGCAGGCTCACAAAGGCGATGGCGTCATATCCTCTGGTCGCTTCTGCGATCTTCCGAAGGCCTTCCCTTGCCGCCTTAAGGATCGCATTCTGCGTGCACAGATCCCCCAGGCTTGCCCCGGTAATACACAATTTGGGGAATATGACGATCCTTGCTCCGTCATTTACCGCCTTCTGGTATAGCCGTATGATCTCGCCCACATTATAGGCAACATCGGCCACTTTTACATTTGGGGTAACAGCTGCTATTTTAATAAATCCGTCCTTCATACGCTTCTTTATGCCTCCGGTCCTTATTTTTTGCCTCAAACATGTGTATATCTATCGTTTAATCATGTTTTAATTTCTGAAATTGGTGTACATAACTTTTGTATTTCCTTTAGTTCCGGGATCGAAAACGAATAGGCTTTGCCGCAGAACTGGCATTTTACCTCGATGTCTTCCCCGTCACGGATCATCGCATCCAGTTCCTTCTTTCCGACCGCGATCAGCGCCTTTTCCACGCGCTTTTTATCGCAGTTGCAGACAAACCTTGCCGGCACGCTTTCCGTGATCTCCGGTTCCCATTCTCCGAGCAGACACCCGATCAGATCTTCCGGCGTTTTCCCTTCGTCAAGAAGCGTTGTCACGCTGGGCATTTTCGACAGTCTCGCTTCCAGCGCATCGATCAGCGCATCTTCGGCATAGGGCATCAGCTGAATGATAAAGCCGCCGGCCTGCCTCACGGTGTTGTCCTTATTCATGAGCACGCCAAGTCCTACGGCTGAGGGCACCTGCTCGCTTGTTGCAAAATAATACGTCAGGTCTTCCGCGATCTCGCCGGTTTTGAGTTCTACCTGCCCGACATACGGGTCTTTTAAGCCCATATCCTTGATCACGCTTAAGATCCCGATGCCAAGGGCACCCGAAACATCCAATTTTCCTACGGCATTTGGCGGCAGGAGCACATCCGGCACCATGGCATATCCCTTGACGTTTGCTTTTGCATCCGCCGTGACGATCAGACCTTTTGCCGGTCCGGACCCGTTGATCTTCAGTGTCAGCAGATCGTCTTCCCCTTTCAGCGTCACGCCCATCATGGCGCCTGCGGTAAGGAGCCTTCCCAGCGCCGCAGTGATCACGGGGCTTGTATTATGCGCGTTCCGCGCCGTTTCCACGATGTTTTTCGTATAGGCCGCAAAGGCTCTGATCTGTCCCTTTGCCGCCGTTGCTCTGACAATACAGTCGTTCATTTCATCCCTCCGGGGCGTTTTGCGATCACGACGATCCGTTCGCTTTCAGCCCTCACTTCTTCCTTTGTAAACGCATCATAGACCGAAAGCAGTATAAGACCGGAAGCTTCCACCATTTTCTTCACCTCCGTTACGGAATACGCACGCTGTCTGTGCACTTCCTCAAAACGGCGGTAAATACCTGCGTCCTCACGGACATAGAGGGTCAGCGCATAGGTGTTGATGCGCGATCTTCCGTCAAAATCATTCTCCCAGATAAAACTGCAGTTTTCACGGTTTTCCGCAAAAGTGCGGTCCGAAAGAAGCTTCTCATATTTATATTCCGTATTCAGGTCAAACAGAAAGATCCCGTCATAATCCAGATAATTGGCGGCCAGTTTCAGGACCTTTACAAAATCATCCGGCTCTATCAGATAGTTCATGCAATCGCAGATACTCACGATCGCCCGTACCGTTCCGTACAGTTCGAATTCCCGCATGTCCTGCCTGAGATAGAGGATATCCCGCCCGCTTTCCATGCGTTTGTCCATGGCAATGGAAAGCATGTCTTCGGAATCATCCAGACCGATCATGTCATAACCGCACGCCGAGAGCAGTTCCGTAAAGGTTCCGGTCCCGCAGCCCAGATCGAGTACCAGGCCGTCCGTGATCCCGTAAGAGCACAAAATGTCCCTTACGTAGCCACACCACTCCGTGTAAGGGACATTATCCATCAATTCATCATATACTTGTGCGAAATTCGTATAACTGTCCATGCATTCAACCATCTGCAATCTACTCAGGTAATCTGCAAAAAGACCGCATTAAATCCCGGTCAGGTCAGCCCGCAATTCCGATCCATGCGCCAAAGCCCAGTGTACACAGCAGGCCTACGATCACACCGGCCAGCGCCACGCCGCAGATCACGGCGATGATGCTCTCTTTAAATTTCATGTCAAGCAGGCTTGCGGCAAGCGTTCCAGTCCACGCGCCCGTTCCGGGGAGCGGAATGCCCACAAACAGCATCAGGGCCACAAACAGGCCGCGACCCGCTTTTGCCTGCATCTTCTGCCCGCCTTTGTGTCCCTTTTCCAGACAGAACCTGAAGAACGGACCGATGAACTTCTTGTCTGCGCCCCATTCGAGCACTTTTCTTGCAAAGAAAAAGATGATCGGCACCGGCAGCATATTGCCGATCGCGATGATGATATAGCCGATGAGCAGGTTGAACCCGTCAGGATTCAGCCCTTCAAAGATATAGGCAACAGGAATGGCGCCTCTTAACTCGATCAGCGGGATCATCGACACGATAAAACAGCCGATGTACTGCGTGAGTGTGTTGCCGGAAAAAGCTTCTATGATATGATTTGTGACTCCCATGGAATTTCTCCTTTATTGCCGGGTCTGCAGATACTGCGAAAGCACGGATCCCAGACGTTCCATCTGTTCCCCGGTGCCGATCGTGATCCGAAGGTAATTGTCGATCCGCGGTTTCCTAAAGAAACGCACGTAAATATTCTCTGTCTTCAGGTAAGTAAAGATTTCTTCTGCCGGAACGCGATCATGCGTCACGAACAGGAAGTTGGTCTGTGAGGGCAGGCAGGTAAACCCGAGGGATGTGAGTGTTTCCGCGGTCTTTTCCCTGGTTTCCGTGATCTTTGCGATCATCTCCCTGAAATACGGCTCATCCTCCACCGTTGCCACGCCGTAGGCGATCGCCGCGCAGTTCATCGTATAGGAATTGATCGAGAATTTCACGTTGTTGAGCGCTTCGATCAATTTCCCGTCCGCCATTGCATAGCCGATCCGCATGCCGGCAAACGAGCGGGACTTACTGAAGGTCCGCGTGATCACGAGATTTTTGTATTTTTTCAAAAGCGGGATCGCTGTTTCCCCGCCAAAATCAACATAGGCTTCATCCACGATCACCACGGAATCAGGATTCCCCGCCACGATCTTTTCGATGAATGAAAGCGGCTCCCCGATCGAAGTCGGCGCGTTCGGATTTGCGATCACGATCCCGCCGTTCTCTCGAAGATAATCCTCCTGCCGGATCCTGAAATCATCTCCCACGGGAACCGTCTCATACGGGATCCGGTAAAGCTCGGCCCAGACATCATAGAAAGAATAGGTGATATCCGGGAACAGGACCGGTTTTTTCCCTGCAAAATAGGTCAGAAAGCAGTTCGCGAGCACATCATCGCTCCCGACGCCGACAAAGATCTGCGAAGGATCAAGGCCGTGATAGGCCGCCAGCGCATTCACAAGCGGTGCCGCGGTCGTATCGGGATACAGGCGCATCTCTTCGACGGGAAGTGCCTCGATCGCTGCCCTTACCTTTGGTGAGGGAGGATAGGGGTTCTCATTGGTATTCAGTTTGATCAGATCCCCTGTGACCTTCGGCTGTTCACCGGGCACATAAGGCGTGATCTGACGGATGTTGTCCATATAACTCATGACGAAATCTCCATATACGGCGCAGGCCGACATTTTTCGTATTTTCGAAGCTCAGGCCAGCGTCTCTTTCGCAAGCTCGGCAAACGCCGGCAGGGAATTCATGATCGTGTCGAAGGATACGCAATACGCGATCCGCACAAAACCGGGGCAGCCGAAACCGCTTCCGGGCACGATCAGGATATGATATTTCTTGGCGATCTCGCAGAACGCCTTCTCATCTTCGATCGGAGATCTCATGAAGAGATAAAAGGCGCCGTCCGGCTTGATGCAGGAAAATCCGAGCTTCGTCAGACCTTCATACAGCGTATTCCGGTTGCGCTCATAGTATGCGATATCCGTGGTCTCTTCCAGACAGCGCTCCACGACCAGCTGGAACATGGAGGGCGCGTTCACGTACCCTAAGATCCTGTTTGCGACCCCAGCTGCCGCATACACGGCGTCAAAATCAGCCACTTCCGACGGAATGACCAGATAGCCGATCCGCTCGCCGGGAAGCGATAGGGACTTGCTGAACGAATAGCCGACGATCGTGTTGGTGTAAAAATCAGGCACGAACGGAACCTCCACATCGCCGTAAACCAGTTCTCTGTATGGTTCATCCGTGATGAGATAAATATCCGTCCCGTATTCTTTCTGCTTCTCTTCAAGGATCTTCGCCATCCTGCGGTACGTATCCGCTGAATAAATAACACCCGTCGGGTTATTTGGGGAATTGACCAGCACGCATTTTGTTTTTGCCGTGATCCTTTTTTCAAATTCGTCCAGTTTCGGCTGGAAGGTTTCCGTGTCCGGTGAGATCTCCACAAGCACACCGTCATAGTTGGCCACATAGTTGCGATATTCCGCAAAGAACGGCGCAAATGTGATCACTTCATCACCCGGATTCAAGAGGGAGCGGAATACGACATTGAGTCCCGATGCCGCGCCGACGGTCATGATGATGTTGCCGGCGGTATAGTGTGTGCCGTATTTCCTGTTCAGGGAATCCGCAACCGCCGTTCTGGTCGATTCGAACCCGGTATTGCTCATATATCCGTGCAGGCGCATGGGATCCTCATGCTGAATGAGATCCATGACCGCTTCTTTTACCGCTTCGGGAGGTGCAACGTTCGGATTCCCCAGCGAAAAATCATACACGTTCGCCGCGCCGTAAACGGCTGCCATCTTCTGTCCTTCTTCAAACATCGCCCGGATCGCGGACGAGCCTTTAACTAAACCAACCATTTTCTTACATATCATATCTTTTATCTCCTGTATTGTTTTTATGTGTGATATGCAGTGCTTCGAGGAGCATTCCGCAGCCCGGTTCTTAGCGAGGTATTCTCGAGCTTAGAACCGCTGAGCGAGGACAATGAGCGAAAGCGTCTCCGAGAATCGTCTGCATGGCACACAAAACTAGTCCTGAGAAATTGGAATGTTACTCTGCATAAATACCTGTGCGATCGGTGAATCGGCAGGCAAAAGCAGCGTCTTCTCACCGCCGTCATCCTTCATGCTTTCTTTAGCCGCATCGAGGGAGCGCACAAAAGTGTAAAAATCGCTCTTTTCTTCATCCGCATAAGCATCCGAGAGGATCCGCATGTATTCCGCTTCGCCCTCTGCGCGGATCTCTTCCGCGTTCGCTTTTGCCTCAGAGAGCATGATCGACACCTCTTTGTCCGTGGTGTTCTTGATCATCTGCGCCTGGGAAGCGCCCTCTGCCGTATACTGCGCCGCGATGTTCTCGCGCTCCGAGATCATGCGCGTATAGACCGCCTGCTTGTTGTCATCGGGCAAGTCGAGCTTCTTAACCTCAACGGTTATG
>JAEEGL010323009.1_pt1 | contig 15154 bp, 15 predicted proteins | sample 9134231 | NCBI WGS metagenome assembly JAEEGL01 (sample SAMN16246548, study PRJNA631951) | gut metagenome | biome: gut microbiome; feature: rumen; material: fiber-attached | host: Bos | place: Iran: Karaj | collected 2018-10 | reverse complement strand
TAAACTGTGAGTTATAATTATTATATGAGTTCTACTATTGCGGAAGATATAGGTTTAAAGATGGTTGGTTTGGAACTCATGTTCCTTACCCCAGAAAAATACAGTAATGAATACGGTATTACTGCTGTTGAGCTGGCAAAACTCGTAAACCTTCCGGTTGAAACAGTAAAAAAGAAACTCAACATTTTAAAAGAAAAAAATATTGTGCGCGTTAAAGGCATAAATCCGAAATACTGGCTCTTTGATGAATATAATTTTCAAAGACTTGACGATGACGACGATATTTTTCACCTCCTTTGCAACTTTGAAGATGTAGATTTTGATAAATATTTTTCATATTAATGTCTGATTTTAGAAAATTATGATTTGTAGTATGATATTGGTATGAAAAACATTTTGATTGCTCTTGTAGCGTTTTTTACACTGGTTAATATAAATTCAGTATATGCCAATGACCAAATGGATACTAATAATAACGATATTCAAGAGGTTGAACTTGATATTGACAATGAATTTGATGTTACAGAAGAGGAAACTCAATTGGAAGTCTCTGTTGAAGAGAATTCCGAGAATACAGTTCACGAAGAAAAAACTCTGAAAAATAAGTTAAAAGATGCTTATGGCTTAAAGGTAGAAAAATATAACAAACCTTCTTATCTTTTTAAAGAAGCTTTGACACATAAATACAGCGAAAACTCGCCGCTTGACTCAACACATCTATGGGCTGCATACATAGGTGCTCCTGGAATTGAATTTAAACAAGGTGGGAGCACACATAGAGATTACGATTTCAAAGCAATAAACGTCGGATATGACGGAGTTTTCAAAGACCACAATGCAGACTTTCGTGTTATGTTGAGATTCGTTCCTGATTCAAGCAGAAATTTCGCACAAGAACTCTTTGGCGACGTATTTGTTGCGACCAACAAAGTTCCGCATCACAGATTCCAATTAGGGTATTTTAGACCGCAAATAGGGCAAGAAGGCGGCATCAGCTCATTTGTTATTCCGTATCTTAATCGTGCACAGATTTCGAGGAATTTCGGAACCGCACGCAAACTCGGAGGAAGAGTTATCGGAAAACACGATTTAATTGATTATGATTTGGGGTTATACAGTTCTGATACATACCTGCAGGAGTTTTTCCCCGGAGCGGAATTTACAAGCTGGGTAACTTTGAAGCCGCTCGCCAAAACTAACGGCAAGTATGGACATTTGAGAATTGCAGGCGGTGTTGATGCCGGACACAGATCTAATAATTTTTGCGTAACAGGTGCATACATAGGGTATGACTATAAAAGATTTATGGCAAACGTAGAGTGGGCGCAAGCTAACGGATATAACGGAAATCATAATCAATCAAGTCCTAACCATGCCGGCGGTATGTATGCAACTCTCGGCTATATGCTGACTGACAAGCTCCAATTGCTTGCAAGATATGACCAATACGACCCAAACCAACACAAAGGGAATGATAAAAAACAAGAATATTCACTCGGACTTAATTATTTTATAAAAGGTCAGGCATTGAGATTAATGGTAAATTATATCTTCTGTCACAATGAAGGGAACAAAGACTCTCACAGAATCTTGCTCGGCACACAGATTATGTTGTAAAAGCCTGCTTTAAAATAAATCACAAAATCTCATCCAAACGGTTGATAACAAACAATAAAAAATATATGATAATAATATAGAAAAATAATCGGGGAGATTGGGGTTCTATGTTTAATAATATCAACGATAATAACAGAGATTTTTTATACAATTCGCAGTTTAATGAAGCGAATAATGTTGTTAACATTGCATCTGTTCGTGCAGCAATGAACAAAATAAAATATGCGAATAATCCTTATGTTGACAAAACTGAGATTTCCGCAAATGCAATGCAACTGTTCCAAAGAGATCTTGATATAAACAAATTTACAAAAATTGTAACAGAAGATCCTAATGATAATTCACACCTTGCAAGAATGAAAGAACTCTTTGACGAGGGTGTAATTGACGTTTATGAAGATGATGTTTTATCAAGTCTTGTAACAAATTCTAAACTATTGGATGATTTAGAGCTATAAATATGCTAGAATAGCTCTATGGTATCGTCGGAATTTTATACTGCTGATAATTCCAATCTGGAAAGCAAAAAACTTGAAGCAGCAAGTGACCACTATAAAAGGGGTAACTATTCAGCTGCGCTCAGGCTCTATTTTGGACTGCTTAATACAAATGCCTCTTATAAGCTATATTATAGGATTGGCAAGTGTTTTTATAAAATGAATCAAATAGCTGAAGCCCGTGATGCATTTGAAAAGTCTGTTGAATTAGAAAGTGATAAAAATCCGTCATACTTTTATCTTGCTAACATTTGCTATAGAAATGAAGACTTGAAAGGCGCAATATATAACTGGGCATGCGTATTTTCATACAAACCCGAAGACGAAAGTGTTTGCCTGAATCTTGCAACTTCATACTTTTCAAGAGGCATGAAATTCCAATCCGTATATTATTACGAAAAGTATCTAAAATATGCCCAAGAGCACGGAAAAGAATACTCAGCAATTAAATCGAGTTTGGAAAAATGTTATCAGACCGGAAAAGAGCTTCTGCAGAGAGCAAAAGTTGCAGTATCCAGAGGTGATAACAGGACTGCTCTTGAACTGCTAAGTTATGCTCTAAAAAATCAACCCGTAAACTTTGACATCAACTACTTACTGGGTTCTGTGTATTTGATGGAAAAAGATAATATGCGAGCTATGATTTACCTAAAACAAGCATATTGCCTAAATAAACGTTCAGCCGAAACTCTACAAAAACTGGCAGCAGCAAGCAGCAATCTTGGAGATTATACAACTGCATACTGTACATTAAAGCGCCTGTTGCCGCTTGTAACTGATAATCAAGCCGAATACTTAAAAACAATGCAAATGATAAAAGGTTTAGACTCTTCTTTTGATGAAAATAGCGCACTGGGGCATAAAGAATGGGGTGATAAATATTTTGAAGATAACAATTATCATTTTGCACTTATAGAATATGAAAATTGCATACTACTTAATGAAAGCTTGAGAGCATCTCTTAGTGAAAGAATTGAACGTTTAAAAAAATTCATAAATCCTGAAAATGGAATTATTGAAATCTGTCTGGAAAAAGGACAGAGTTTATACCAAAAAGGAGAATATAAAACAGCTAACAAATACTTCTCAAAAGTTATTATACTATCTGACGAAAACAGCCCCGAGCATAAGCTTGCAAAATCGAGAGTCGTAAATGTTTAAGAAAATCAAAGAAAAACTAAAAAAATACTTTTACCTTTATATTCTAAAAAGAAAATACTACCGCGTAGGTAGCTGTAATGCCTGCGGAAGATGCTGTCAAAAAATTTATGTTAAGCATAAAAATGTTATTCAAACAACAGAAGAGTTTGAAAAACTAAAAAAGCAGCATCCGTTTTATACTTACTTGAAAGTTATAGATAAAGACGAAACAGGGCTTGTATTTGAATGCGACAATCTGGACAAAGAAACTCATAAATGCAAGATTCATAAAAAACGCCCCGGAATATGCAGACGATATCCTCAAGAAGAACTATTTGCGATGGGAGGAACTCTTGCCGAACACTGCGGATATAAGCTTATACCCATAGAAAGCTTTGATGAAGTTTTTGAAAAAGTTACAAAAAAATACAAGAAAAATAAATCAAACTAAATTTCTCTTATGTATTCAGAAATTAAATTGAGCGCAATTTCTAGATTTTCCGCACAATATCCGATTCTTAAGTATCCTTCAAGTTCAAAAACTTCTCCGGGAACTGTTGCAACTCCTGTTGCTCTCTGCAAATTCCGTGCAAAATCACGCGAAGGAATATCCTTTTTGTATCTTATAAGTGCCGTCGTTCCTCCTTTCGGAAGGACACAATCAACGAACAATTCACTATTTACCCAATTCTCTAAAGTTGATAAACCTCTTCTCATTATTTCAAAATTTCTTAGTGCAATACTATTTCTTTCTTCCAATGCTATTGATGCAAAATAATCATCTAAAATACTTACGCTTATTGTATTATACTGCCTTTGGTGATTAATTTCATTTATTAAATCTTCTCTTGCTATTACCCAGCCGACTCGAAGTCCGGGCAGCGAATAAGTCTTTGACATACTGCCTACAGAAATTCCTTTTTCATAAATATCTGCTATAGAAAGAGAATAAGGATTCCCGACAAGATTGAGCCCGCGATATACTTCATCAGATAATATCCAAAAATTATATTTTTGAGCAATTTGCACTATTTCTTTTAGCATCTCATCAGGAATAACTGCTCCTGTTGGATTATTTGGATTATTTAAACATAAAAGTTTTGTTTTTGATGAAACCTTCATAAGAAGTTCTTCTATATCAGGAAGCCAATTATTTTTTTCTTTTAAATATAGTAACTTGACATTTGCACCCAATGATTCAGGGATTGAATAATGCTGTTGATACGTAGGAATAATTGAAATAACTTCATCACCTTTTTCCAAAAGTGATAAAAATACGAGTTGGTTAGCTCCGATAGCACCATGAGTAACAGTGATATTACTGATTTCTTGATTATAATATAAACTCTTTATTGCATATTTTAACCTTAAAGAACCCTCAATATCTCCGTAATCAAGACTTTTACCCATAATCTCATCAGGAATAATTTCGCACAGTTCTCTTAAAGTAAACGGTTTTATACAAGTCCCGGAAAGGTCATAAATAGCAGATGATTCGTATCTGTTCATCCACTCCTCAATTTTGAATGGCGCTATCTTCATAAGTACATATTACCATAAATAATAGTTATACCTCTGTATTTTTGATAGAATTATGAGGGGAGGCTTTTATGAAAAAATTAATATCTACAATAATAACATTTTTAGCACTTATACCTTTTGGACATTGCTCTAATATTGATATTCTACCGGCAATGACAAGTACATCGGATATGGAAGACAGAGTCTGGGTAGGAACATTTCAACTTATATGGAATGACCTTATGGATAAATTAGTTTTCGGTGAAGTAAGATTTATTGACGGTACTCCTAACGTTGTTTATGAACTTAATAAAAGAAACTTTTCCACAAAAAATATTTCGGAGAAATCGTACTATAAGTACTTTGGCAAACTAAATTTAAAATCAAAAAACATTATAGAAAAAGGAATAAAAAAGAAATTTAATGAAACAAGTGACATACTTGATAAATTTGATTGGAATCCCAGTACAAAAGGATTCATCTTATATGCAATGTTGAAAAAAGATTTCCAATTTACCAACGAGTTTGATAAACTTGGAAAGTCAAAATTTAGGGATACTAACACGGAATTCTTTGGAATTGGACGACGTTCTAATGATAAACTCAGAGAAGGTGTTAGAGTATTGTTTTACAATTCACCTGATGACTTTGACGTTATGTTGGATACATTATCCAATGATGAGGTCTATTTATATAAAACTCCAAACAAAAAAACTTTTAATTTGATATACTCTGATATGCTAAAAAAAGAAAAGCTATTTGAAGGAGAAACAGAATTAGCGAAAGTCGATATTTTAAAAGTTCCAAACCTAAAATTCTTTAATGAGAAATCATTTGACGAATTAACCGGACAAAGAATCCGAGGGACACAATTGATGATTGATAAGGCTCTTGAAACAGTAAAATTTGAAATGAATAATACCGGAGTAAAGTTAAAAAGTGAAGCTGCAATGTCAGTTATGCTAACTTCTGTTGGTCCAAGAGCGGAAGTTAAGCCAAGACTTTTCTTATTAAATGATACTTTTGTAATATTTTTAAAAGAAAAAGAAAGCAAAATTCCGTATTTCGCTCTCAGAGTACATAATATCTCAAATTTTTTAGATTAATTGTTTTAAATATAAGTGGCGGTTTCGCAAAATGCGAAACCGCCACTCTTATATCAAAATCTTATTTTATACAGCTACTTTTAACGCTTTTTCTGCTCTGTATAAGCTTGTATCTTTTCCTAATATTTCAAGAATACCAACCATATCAGCTCCGCAAGTTCTGCCAGTAATTGCTGCACGTACAGCCCACATTGTAACTTTTGGTTTGATACCGTCTTTTTCTTTCCAGTATGCACGGAAATCAGCTAATTTTTCGTGTAGATTTTCTTCTGTCCAATCCCAATCCTTTGCTTTTGTAACAAAATCCGCTAATACCTTTTGAGCGACTTCTGTATCCAAAGTCCCTGTCTGAGCTTCAGGATCAATTTCAACATCTTTCCCAAAGAAATACGGAACCGCCTCTGTAATATCAGATAGCAAAGTGAGCGGCTCACGGGTGATTTCAACCATCTTTGTATATTGAGCATCGGTTAATGAACTCAAATCATACTTTGTCAAATACGGTTTTAATCTTTCTTTCAATTCTTCAATCGGAAGCATTTTTATATAGTGACCGTTCATCCATTTGAGTTTATCATATTCAAATATTGAGTTTGATGAAGAAATTTCACCGATTCTAAAATCTTGAGCGATTTCATCAACAGTCTTAATTTCTTGTCCGTCTGAAGGAGCCCAGCCTAAAAGTGCCACAAAGTTTATAAGAGCATCTGTTAAGTATCCTTCTTTTACAAAATCTGAAACTGCAGTTGCTCCGTGTCTTTTTGAAAGTTTGCTTCTGTCAGGTGCAAGAATCATACCCAAATGCCCGAATCTTGGAACTTCAAAGCCTAAAGCTTCAAAGATTAAAATTTGTTTATATGTATTTGAAATATGGTCCTCACCTCTTATAACATGAGATATTTTCATCAAAGCATCATCTATTACAACCGCAAAGTTGTATGTCGGAGCGCCGTTAGATTTCATAATAACAAAGTCGCCAATTAGGTTTGTATCAACATGGAGTTTGCCTTTTACTAAATCATCAAATTCCAAAATTGAAGAATCATGAAAAGCTTTTTGAGCCTTAGCTATATTAAATCTTATTGCGGGTTTTCTGCCTTCTGCTCTGAGTTTTGCTTTTTCTTCTTCTGTTAGGTTTTCACATTTTTTAGAATAAACGTAAGCTTTCTTTTGAGCGGTTGCTTCTTCTTTTTCTGCTTCCAGTTCTTCCGGAGTACAGAAACATTCATATGCAAATCCTTTGTCTAAAAGCTCTTGAACGTATTTCGGGTAAATATCGAATCTTTGAGATTGAGTATAGGGGCCATAATCTCCGCCTACATCCGGACCTTCATCCCAGTTTAAACCAAGAGCCTTGAGTGAATCAAAAATATTATCAACATATTCTTGTGATGTTCTTTCAGCATCAGTATCTTCTATTCTTAAAACGAATTTTCCGTTATTTTTCTTTGCAAACAAATAATTAAATAATGCTGTTCTTGCAGTACCGATATGCAGATTCCCGCTCGGTGACGGCGCAATTCTAACTCTTACTTCTGACATATTTATATTCCTTCCTTTAAATTTATCTCTTTACCACTCTATTATTGCACAAAAATTAATGTGGTAAATATTATACTGTACTGTTAATTACTAATGAGGGAATTTAATATCTATTGATAATGGATCTTCTTTAATTTTCTCATTTAAAGGATTCAATAGTTCTGTTTTTAAATAATGTGACGGTCTTACATAAATCGGTGATAATCTAAATCTTGTCCCATCTTTACAATTCGCATATATTACCATACCGTTTTCTTTAACAAAAGGAATCGTTTCCATACTTGCACTAAAACTATCGATTTTAGAAATGTCAATCTTCTTAGTATATTTAATATCTCCGTTAGCCCTCTTATGTCTGATTTCGCAAATATCACTATTGCATATAAAATCAAAACCCACAACATCAAAATTTAGACTATTTATATATAGAATTGCTATCGTTGCTAATACAAAAATTATTATTTGTTTTATATTCAATGCTATTTCCCTTAAATTTAATAAGTATTTTTGCCATTTTATCATATTAAAAGCATTTAATTCAATAATAAAATTGAATACAAAAAAGGTACTTACTCAACCATTTCGTTAAAAACACAAAAATACTTACATAGTATGTTATACTATATTTATGAAGCGATATACTTACCTTAACGGGAGCGTCAAAAACGGAAATATTATGCGTTGGCCGGTTAATACATTAACCGTCTATATTGCACCAATGAAATTTTATTCAAAGCCAGGAGAAGACATAAAGTTCCGCAAAATGGTTATGGATGCTTTTTCTGTTTGGTCAGCGGCGACCGGAGGCAAATTGCACTTCAAAGTTGCAAACAACCTATATGATTCACTTATAAACGTTGATTGGAAACGCGTTGACAGGCACGCTCTAGGACACTGCTATTTTAATTGGGATTCACAAGGAAGATTAGCAGGCGCTGAAGTTTCAATTGGGCTTACTGACGGCAGAATCCATAAAGAGTATGATAACGATACAGAGGTTTATCACACAATCCTTCACGAAATCGGGCACGCACTCGGATTAAACCACAGTCCATATAAGACTGATATCATGTACACTCCACATCAATACGGTATCGCAGCTCTTTCAGAAAATGACAAATATTCAATACATTGGCTCTACAAGCTTCAAGCCGGCATGAGTGTTAAACAAATTGCCTCAAAATACGGAATATCAACTTCGACAGATATTGATTCCGTCATCAGAAAAATTGATTCAAAAAATGAAGATGAAATTTCCGACAACAGAATTAAAATCTCCACCCACAGAGATTTATTGGAAGAAGCTTCGAATATAGGTGACTTAAAAAAATACAAAATGATGCTTCAAAATATATCACTCGATGATAATGTTAAAGATTATCTTAACAACAACAGAAATCCAAAAAATAAACAAATCTGATTATTCGATATACTTACCGTCAAATAATTCCAATACCATCCTTTCCTGGTCAGATGCAAATCTTTGTTCTTTTGGAGAATCAATTTCTTCAGGAACAGTTTCTTCGTTCATTTCTTGTACAGGTTGAATAATTTCTGGTTTTATTTCTTGTTTCGGCTCAACTAATTTGTCAGGATTTTTTTTTTCTTCCTTATGTACCGTTTCTGTCATTGATTCTGAAATAATTTTATCATCTCCGGACTGCGGAAGTCTTATTGTAACTTTTGAGCCAGACTGTCCAAAAAGAGCATTTGCCGCCTCAACAACTACATCTTTTTTGTTGCTTGATGTCATTTGAGCAACTAACTTATCATTTTTGAATGTAATAATAACTTCATCAGACGCAATCTTTACAGGTGATGCCAAATTCAAAAGGGCTTTCGTTGCCGGGCTTTTTACATTTTTTATTAAAGATTCCCACATTGTTTTAATATCATTGCCTGTTGGCATTTTTGACATGGGCGGCGGTGTAAAATCTTCTTCGTTATTTGTTTCCTTTTTAACTTTTTCTGCAGGTTTTGTTGTTTCTACAACTTCTTCCGATTTAACCTGAGCAAGCTTTGTTACATTATGCGGTACCTGCATTGGTTTTTGTTTTGAAAGATCATGAGCAGAAGTACTCACAACACCGTTTTCCAATGCTTTTACCCTCTCTTGCAAATCCAGAAGTTTTGAATTTTCTGTCATATTTGCTAAATCTATCATTCCGACTTCAAGCCACAAATGCTGATTTGTCGCAAGCTTCACTTCTTTTATGTAGTATGATATTCGCTCGATCAAAAACACTATTTGCTGCGTTTCAAGAAGCTCTTTTTGCTTGGATAGTTCCGCAATCTGCGGTTCGTTTAAACCGGTTAGTTCTATTAATAAATCGTTTCCACAATTTTTAACTATAAGCAAGTTTTTAAAATATTCCGCTAAATTAGTTAAAATTTGCAACGGTTCGTTACCTGAATTATATATATTATTGAGTATTTCTATTGCTTCATTAGGTGATGATGCTATAATTTTTTTACTTAACTCATGCAAAACATCAAATGAAATCCTGCCAAGTATTGCATTAACATCTCCGGGTGTTACCTCTTTGGATACACCCAAAATACTCAACTGATCCAAAAGTGATATACTGTCACGCATTCCGCCCGCTGAGTTCTTTGCAATCGTAAAAAGGGCATCATCTGAAATATTGATTCCCTCTTTATCGGAAATATATCTGAGCTGCTTTACAATATCATCAGTTGTAATTCTTCTGAAGTCATAACGCTGACAACGACTCTTAATCGTATCCAAAACTTTATGAACTTCTGTTGTCGCAAGAATAAATATTACATTTTCCGGCGGTTCTTCCAGTGTTTTTAATAAAGCATTAAACGCCGTATTTGAAAGCATGTGGACTTCATCTATTATATAAATCTTATACTTGCCATTTACCGGAACATATTGAATTTTTTCTAAAATATTTTGAGCATCTTCAACTTTTCTGTTACTTGCTGCGTCTATTTCAATTACATCTATGGGTATTGAATTTGTTATATCCTGACAACTCTCACACTCACCGCATGGGTGGATAGTTGGGCCGTTTTTACAATTGAGTGACTTTGCAAGAATCCTTGCAGTCGAAGTTTTACCGGTACCTCTCGGGCCTGTGAAAAGATATGCATGCGCAATCTTGCCAAGCTCAATAGCGCTTGTAAGAGTCTTCTTAACGTGTTCTTGACCAACTAATTCGTCAAGAGTCTGCGGACGATACTTCCTGTATAACGGTACATATTTTTCACTCATAGAATAAGTCTACCATAAAATTGCAACCGGTGAAATTTTATATTAAAATATGTTTATTATGAAGAGATTGTTTTTATTATTATTGACTTTATTACTTTTTGTAGGAAGTGCAAGGTCATTTGAATTAATTATGCCAAATGAAAAAAAGAGCATGGTGAACACCAATTATGCTTTCTTTTTTGGAAGGGCAAAGGGATATGAAACAATATCCATAAATGATGAACGTGTATATATTGCACCTAATGGTGCTTTTGCTCATTCCGTTAAATTAAAAGACGGAGAAAACCGCATAATGGTTCGCTCAACTTACGGAATGCAGATTTATAACATCTATAAAAACACAATAGAAAATCAAGAAATCCCTATGGAGGAATTTTCTAAACGTAAGGCTATTGTAAAAAACGATAATGTTCCCCTAAGAAGCACTCCTGTAGATGCCGGACTTAACAGAATGTCTCACCTATACGAAGGAACCCACCTTATTGTTAACGGTTCAAAGGGAAGTTTCTACAGAGTTTTTCTTTCAAAAAACAAAGAAGGGTGGATTGCTAAATCTGACGTAATGCTTGTCGATTCTGATTACGATTCTCCTGCAGAATTCCTCGGAATGGATAGTGAGCGTTTTAAAAATGCAATGATTCAAACTATTACATTTACAAAAAAATTGCCGTTTACTATCGAAGACAATGAAACAGAAATCCTTTTCAGAGTCTATAATCCTGAGCTTTCGGAAGATTCAGTATATAACATAAATATTCCGAAACCTGAAAAATATGTCTACAGTGTAAATTCAGAAAACGGCAAGTATACATTCAAAGTAAACAAACTGACTGAGAATATAAATGAATGTACGGTTGTTATAGATGCAGGTCACGGCGGCAGAGAAAAAGGAGCAATTGGTTGTTTGGGAGATGAAGAAAAAAATATAAATCTTAAAATTGCGCTTGAACTTGAAAAATTGCTAAAAGAAAAAGGATTCAATGTAGTGTTAACCAGAGGATATGATTCTGAGCTGTCACTAAAGGAAAGAATCCAAATAGCAAAAGATAGCGGTGCAGATATTTTTGTTAGTATTCACCTAAACTCCATCTCCGATATACCGATGAATATCCACAAAAACCGCGGTACAAGTGTATACCATTTTAATAAAAATTCCAAAGAATTAGCGGAATATGTAAAAAAATCTACAACACGCTCCTTGGGTTCACACGATGATGGGGTCAGGACCGCAAGTCTAGCAGTTATTCGTCCGACAGAATATATAGGAATTCTTGTAGAAACAGCCTATATGACAAACCCGCTCGATTCAGTTTTGTATACCTCTAAAGACTTTGCCCAAAGGGCAGCTCAAGGTATTTGTAACGGAATTACCGATTACTTTTATTCAGAAAAATAAGTTTAAAAGCAAGAGGCGGAACTAAAGTTCCGCCTCTTTGCTTAATATTCAAATAAATTATTATTTATAAATAATTCTTTGATTATTTTCAAATATAGAACCTGTACATAGTAACCCATTTGTTACATTTGTATCGTCACAATTCCCGTCTCTCCAATGAGCATTTTTGTCATATGTTCCATTTGCATATGTTGCATATGCTATGCTGCCCATTGGTATAAGTCCTCCGTTTCTGTCTATGATAAATCCGAATATATCAAATCCTATGCTATTTTGTCCACTATTTTCGCCATCTATATCTACATAAACTGCTGCATACGGTCCTCTAAAACCACTTGGAGAATTATTGCCCATTGCACCAATTGATCCCGGAGCTCCGTTTGAATTTACAAATGAGATTAAACAATGCATGAATCTCAATTTAGATACACCATCAAGAAAATTAGCCTGACCAATAGTATGATTTCCTCCGTCAAAATCTTTTACTCCCGGATTTGCTACACCCTCAGCACTATAAGTTACGTTGTTCACATTTGCTATTAAAGCCATTGAACCGGCTAAACGACCGCTTAATTCATTTATATAATCGTCATATCTATTATTCGCATTATTTCCAAGTGGTACCGCTGCTAACAAATCAATAGCACCACGTTCCTGCATAATTGCACGATTAGCATTTTCCATTGATGATTTAAATTTTGCCAAAGTTGGGCCAACTTTAGCATTTGATACATCCTGTATCAACGCCGGTGTTGTTAATGCCGCAACTACACCAATAATACCCAGAGAAATCAGAATTTCTGCTAAAGTAAATCCGTTTTTCTTCATAATTATTTGCTCTCCAATTTCGTAATATTCCATAATAAGGCTAAATACTAACCTTAGTTGCATTATAGCACGTTTAAAGGGTTTTGTGAATAATGTTAATTTAATTATTCATACCTTAATGCGTCAATCGGATTCAAGAGTGATGCTTTATAAGCAGGATAATAACCAAAACCTATACCGACAAGGCCTGAAAATCCAAAAGACATAAGAATCGGAAATAGTGATATAACAATCGCTGTACCAAATAGCTTACCTACAACTAATGCAATAGTAATTCCAGCAACAATACCGATAAGACCACCTATAAGAGAAAGCACAAGTGCTTCTATTAGAAATTGCATTCTGATATCGCCGGCTCTTGCACCTATTGCCATTCTGATGCCAATTTCTTTTGTTCTTTCAGTAACTGATACAAGCATTATATTCATAATACCAATTCCGCCGACAACAAGTGAAACCGAGGCAATTGAAGCTAAAAGTATTGCAAATGTTCTAACTGTAGATTTCATCTTCTCTTGAAATTCAGCACTGTTTCTTATCTCAAAATCGTTTTCTTGAGTTTTACCAAGATTGTGTCTGTTCCTTAAAATTTCTTGGATGTCAGATTGAGCAAGATTAGCGCTCTCGAGCGAATCTGCTTTTGCAATAATTTGGCTGACTGAACCTGGGAAATCTGTACCAAAAACCTTTCTTTGTGCTGTTGTAAGCGGAATAAATATCAAATCATCCTGATCCATTGGACCTACAGTACCTTTTGAAACAAGTGTACCGATTACTTTAAAAGGAACGTTCCCGATACGAATAGTTTTTCCTATAGAATTTATATCTCCAAAAAGTTCTGTTTCAACAGTTGAACCGATAATCGCTACTTTTGCTGCATTATTATCATCGTCTTTTGTAAACGCGCGGCCGTCTTTAATTTCATAGTTTTTTACATACAAATATGGGGTTGTAATTCCATATATTGAGGTTTGCCAGTTTTGATTTCCGTACATAACCTGTTTTGATGAACTCATCAATGGTGCAACGGCTTCAACACCTCTGGCATTTTTAGCAATTGCTTCTGCATCTTTTACGCTGAGTGTCGGTTTTGAGCCCATTCCCATTGATACACCGCCTGATTTTGCCGTTGCTGAGCGAATTGTCAAAATATTAGAGCCCATTGATTCCATATTTGACTGAACTGTTTTATTGGCTCCGGAACCGATTGCAAGCATAACAATAACAGCACCTACACCGATAATTATACCTAAGCTGGTAAGCGCCGAACGCATTTTATTAACCTCTAAGGATTTTAGTGCAATATTTAATGTTGACTTAAAATCAATCAATTGTATTTACCTCTTTGTTCCTATGTTTCTCTGTTTCTTTGTTTTAACCATTCATCTTTTTGCATATCCGAAACAATTTGCCCATCTTTGAATTTAAGTATGCGTTTTGTATAAGCTGCTATATCAGGTTCGTGAGTAACCAAAATAACAGTCTTTCCGTATTTTTCGTTCAATTCAACAAAAAATTCCATAACATCAATACTGGTTTTTGTATCCAAATTACCTGTCGGCTCATCAGCCAAAATAAGCGGAGCGTCGTTAACTATCGCACGTGCAATTGCGACTCTCTGCTGCTGACCGCCTGACATCTGGGACGGCATATTGTTTTCCTTGTTTTCAAGTCCGACTATTTTTAATGCCTCTCTTGCGCGCTTATATCGTTCCTGCTCGGGGATTCCCTTATAAATCATCGGCATACAAACGTTATCAATAGCTGACGTTCTTGATATTAAGTTAAACCCCTGAAAAACAAATCCTATTTTATTATTTCTGATATCCGAAAGCTCATCGGGTGTCATAGAAAAAACATCTGATCCTTCCAGATAATACTCACCGCTTGTCGGAATATCAAGCGTTCCAAGCATATTCATGCAAGTTGATTTTCCGGAACCTGACGCACCCATAATTGCAACAAACTCGCCTTCTTCTATAGTAAAAGAGACGTCATTGAGGGCATAAAATTCTTCTTCGCCCATTTTATATATTTTTATTGCATGTTTAACTTCAATCAATGACATAAATAAAGTGAATAAGTGATTAAGTGAATAGGTGAATAAGTATTTATAAATTGTCTTATTTATCTATTTGCCAAATCTTTATTTTAATCCTTTCTTAATTTTTATACATTTTACATTGGCGGACGGCGCATGCCTGTAGACTGCGGCTTTTTATTTTTTCCACCGAGAGTGCCAACTATAACTTTGTCTTTTTCTTTG